>LKMJ01001160.1_pt1 | contig 22705 bp, 18 predicted proteins | sample 643391 | NCBI WGS metagenome assembly LKMJ01 (sample SAMN04112250, study PRJNA286221) | soda lake metagenome | biome: soda lake; feature: Kulunda Steppe; material: water; isolation source: sample PL-Br10 brine of Picturesque Lake | place: Russia: Kulunda steppe | collected 2010-07
ACGCTCGGATATAATCAGTATTTTGCCGGGCGCACGACCGCCCGATCTCCGGAACTCGGTACGAGGTGTCGACACGCGATCAAAACAGCCCGCGGACGGTCCCGTCGTCGTCGGTTTGGATATCTTTCGCGGCCGGGTCGGCCGGCAGGCCGGGCATCGTGAGCACGTCGCCGGTGAGTGCGACGATAAAGCCCGCGCCTGCGGAGGGATACAGCTCTCTGACCGTCAGCTCCCAGCCGAACGGCACGCCCGCCTCGTCGGGATCGTCAGAGAGCGATTTGGGCGTCTTCGAGAGACAGACCGGCAAATCGTCGAATCCGAGGTCGGTCAGTTTCTCGATGTCCGATCGAGCCTGCGGGGTGAACTCGACGCCGTCGGCGCCGTACACCTGTGTCGCGACGGCGCGGATCTTTTCGTCGATCCCCATCGACAGGTCATAGGAGTGCTGAAGCGATGCCGCATCCGATTCGGCCGCCTCCCGGACGTGGGTCGCCAGCTCGAGTCCTCCCTCTCCGCCATCAGGGTGTACCGTCGAGACGGCGGCCGGAATATCGCGCAGCTCGCAGTGATCAAGGACCGCCTGAACCTCTTCGTCGGTGTCCTCGGGGAACCGGTTGACCGCGACGACGACCGGGACGCCCATCGCACGGAGGTTGTCGACGTGATGATCGAGGTTCGCACAGCCCGCCCGCACGGTCGTCGGGCTGTCCCCGCCCGCGTCGTGTGGATCGGTCTCTCGATCGTGTCGCTTTCGCTCCTTCATTGCTTCACCGTGCTTTTCGAGCGCGTCGATCGTCGCGACGACGACGGCGACGTCCGGCGTGAGCCCCTCGCGCGCGACGATGTTGAGGAACTTCTCGGCGCCGAGATCGGCGCCGAAACCCGCCTCGGTGACGAGATACTCGCCCAGGCGCAGGCCGAGGTGATCGGCGAGAATCGAGTTCGTCCCCGTCGCGATGTTGGCGAAGGGTCCGCCGTGGACGAAGGCGGGCGTCCCCTCGATCGTCTGGACGAGATTCGGCCGCAGGGCGTCTTTCAACAGGGCCGTCACCGCCCCGACGCACTCGAGATCCGAGACCGTGATCGGCTCGCCGTCGGTGTCGTAGGCGACGACGATACGAGCGACCCGCGTTTTGAGGTCCGCGATGTCTCTCGACAGACAGAGGATCGCCATCAGCTCGGAGGCGGCCGTGATACAGAAGGAATCCTCCCGCGGCGGCCCGTTCACCTTGCCGCCGAGCCCGACGACCGTCTCTCTGAGCGCGCGGTCGTTGACGTCGAGCGTTCGTCCCCAGGCGACGCTGTCGGGTTCGATATCGAGGTCGTTACCGTGGGTTCGCTCGGCGTCGATCATCGCCGCGATGAGGTTGTGTGCCGCCGCGACGGCGTGGATATCGCCGGTGAAGTGGAGGTTGATCTCCTCCATCGGGAGCACCTGACTGTAGCCGCCGCCCGCGGCACCGCCTTTGATCCCGAACACCGGTCCCTGGGAGGGTTCGCGGATCGCGACGACGCTCGAGGTACCCTGCCGAGAGAGGGCGTCCCCGAGCCCGACAGCGGTTACGGTCTTCCCCGCTCCCCGCCGCGTCGGAGTCATCGCCGTCACGAGCACCAGGTTTCCGTCCGCCGGCGCCTCCAGCTCCCGGTGAATCGCGTCCCACGTCAACTTCGCGGTCTCGTTCCCGCGGCGGTCGAGATCGGCCTCGCCGAGCCCTAACTCCCCGGCGACGTCCTCGATCGGTCGCCGCGACGCGTTGCGGGCGATTTCGATGTCCGAAGGCACGGAACGTTCGGCGTTCGTCGAATCCATACGCCCGCTTGAGTGCGCTCGTTGAAGTATTGTGACCCCGATCTCAGGGGCTGGTAGCCGGTTTTCGATCGCTCGATCGCTCGATCGCTCGCCGTCTCGACGTCCGCCCGTGATCGATGGCTCCGCGCTTCGATGGCCGAAAGGAGAACCTTTTCGACGGACCGGCGTGCCAGTGGATGCCGTGAACAGTTGGTCCCCGCGTCAGGCCTGGTCGAACCCGTATCGTCGTCGGTGGATCCTGTGGGGGATTCTCGCGGCGTCGTTTCTGCTCGTGAACGTCTATCGGCTCTCGACGGCGGTCATCTCCGAACCGCTGATGGAGGCGTTCGGGACCACGGGCGCCCAGCTCGGCACGCTGCATGCCGTGTTCTTTTTTGTCTACGCCGTGTTGCAGATCCCGACGGGCGTCTTCGTCGACCGGGTCGGGCCACGCGTGACCGCCGCGGTCGGGGCTGCGGTCATGAACGTCGGCGCGCTCCAGTTCGCGTTCGCCGGTGGGTACGGCGGTGCGCTCGCCGGCCGGTTTCTGATCGGCCTCGGTGGGAGCGTGATCTTCGTCTCCATGCTCCGGTTCTGTGCGAACTGGTACCGCGCCGACGAAGCCGGGACGATGACGGGGTTGAGCTTTGCGACCGGCGGGGTCGGCGGCATTCTCGCGACGACTCCCTTCGCCGTGGTCGTCGAGGCGGCCGGCTGGCGAACGACGCTTCTGGCGCTCGGCGTCGTCGGATTAGCTCTCGCCGGGTTGATCTTCCTTCTGGTCCGTGATTCCGCCGAACGGGCGGGTCTGTCGCCGATCGAGGGCGTTCCCGAACAGGCGCGGCTGTCCGTCTCCGAGGTTCGTGAGTTCCTCCGGACGGTTCTCGTCGATCGGTGGACGTGGGTGCTCTCGGTCATGCTGTACTGCGTCGGCGGCTTGAACCTGACGCTCATCGGGCTGTGGGGGATTCCCTACGTCGTTCAGGTCTATGACGTCCCGGTGACGGTCGCCTCGACGGTCACGCTCATGGGCGGGCTCGGCACCGTCCTCGGCCCGCCCGTCTTCGGCCGGCTCTCGGATCGTATCGGCAGAGAAACCGAGTTCATCCTCGGCGGATCAATCCTGTATACGGTCGCGTTGGGGACGATCGCGCTCACCGGCGATCCGCCGCTCGTCGTCGTCGGTGCCGTCTTCCTTCTGACCGGACTCCTCTTTGGGACGTTCATCCTCTCGTATCCGATGATTCAGGCTCGACACGACGACCGGGCCAGCGGGATCGCCCTCGGGACGATAAACGGCGCGTCGTTTTTCGGTGCCGCCACGTTCCCGACACTTCTGGGATGGGTCCTCGACGTCTACTGGACCGGCGAGCTCCTCGGCGGGGTTCGCGTCTACACCGTGACGGGATATCGGGTCGCGTTCGCGATCGGAACGCTCGCCGGCATCGTTTCGATCGGCTGTGCGGTCTGGCTCCATCGTCGTGCCGATCGAAACTGAGTAGATTTCGGCGGCCGCCGTGCTCTGAAGCAAAAAAGAACACGCCGTGGATACTCCCTATAGTTACGGCAGTATCAGTAGACCGCGTTCTGGATCTCTTCGTCCAGCTCCTCGAACGCCGTGAGGTACGCGCTCCGCTCGGCCCGCAGCTCGCGCAGCTTCTGCTCGTAGTTTTCGACGTGATCGGGGACGACGAAGTCGTCGATGTCTATCCCGGGCACCGACCGGGGAACCGTGAGATCGATCGCCTCGTCGTCCGTCCATTCGACGGTTTCGCGGGCGATCTCGCGCAAGAGTGTGACCGACTCCTCGACGCCGATATCCTTCGAGCGATCGCCGAGGTGGCCGGTGTTCAACACGAAACAGTCGAGGTCCAGATCGTCGATGAGATCGCGGAACCGGTTGCCCTCCTCGCCTTCCGGCCCGACGATGAAGGGGTTGGTACCGACGACGCGGATGGACTCGCCGGCCTTCGAGGGGTCGCCGGCGCTGGTCTGGATCGACTCGCCGAGCATGAACGCCGCGGCGGCCTCCTCCGATGAGAGCTTCGCGACCGGCGGCATCACCGGGTTTCGGGTGATGAAGAACACCTGATCGACCGTTTCGAGGTCGATCTCCTCGCCGGCCGACGCCAGGTGTTCTCTGAGGATCGCCGCCCGCCCGTTCGAGGTGTGCTCGTCGCTGTCGAAATCGACGGTACCGTCCGAATCGACCGCGACGTTCTCCAGCACCGCGGACTCGCGGGTCGCGGCGTCGTACATCGCCGGCTGTTCGTCGCCGTCGAGGCCGATCGTCTTGATGTAGAGGCCGTTACCCTCGCTGCCGGCAATGGTGCCGTCGGGCAACAGCGCACAGACGTCGTCCTGCAGCATCGTCGCCGCTTCGGGCTCCTCGAGCCAGAGGCCGTGGGCGGTCAGCGTCGACTTCCCGGTCGCAGACAGGCCGAGGAACACCTGTCCGACGTCCTCGAGTTCGCCGTCGTCGCTCTCGAGTGTGACCCGCTTGCTGCCGGCGTGGAGTCCGAGCCCCCCGGCCTGTTTTACGCGGTACATAAACAGCCGGAGGAACGACTTCTTCGCCTCCCCCGAGTAGTCGCTTCCTACCACGGCGGTCACGCCGGATTCCGGGAGGACGCGGATGGCGATCTCCTCTCGGTCGGGCACTTGAACGGTGAGGAAATCGGGGTCTTCGTCTCCGATCGCCGGTTCGAACAGCCTCGTGAGCGTCAGCGCGATTCGGGCGTACCGTTTGGGGACGTAGTACCGTCCGACGTAGGTGTGCTCGGGGTGACGTCCGATCCGCCGGTCGAGACAGACCATCTCGTGTTCGCGGGCGTATTCGAGCGCGGACTCGACGTGTGCGTAGTCGGTCGCGTCGAACCTGTCGTCGACGGCGTTTTTCGTCCGGTCGGCACAGCGTGAGCGCTGTTCGCTCACGTACGCCGGAGAGCCGAACTCCGTCGCGGTCTCGAGCTCTTTCGAGAACTCTCTGAGCCGCTCGGGTGACGGATTATAAATGACGTTGTCCGCTTCGGCCGGATCGGCAAGCGCCGTCTCGGGTGACGGGGGCCGCAGCCCGGTATCTGACATTGTGTTCGAAGTGGGGACCCGAGCACAAATAAATATAGACCATCTACATCGACCGTTCGGGGCTGAACGGTGGTATCTATTCGCTCACGAGTCCACGGTTTCGACCGCTTCGATCACGGCGGATCGACGACGGTCTCGACGCCCCATCTCCCCATCGCCCTCGACGTTGCGTGCTTCGATCGCTTTCCATCACGCGACCGCGACACCTATATCGGTGGCGCCGCTGTCCTCGCCTGATGGCTACGCGTTCGGATCGTCGGCGGATCGGTCGGCGCCGTCTCCTTTCCGGGTTCGGCCTCGCGGCGTTCTGTGGGATCGGCTGGCGGCGACTCGAGGGCGAGTACGATCGACCACAGGCCGGCTTCGATCCCGAAACCCTGCCGTACGAGGCGACGTATCCGGACGACGAGGGGGTCACGATGTTCCGCCGGGGGCTGCGACGGCTGGGGTATTATCCCGACGCCGTCGTCCCCGATGCCGTCGAGATCGAGTGGTCGATGCCGGTGAACGGGATCGGGCATACGGCCGCGAAATCGAGCCCGCTGCCGACGCCCGACGGCGAGACGGTGTTGATCCCTTCGGATACGGGAACGCTGCACGCGGTGACGCCCGACGGCGGGCGGCGCTGGAGCGTCGAGACCGGCGCCTCGAGGAGCCTCGGGTTTCACGGCACGCCGCTCGTCGTCGACGGGACGGCCTACATCGGCGGCTACGACGGGGCGATGTACGCATTCGACGTCGAGACGGGTCGGCGGATCTGGAAGACCTCGAACTGGCAGCTCCGGGGGGCGATCGCGATCGGCTCCAGCCCGGCCTACTGGGACGGCGTGATCTACGTCGTCGCGGAGTACGCCTATCCCTGGCAGGAGTCCTCCGGAACGCTGTGGGCGCTCGATGCGGCCACGGGGCGGCCGCTTTTCTCCGACAGCCGGCTGTGGGGGATGCCACACCCCTCGACCGCGATCGATCCGGCGACGGAGCGGCTGGTGACCGGCTCGAACGACGGCCGGGTGTACTGCTGGGAGTTTCCCTCCCTGGAGTTCGCCTGGTCGTTTCAGACCGGCGCGGAGGTCAAAGGCACCGTCCCCACCTACGACGGGAGCGCGTTCGCCGGCTCGTGGGACGGGAACTTCTACCGACTCGACCTCGAGGACGGCGCCGAGGAGTGGTCCTTCGAGACGGGCGAGGTCATCATGTCGAATCCCGGCATCGATCCCGACGCGGGCGTCGTCTACGTCGGCGGCGACGGCTGGCAGGTCCACGCGCTGGATACCGAAACCGGCGAACCGCTGTGGTCGAGGAACGTCGATGGAAACGTCATCGGCTCGCTGTCGGTGACCGACGAGTGCGTGTTAGTCGGTTCCTATGACGCCCACCTGTACGCCCTCGATAAAACGACCGGCGAGACGCGCTGGCGCGTCGAGGGCGTCGGTCACGTCACGAGCGAGGCCGTCCCCCACGACGGCCGGATCTTCTTCGCCGAGCGGGGCGACATCACCGGCTACTGGGACTGGGAGGACGGCCCAGAACAGTTACACGCGAAGGGTCGCGCCTACAGTCTGGTCTCGGCGTAGCTCCGGCGCGTCGCTCCCGAAGGCCGTCGCCGCCGTCTCGCTTCGAGACCGACCACGCTCGGACCCTTATATATCATCGGGTCAATATCCCCACTCATGACAGCGCCGGGGCGATCGCTTTCGGGTTCGAGGCGGGCACCACACCGCTCGCCATCGCTGGAGGGTGACCGTGAGTAACACCGCCGAGTTACTCCTGGCGGCGGCGCCGCTTCTGGTGGCCGGCGCGTTGCTCGTCGTCTTCCTGTGGCCGGCTACCCGGGCGATGCCGGTGGCGTGGATCGCCGCGGTGGCCGTCGGTGCCCTCGTCTGGAACATGCCGCCGAGCTATCTGGCGGCGAGTTCGATCGTCGGCGTGATGACGGCGATCCAGATCCTCTGGATCGTCTTCGGCGCGCTGTTGCTCTTGTATACGCTCAAGGAAGCCGGCGCCTTCGATCGGATTAACCGGGGATTCGCGGCCGTAAGCGAGGATCGGCGGATCCAGATCGTCCTCGTCGGGTTCTTCCTCGCGACGTTCCTGGAGGGTGCGGCCGGGTTCGGCACGCCCGCGGCCGTCGTCGCACCGCTTTTGTTGGCGCTCGGCTTTCCGGCGCTCGCGGCGGTGATCGCCGCTTTGATCGGTCACATCATCGCGGTCACCTACGGCGCGGTCGGTACGCCGATCGTCATCGGCATTCGAGATCCGCTCGCTTCCGTCGATTCGACGCGGGCCGCCATCGAGGCCGGCGGGTTCACCGTCGAGGAGTACGCCGTTCAGGTCGCGATCTGGGCGGCGACGTATCACGCCCTCGTCGGTTTCGTGATGCCGCTTTTCGCCGTCGGGATGGTCGTGTACTTCTTCGGCGGCCGAAAGCGCTCGCTCGCACCCGCGCTGGAGGTCGCGCCCTTCTGTCTGTTCGCTGGGGTCGTCTTCGCGATCCCCTACTGGCTCGCCGCACAGCTCAGCGCGGAGTTCCCCGCCCTCGTCGGCTCGATGGTCGGCGGCGCGATCGCGGTCGGGATGCTCCGGGTCGGCTACTTCGAGCCGGACGAGCCCTGGGAGTTCCCGCCGCGGGAGGAGTGGCCCGACCACTGGGTCGGGACAATCGAGCCTGGCTCCCCTGCCGCAGAGGCGGCCGTCCCCGGCGGCGGTCGGTCGATGTCGATTTACAAGGCGTGGTCGCCGTACGTTTTGCTCGTCGTTTTGCTCGTTCTCACCCGCATCGTCGATCCGATCGCGGAATTTCTGCAGGGCGAGGATGGTCGGCTCGTCTTCGCCGAACTCGAGGGCGTCGAAATCCTCGGCGTCGAGATCGGGACGCTCACGCTCGGCCCCGCCACGACGGCGTGGGGGAACGTATTCGGAACCGGCCTCGGCGGCGGGATCGAATGGCTCTACGTCCCCGGCTTCTGGCTGTTTTTCTCGGCGCTCCTCTCGATACCGTTTTTCGGGATGGACGGTCGACAGGTCAAAAACGCCTTCGCAGAGGCGGGCCGCAAGCTCCTGGCGCCGTTTATCGCGCTCGTGTTCGTCGTTCCGATGGTCCAGATCATGCTGCAATCGGGTGCTCACCCGGGCGCGCCCGCAGCCGGGAGCATGATCCGGACGCTCGCGGTGGCGACCGCCAACGCCGCCGGGCCGGCGTACCCGTTTCTCGCCGCCCTCATCGGGGCGCTCGGGGCGGCGATGGCCGGCTCGAACACCGTCTCGAACATCACCTTCGGCGGTTTCCAGTTCGAGGCCGCACGCGAACTCGGGTTGCCGACACAGGTCGTCGTCGGCGGACAGGCCGTCGGCGGGGCGATCGGCAACCTCGTCGCGATCCACAACGTCGTCGCCGCGCTCGCGACCGTCGGCCTCGTCGGCGAGGAGGGGCGCGTGATGCGGCTCAATTTCGTCCCGCTCGTCTACTACACCGTCGCAGTCGGCGTGTTGGCGATGGTGTTCTGCTATGTCCTCTTCCCGACGCTGTTTTAAATAGATACAGCCGGCAGTGTGAACGATCCGGGTTCGAACGCGCGTTTCGTCTGTCGTCACGCTGATTACCCCGCCCTCCGTTCCTCATGCCATGTCGAAACACGGAACGCCGATCTTCGAGGGAGATCCGGCCGCCGACGGTCGGGCCGAATACGACTATCGAAACGAACGGGTCGAACGCCCCGATCTGCTCTCCGGACTCGAGGCCGTCGTCGACGGCGACGTTCGATTCGATTCGTACTCCCGAACGCTGTATGCGACCGACGCGAGCATCTACGAAGTGATGCCGATCGGCGTCGTGTTCCCGAAATCGACCGAAGACGTCTCTGCCGCCGTCTCTTATTGCGCCGAACGAGAGATCCCGGTCCTCCCTCGCGGTGGCGGCACCAGCCTCGCCGGACAGACCGTCAACGAGGCCGTCGTGTTAGATTTCTCCAGATATATGGACGATCTGCTGTCGGTCGACCCCGACGGGCGGACGGCGACGGTCGCACCCGGCATCTACCTCGGCACGCTCAACGAGGCGATCGAATCCCACGGGCTGAAGTTCGCGCCCGACCCGGCGTGGGGCGATAAAAGCGCCATCGGTGGCGCGATCGGGAACAACTCGACCGGCTCACACTCGCTGCAGTACGGCAAGACCGACGCCTACGTCGAGTCCGTCGAGGCCGTCCTCGCCGACGGGACCGTGACGACGTTCGGGGAAGTCACACTCGAAGATCTCGAGGAACTCGCCGACGGCGACGATCTGGAGGCGTCGATCTACGCCGAGATCGAACGGATCATAACGGATGAGGGCGAGCTGATCGAAGATCGGTATCCCGACCTGAAACGGAACGTCTCGGGTTACAACCTGGACTGGCTCATCGAGGACGCTCGCGGGGCGACCCGCGGCGTCGGCGAACCGGACGCCGAGGGCGGGACGGTAAACGTCGCGAAACTGCTCTGTGGCAGCGAGGGAACGCTGGCGATCGTCACCGAGGCGACCGTCTCTCTGGAGCCGATCCCCGAGACGAAGGGGATGACGCTTCTGGCCTACGAGTCGCTGCACGAGGCGATGTGTGACGTCGCGCCGATCGTCGAACACGGCCCGGCGGCGACCGAGGTGATGGACGACGTCCTCTTGGATCTCGCCCGCGACACCCCGGAGTTCGAACCCGTCACGGAGATCCTCCCGGAGGGAACGGGAGCGGTGCTCATCGTCGAGTTCTACGCCGACAGCGACGCCGAGGCCGAAGAGAAGGTCGCCACGCTGTTGGCCGATCGCCTGCCCGATCACGAACCCGAAGCCGATCCCGGAGGGTCGATGCCCGAGGCCAACGCCGACGTAGAAACCCACGCCTTCGACGCGATCGAGGCCTACGACGAGGCGAGCATGGCGAAGATCTGGAAGCTCCGGAAATCCGGGCTCCCGATCTTGCTCAGCCGGACGACCGACGAGAAACACGGCTCCTTCATCGAGGATACCGCGATCCCGCCGGCGAATCTCCCGGAGTTCGTCGCCGACTTCAAAGCGATACTCGAAGACCACGACACCGACGCCAGCTTCTACGCCCACGCCGGCCCGGGCGTGTTGCACATCCGGCCGCTCATCAACACCAAGACGGTCGAGGGGGTCGAGACGATGGCGTCGATCGCCGACGAGGTCACCGACCTGGTCGTGAAATACGACGGGTCGGTCTCGGGCGAACACGGCGACGGCCGCGCGCGCACCCAGTGGAACCACAAGCTCTACGGCGACGAACTCTGGGAGACGTTTCAGGAGCTGAAGACGGCGTTCGATCCTGACTGGCTTCTCAATCCGGGTCAGGTCGTCTTCCGCGAGGAGAACCCCACGGACATGACCGAGAACCTCCGGTTCGATCCCGACTACCGATTCGAGGCCGGCTTCGAGCCCGAACTCCGGTGGGAGAACGCGAACGGCATGCAGGGGATGGTCGAACTCTGTCACGGCTGTGGCGGCTGTCGGGGGCCACAGGAGACGACGGGGGGCGTGATGTGTCCGACCTATCGAGCGAGCGAGGAGGAGATCACGAGCACGCGGGGCCGCGCGAACGCTCTCCGTGAGGCGATGAGCGGCGAAGTGGACCCGGAGGAAGCGTTCAGCCGGGAGTTCAAAGCGGAGGTGTTAGATCTCTGTATCGGCTGTAAGGGCTGTAAGATCGACTGCCCGAGCGGCGTCGACATGGCGAAGCTGAAAGCCGAGGTGGCGCACGAACGCCACGAGCGCGAGGGAGCCCCGCTGCGCGATCGGCTCTTTGCGAACTTCGATCGGCTCGCGTGGCTGGGCAGCGCCACCGCGCCGCTTTCGAACGTCGCACCGCGGTTGCCCGGCGCACGCCGGCTGCTCGAACGGGCGCTCGGGATCGGCGCGGACCGGCCGCTGCCCACGTTTCACCGGACGACGTTCGTCGAGTGGTTCGAGGAGCGCGGCGGTGCGATCACCTCGACCGATCGGGCGAGTTCGGTCACCGGCGAGGGACCGCTTCGGCGGGCCGTGCTGTACCCCGATACGATCACGAACTACTGCAATCCGGCCGCGGCGAAGTCCGCCGTCGAGGTGCTCGAATCGGCGGGCGTGGCGGTCACGGTCCCCGACGACGTCGGCGATACCGGCCGGCCGGCCTTCTCGAAGGGGCTTCTCGATACCGCCCGCGAGATCGCCCGGGAGAACCTCGACGTTCTCGGACCGCTCGTCGAGGAGGGCTACGACGTGGTCGTCATCGAGCCCTCCGACGCCGTCATGTTCCAGTCGGATTATCTCGATCTGTATCCGGACGAGGCGACCGAACGGGTCGCAGAGCACACCTACGGCGTCTGTGAGTATCTCGACACCTTCGGGCTGGATCGGGAACTGTCGTTTGCGGCCGACACCGGGCCGATCGCGTATCACGGCCACTGCCACCAGAAGGCGACGAAAAAGGATCACCACGCCGTCGGCGTCCTCCGCCGGGCCGGCTACGCGATCGAGCCGCTTGATTCGGGCTGCTGCGGGATGGCCGGCTCCTTCGGCTACGAGGCAGAGCACGCCTCGATGAGCGATGCGATCGCGCGAATCCTCTATGGGCAACTCGAAGACAGCGACGCCGATCGCGTCGTCGCGCCCGGCGCGTCCTGTCGGACCCAGCTGCACAACCGCGAGGGCGTCACCGAGGAGCCGCCGACGCCGATCGAACTCCTCGCCGACGCGCTGGAGCGGTAGTTCACCCCATCCCGCTTCGGAGCGAGCCACACGTTTCAAATCCCTCCGGATCACAGAGGCGGGTATGTCTGCTTCGGAGCTCGCAGCGCAGATCAAGGAGGTTCTCGACGTCGACATCGAGGCGTTCGAATCGCGCGTCGACGCGGAAGCCGACGCGTTGCGCGAGGAGATCGCCGACGGAACGTTCGACAACCCGCAGGCGATCGTCGGGCTGGAGTACGAGTTCTACGCCGTCGATGACGAGACGGACGCGCTCATGCGGGTTCCGCGGCGACTGCTGGAGTACATCGGCTTCGAGAAGGAACTCGGGTTGCACAACGCCGAGCTCTCGACGGCACCGCAGCCGCTGTCGCGATACGGCATCCGCGCGCAGGAAGCGGAGGTGCAGGCGAAACTCGCCGCCGCCCAGACCGAGGTCACTCGCGAGGGGATGACGCTCGTAAGCGACGGGATGTGGACGGTCCCGCCGATCGGCGAGACGGCCACGGAGTATCTCACAGACAGCATCGAGGAAGAGGGGATCCGGATGGCGACGAACATGTCGCGGGCGGTGCGGTATCACGCGATGGCCAACACCGACTACGCCGCCGAACTCCAGCTCGATGCGCCGCACGTCTCGCTTTCGGCGGACACCGTCATGCCCGAAAGCCTCATCACCTCGATCCAGCCGCACTATCAGGTCGCTCACGCGGGCGATCTGCCGGAGTACTTCCGGTATGCGTTGCGTATCGCCGGCCCGCTTTTGGCGGTCTCGGTCAACTCGCCGTTTTTCCCGCCGGATCTCTACGAGGAAGACGGCGAGACCGTCCTCGAAGAGTGCTGGATGGAGAATCGGGTCCCCGTCTTCGAGTCGGTACTCAACCCGGAGGACGCCGAGAAGGTGACCTTCCCGGAAGACATCGACAGCGTCGACGAGGCGATCGACCGAATCGCCGCCGACGCGACCGTCGTCCCCGCCGAGTTGAACCCGTCCGGGCGGTTCGACGACGCCTTCGCGCACTTCCGGCACACCCACGGGAGCTTCTGGCGGTGGGTGCGTCCCGTCTTCGATGGGGCCACCCGGACGAACGCCAACGCCCGAATCGAGTTCCGACCGCTGCCCGGACAGCCGACCGTCCGGGGAACGATCGCGTTGCTCGCGGTCTTCGCCGGACTTCTGGAGAGCCTCCCGCGGCGGGAGCATCCGCTCTTCGATCAGCCCTGGGAGACCGCGGAAGCGAACTTCTATCGGGCCGTCCGGAACGGACTCGACGCCGAACTGGAGTGGGTCACCGCCGACGGGGCGGAGACGGACGATACCGAGGAACTCTACGCCGAACTGTTCGAACTCGCCCGCGACGGCCTCGAGTTGCGAGGCCTCGACGCGACGGAGGCCAACCGCTACATCCAGCCGCTCAGAGAGCGCGTCGACCGCCGAATGACGCCGGCGCGCTGGAAACACGACCGCGTGCAAGCGCGCATGGCCGACGGCGAGCCGTTCGGGCAGGCCATCTGGGGGATGCAGGCCGACTACCTCGAGGCACAATCGGAAACGCTCATCGAGGGGAGTTTCCTCGAGTGGCTCGAATAGCGACCCGTATCAGTCGTCGCTTTCGGTCACCGAAAGCACTTCCCGATACCGGTTTCTGATCGTTACCTTGCTGACGTTCGCCGTCTTCGAGACGTCCGCCTGTGTCAGGCCCTCGTCGTTCAACCGGCCGGCCGCATAGAGTGCGCTCGCGGCGATCCCGACCGGGCTCTTGCCGCTGTGGACGCCCGCCTCGACGACCGTCTCGATGAGTTCGCGGGCCTGCCGTTCTGTCTCCTCCGTACACTCGAGTTCGGAGGCGAACCGACCGACGTACTCGCCCGGATGCGCCGGCGGAATCTCGAGGCCGAGCTCCCGATCGAGATACCGGCTTGCACGTTCGATCTCGAGGCTCTCGACCCGACTGACGGTCGTCACTTCGTCGATCGATCGGGAGACGCTCTCGAACCGTGCGGCGATGTACAGGGCCGCGGTCGCCATTCCCTCGATCGATCGGCCCCGCAGGAGGTCCTCCTCGAGCGCCCGCCGGTAGATGGCGCTCGCGGTCTCTCTGACCGGCTGTGGGAGCCCGAGCGCCGAGGCCATCCGTTCGATCTCGCCGAGGGCGTGTCTGAGATTTCGATCCTGCGCGTTCTCGGTTCGCGCGCGTCGATTCCACCGCCGCAGACGGTGAAACCGCCTGCGCGTGTCGCTTCCGAGCGCGTTCCCGTGGGCGTCGGTGTTGTCGTATCCGATCGTCGTCGAGAGCCCCTTGTCGTGGAGCATGTTGGTCGTCGGGGCGCCGACTCGTGATTTTTCGTCCCGCTCTGCGGCGTCGAACGCGCGCCACTCCGGGCCGGCGTCGATCTGTTGGCTCTCGACGACGAGCCCACAGTCGGCACAGACGCGCTCTTGGCGGTCGGCTCCCACGATGTCGCCGCCGCACTCCGGACAGCCCTCCGACTCGGCGACGGCTTCCGGGTTCGACTCCGAGCCCCGTTCGTCGGATCGGTGGCTCGAAATACGCTCGCGGCCGCTCATCGGCTACGCCCTTCGGTCGCGGTCGGTCGTCGGCCCGGTAGCGACGTTCGATCAGTCGATTGGCCACGTTCGGTCGTATCTCGCATAGTGTGGTATACCGATTACGTCTTTCCCGTCGGATAACTAATAGAGGTTATTTAATAATAGATCTTTCGGAGATGAGAAACTATTTGCAGTTACTGTGAACTGTTCGCACGGTTCGAAAGCGATTTGTTCCGTCCCCATCGTGGATAACTGATGTCCCACGAAATCGCGGTCATCCCGGGCGATGGGATCGGCACCGAGGTGCTCGAACACTCTCTGCCAGTCGTCGAACGCGCGACCGACGCCGCCGGCGTGTCGATCGAGACGACCACCTTCGGGTGGGGCTCTCGGCGATACCGCTCTGAGGGATCGATGATGCCGGAGGACGGGCTCGATCGGCTCGAGGGGTACGACGCGATCTTTCTCGGCGCCGTCGGCCACCCCGACGTTCCCGACCACGTGACGCTGGGTGGCCTCCGATTGAAGATCACGAAGGGATTCAAACAGCACGTCTGTGAACGTCCGTCCTTCCTGTTCGAGGGAATCACCAGCCCGCTGCGCGGCTATGCGGACGGCGAGATCGATTTCGTCGTCTACAGACAGAACACCGAAGGCGAGTACGCCGACCTCGGCGGCCGAGAGTACGAGGGCTTCGATAACGAGATCGCCGTCCAGAGCTCTCTTTTCACCCGCGAGGGGACCGAGACGGTCGTCCGGGCGGCGTTCGAAGCCGCGAGCGAGCGCGAGGGGAAACTCACCAACGTGACGAAATCGAACGCCCAGGCTCACGGGATGGTTTTCTGGGACGACATCGTCTCGGAGGTTCACGAGGAGTATCCCGGGGTAGAACTCGAACGGTTGCTCGTGGACGCGGCCAGCATGGATCTCGTCAGGCGACCCGAGGAGTTCGACGTGATCGTCGCCTCGAACCTCTTCGGCGATATCCTCACCGACCTCGGCGCGGCCGTCTCCGGGGGGATCGGCCTCGCGCCCTCCTCGAACGTCGATCCGACACGGACGTATCCGTCGATGTTCGAGCCGGTTCACGGAAGCGCGTTCGATATCGCGGGCGAAGGGATCGCGAACCCGATCGGGGCCGTCCGCTCGTGGGTGCTTCTCTTCGAGTACCTCGGGGAGGGGACGGTCGCCGAAATGCTGCACGACGCCGTGAAGGCACAACTTGCCGACCCGACCGCGCCGCGGACGCCCGATCTCGGCGGCGAATCGGGGACCGAGGCGGTCACGGACGATCTGCGGGCTCGAATCGAGTGAGCGCTCACTCGGTGCTGTATTTCTTCTCGAGTTCGACGATCTCCTCGAGGCCGGTGATGTCGTTTCGGCCCTGCCAGGAGACGAGTTCGTCCATCACGCCCTTCTGGGTTCCCGTCTCTGCGATCTCCTCGTAGACGTCGCGCATCGCGCGGGCGGCCGCCTTGAATCCCGTCGCCGGATACAGCACGATGTCGAAGCCCATCTCCTCGAACTCCGCGGCGGTGAAAAGCGGCGTCTCGCCGCCCTCGGTCATGTTCGCGATCAGCGGGACGTCCCCGAACTCCTCGCCGACCCGCCGGAGTTCCGCCTCGGAGGTCGGTGCCTCGAAGAACAGCACGTCGGCGCCGGCCTCCAGATACGCATAAGAGCGCTCGACGGCGGCCTCGAACCCCTCGACCGCGCGGGCGTCAGTGCGGGCGATGAGGACGAACGCCTCGTCCGCGCGGGCGTCGCTCGCGGCGCGGATCTTCTGGACCATCTCCTCGGTCGGGACGACCGACTTGTCGTCGAAGTGGCCGCACTTTTTCGGGAACGTCTGGTCCTCGATGTGGATGCCGGCGACGCCGGCGCTTTCGTACTCTTCGACCGTTCGCATCACGTTGACCGGGTTACCGTAGCCCGTATCGGCGTCACAGAAGACCGGCACGTCGACGGCGTTTACCATCTGACGGGCGCGGGTCGTCATCTCCGTCATCGTCGTCACCCCGACGTCCGGGTAAGCGTGGGTGCTCGTCGAGACCGACGAGCCGCTCATGTAGACGACTTCTCCGCCGGCCTGTTCGATCAGACTCGCCGAGAGGGCGTCGTAACCGCCCATCGCCGGCAGGATCTCCTCGCGCGCTATGAGCTCTCGAAATCGCGTCGTCGCGTCCATACCTCGCACGTGTACCCCGGGGTGGTATAATCCTTCGTTGCCGTGTCGGACGGTTCCGATCCGCGATCGGCTGTCGGATTCGGCCCGTTCGAAAACGGCGCGATGGTTCGTTCGGTTCGAAAACGGTCCTATCGGTCGGCTTCGACACTTTCGATGAACCCATCGATCGCGTCCGTCACGGCCGTGGCGTGCTCGATGTAACAGCAACGCTTGCCTCCGACGGCCTCGAAGCGTCCACGGGGGAGACCTTCGGCCAGCTCCTCTCCGGCTTCCATCGGGACGACCGGGTCGTCGACGCCGTGACAGACGAGCGCCGGCGTCGATATCTCATAGAGCGCTCCGGCGTCGAATCCGAGCGCCGCCGACCGGTGTCCCTCGAGCGCTTTCCCCATCGCGTCCTCCTGCTTTCGCCACTCGACAATCCGATCGATCGTGCCGGACTCGGCCAGAAACCGCTCGCTGAACGCCAGCGACAGCGACGACCGGAACCGGGAGGGGTCCGACGGATGCAGCGTCGAAAGCGCGTCGGCGTCGATCGCCTCGCCGGTCTGTGAGGCGCCGAAAAGCGAAAGCGACCGCGCCCGGTCGCGCTCGCGGACGTACCGGAGTGCGGCCATCCCGCCCAGTCCCGCGCCGATCAGATGGACCCGCCGGATCCCCGCCGCCGAAAGCACCGCCTCGAGATCGTCGACGAACCGATCGAGGGTGTACGGCCCGTCGCTATCGGAGCCGTCGGTCCCCCGCATCGCGTACACGAGCGTCCGGTAGGGGCCCGAAAGCGCCGGCGCCTGCCAGCCCCACACCCACGGGCCGAACCCGACGTCCGGAACGAACGCGACGGCCGGGCGGCTCTCGTCGCCTTCCAGTTCGTAGCGAAGCGTCGCGCCGTCCGTCGTCGCCGTCGGCATAGGCGGACGCTCTCGCCGAGGACTGATAGGGATTGTTGTCGTCTCTTCCCCGACGGTTAGGTTGTGCAACCGTCCCCCGAATATATACGTCCGGAGTGCTGCCGAATCGCGTATGCGTGGTTTGATAATCGGCCGGTTTCAGCCGTTCCATCTGGGACACGAACAGCTCATAGAGCAGATCGACCAGGAGGTCGAGGAGGTCATCGTCGGCATCGGGAGCGCCGGACAGTCACACACGAAGAAAAATCCCTTTACCTCCGGCGAGCGCGTCCACTACGTCCAGAACGCCCTCGAGGGACTCGACGCGAAGACGTATCTGATCTCCATCGACGACATCGACCGGAACTCGATGTGGGTCAAACATATCGAGACGCTCTGTCCGGCCTTCGAGGTCGCCTACAGCAACAACCCGTTCGTCGAGCGGCTCTTCGTCGAGGACGGCTACGAGGTCCGGGGGGCCCCGCTGTACGACCGGGATCGATACCGCGGCTCGGAGATCCGCCGCCGAATGTTGACCGACGAGAAGTGGCGGGACCTCGTCCCCGATCCGGTCGCGACGGCGATCGATGAGATCGGCGGTGTCGCACGGTTACAAAAGGTCACGGCAGACGACGAGTGACCGCGGCGTTGCTGGCGGCCGTCGCCCCGGAATTCGCCCCGACCGACGGGACTCGACCGAGGGGTAGACCTTTTTCGTCGGCGGGTGAAGCCGGCCCATGAACCCCGAGGACCTTCGTGCGGACATCCCCGCCTGTGAATCGTGTGCGTACCTGAACACCGGGGCCAGCGGTCCGGCCCCTCGATCCGTCGTCGAGGCGGTCGCCGACGCCCAGCGCGGACAGGAGTTCGACGCCTGCAGCGTCGATCACTACACCGCCGCCGCCGATCTCAAGGCCGCGGCCAGAGAGGCGATCGCGGGCCACATCGGCGCTCGCCCGGCGGATGTCGCCCTCGTCGAATCGACCGGCGACGGGATCAGCCGGATCGCGAACGCCCTCGAGTGGGACGCCGGCGACCGCGTCGTCCGGACCGACCTCGAACACCCCGCCGGCGTGTTGCCGTGGCGGCGACTCGCCGAGGTCGGCGTCGAGGTGACCACGGTTTCCTGTCCCGACGGCCGGCTGCCGATCGATACCTACCGCGAGGCTGTCGATGGGGCACGCCTCGTCTGTCTGAGCTCCGAGAGCTGGCTCCACGGGACGCGGCTTCCCGTCCGCGAGGCCGTCGAGATCGCCCACGAGGCCGGCGCGCTCGTCGTCGTTGACGCCGTCCAGACGGTCGGCCAACACCCTCTCGACGTCGGGTCGTGGGGGGCCGACGCCGTCTGTGCGTCGGGTCACAAGTGGCTGCTCGGACCGTGGGGTGCCGGCTTCATGTACGTCTCTCCCGAGTCGCTGGAGACGTTTCGGCCACGCCACATCGGCTATCGGAGCGTGGTCGATCCCACCGGCGAGACGCTGGAGTATCACCCCGACGCGAGCCGTTTCGAGGTGTCGACGCGCGCGCTCGTCCCCTATGCGGGACTCGTCGAGGCCATCGAGACGATCGAGGCGATCGGACTGGAGACGATCGAATCCCGCATCGAGCGGCTCACCGATCGGCTCAAGGCGGGCCTCGACGATCGCCTCATCTCGCCGGCCGAGTACGAATCGGGACTGGTCGCCTTCGAGGTCGCCGACGCCGAAACGTTCGTCGCCCGGGCCGACGAGGCCGGGGTCGTCGTCCGGGAGGTCCCCTCGGGGGCGGTCCGGGCGTCAGTCCACGCGTTCAACACGGCCGAGGAGATCGACGCCCTCCTCGAGCTGTGTTGATACTGACGGTCGAAACCGGATGACACCGACGCGGGAAAGATCCGCCGTTCGCTCCGTTTCGGTGAGTCGTCTGTACGTTCTTTCGTCCGTGAATATGAGCCGCCGATACTCCTGCGGGAAAGTAGATGAGGGGTTCGTAAGTTACCTTACGTTACCCCCGCTTCGCTCGTTTTCCGGTACCGTCAGACTCCTCGCGGAGCTTATACTAATATACCAGTTTATTACGTTTTGTTTTCACGTACGTTCCAGCTTGCTACGGCCTGTTTTCTCACGCTACCCGTTTCGTTACGCTATCTTTTCCCACACTATCGTTATGTGGGTTCAGTCCGTGGTCTCCTGTATGCCGGAATGTCAAAACTGCGGTGCGTTCGTGACGGCAGCGTACGCACGGGTTTTCACGCCGAACGGCGTCGAGAACCCGCGCGTCTGTCCACAGTGTGAAGACAAGATCCGAGACGGTTCGGACGTTCGCGAGGCGCGTTCGACCCGCCGCACGTAACGTAACTTCGGTGTGATCCGTTTTCGCGTATTCTCGGCCGTTACCCGTCGATTTTTCCCGCTTCCAGCAGCGAGCGCGCCTCGTCGAGCAGCTCCTCGCTCCGGCGCTCCGAGCGCGCCTCGGCGGTGAGCCGAACGAGCGGCTGCGTGCCGCTGGCGCGGATCAGAAACCAGCCCTCGTCGAGTTCGACGCGGACGCCGTCGAGCGTTTCGACCGACTCGTACGTTTCGCGCACTCGCTCTTCGACGGCCGCCATCGCCTCCTGTTTGTCCTCCCGTTCGATACTCGCTCGCCGGATCGGATACGACGGGATCGCCTCGAGTCGCGCTTCGATCGGCGCCGTCGCCGCCAGGGCGGCCAGCCGGACCGCCGCGAGCGGGCCGTCCGGACACAGCGTCGCGTCGGGCCAGATCCACGCGCCGGAGGGCTCGCCGCCGAAGGCGACGTCCCCGTCCGTCGCCGCCTCCGCGACGTGGACGTCACCGACGGGCGTCCGGGTGACCGAAATACCGCGGTCGGCCAAGAAGTCCTCGACGGCGAGGCTGGTGTCGACGGGGACGGCGACCCGCTGGCCGGCCTCGGCGGCGTCGGCCGCGAAAAGCGCGAGGAGCGCATCGCCCGACAGGAAGGTCCCATCGCCCGCGACGGCTCGCATCCGGTCTGCGTCCCCGTCATGGGCGATCCCCAGATCGTACTCGCCCCCGGTGACGAGCGACGCGAGGGCGGTGCAGTTCTCCGCGGTCGGCTCCGATGGGCGCCCCGGGAACCGCCCGTCGGGCTGGGCGTTGAGCGTCTCGACGTGACAGCCCGTCTCGATGAGCGCCTCGACGCTCACGCCGCCGGCCCCGTTACCGAGATCGACGGCGACGTCGAGATCGAGCGCGCCGCGTCCGCCCGCGGCTTCGACGAGCGCGTCGACGTGGCGGGCCGCGGCGTCGATCGCCGTCCGCGTTCCCATCTCGTCCCACTTCCGGAGGTCGTAGTCGTCGGCCTCCAGTCGTTCGGTGATGCGCGCCCGCCCGTCGCTGTCGTAGGCCTGCCCCGAGGGCTGCCACAGCTTCAGTCCGTTGTCCTCGGGCGGGTTGTGACTCGCCGTCACCGCGACGCCGGCGTCGGCCGCCCGCCAGCCGACGGCGCGTGCGATCGTCGGCGTCGCGGCCTCTCCGAGATCGAAGACGTCGGTTCCGAGTTCCCGCAAGCCGGCCGAGAGGGCGTCGACGAGCGTCTCGCCGCTCGTCCGGGGATCTCTGCCGACGACGACGCTATTCGTCTCCACACCGAGGGCACGGCCGACCCGCAGCGCCAGATCGGCGGTCACCGCCTCCCCGACCGGGCCACGGATACCGCTCGTTCCGAACATACCGACGAGTCGCCCGCCACGGTGAAAACTCTACGTGTACTCCGAGGGAGGGGACGTACAACCACAAGTGCTTTTTCCCGTCTCGCCCACAACCGCGGGTATGAAACAGTCCGGCGGAACCGAGACGCAGAAACGCCGGGCCGGCGAGAGTGCAGCCGAGATACTCACCGACGGCTCGGTGGTCGGACTCGGCACCGGCTCGACGGCCGCCGAAGCGATCCGCGCGATCGGCCGCCGGGTCGATTCGGGACTCGACATTCGGGCGATCCCCACCTCCTATCAGTCGAGACAGCTCGCCCGCGAGATGTCTATCCCGCTCGTGACGCTCGAAGACACCACGCCCGACGTCGTCATCGACGGCGCCGATCAGGTCGCCGACTTCGAGTTGATAAAGGGAGGCGGGGCGGCTCACGCCCGCGAGAAGCTCGTCGCGGCGGCGGCCGATCGGCTCGTGATCGTCGCCGACGAAACGAAACTCGCCGAGACGCTGGATCTCGCGGTCCCGATCGAAGTGCTGTCGGACGCCGTCCCGGTCGTCGAACCGGCGCTCGAATCGCTCGGCGGCGAGCCGACGCTTCGGGCCGCCGAACGGAAGGACGGTCCCGTCGTCACCGACAACGGCAATCTCGTCATCGACTGTGCGTTCGGCGAAATCGACGATCCTGGCGGGTTGGCGGCCGATCTCGCGACGCTGCCGGGCGTGCTCGAACACGGGCTGTTCGTCGGGATGGCCGACGAGATTCGCGTCGGCACCGATTCGGGAGTCGACGTACTCGAAGCGCCTCGGTAGCCGACGGAGCCGTCGCTTTTCGATGCGGCAGTCAAAAAAACGAGACGGTTTCGACCTTACAGGTCGCGCGGCTGGACCGTCTTGCGGTCGTTCTCCTCGGCGCGACGTGCGGCGTCCTCGAGTAGCTCCTCGACTTCGTCGTCGAGGGCGTCGTAGAAGTCCGAAGCAACGTTCATGTCATCGAGCGCTTCCTTCACAGCGGCTTTGACGATCAGGTCTGCCATACAGGTTCACATTTTCTCGGACCCTTTATATACTTTCCCAAAAGAGCGCGTCATAGCCGCTTCTATCGCCGGTTTAGCACCGATTCGAACTGCCTCATATCGCGCCGTATGTAAATTTCTCGCCGTTCGCTGGTCACCGTCGGGGCGTCCGGCGTCGGCCGACAGCTCGCACGTTCGGTCTCACCGCCCGACGGTGGCGCTGTCCGTCGACTACCGGATGCCGAGGGTATTAATATCTCGACCCCCACCGTATATATACGGACGAGGTGACCCCTCGCCGACGACAGAATGCCCCGATGTGACCACTGTGATGCGCACGTCTCCGATCGATTCGCTCGAGTGTTCGCCGACGAGAGCGGACGCGTGCGAGCGTGTCCGAACTGCTCTGCGAACGCCGGCATCGCCGAGGCCTCCAGAGACCGCGCGCACGACTGACGGTCGAACCGCCCTCGAACCGCTGACCGTCCGGACCCGCCGGCGATTTATGTGACGCGACCGACTCCGAGAGCGATGTCGATTGACGAATCCCACTACGTCTACGTTCTGGAGTGTGCCGACGGCTCCTTTTATACGGGGTACACCACCGACGTCGAGCGGCGCGTCGCCGAACACGACGCCGGCGAGGGCGCGAAATACACCCGCGGGCGGGCGCCCGTGGAGCTGATTTATAAAGAGCGCTTCGAGAGCCGATCGGCCGCGATGAAACGCGAATACGAGATCAAACAGCTCTCCCGTGCGAGAAAGGAGCGGCTCGTCGACGATTCGGAGTAGTCGCCGTACTATAAT
>LKMJ01001161.1_pt1 | contig 22689 bp, 25 predicted proteins | sample 643391 | NCBI WGS metagenome assembly LKMJ01 (sample SAMN04112250, study PRJNA286221) | soda lake metagenome | biome: soda lake; feature: Kulunda Steppe; material: water; isolation source: sample PL-Br10 brine of Picturesque Lake | place: Russia: Kulunda steppe | collected 2010-07
ACACACACACACACACGCACATGCGCACACACATACGCACGCGCACGCACACACACATACATACACACACAACTTGCAGGGAGGATACATCAGCATCAGCGACGACGATGAGGGAAAGCATTGTGAGTGAAAATAAATGTGGTTTGCTGCTTTTGATGTGGTGCTTATGACAATCCCCCAGAAGCAAGATGAGTGATGCACAACCTGTAGAATTACAACAAAGATTTACAGACTTGTTGTAGATAGCACAACAATTGCAAGTGTAATCCGCTATCTAGACAGTTATCTTGTTACGTTAATGTTTCGTTCACCACAGTTAGTTTGTCATGCGATTGACAAGGTCACCAATATGTGCTCATTTTCCTTTGCTTGAATGGTTTTGTTCGAGATGTGTGTACGCGTTATCATTTGTGTGCATGTGTTTGTGTACGTGTTTGCATGTGTGTGTGTGTGTGTGTGTACGTTTTTGCATGTGTGTGTTCGCGTGCGCGCGCTTGTTTATTTGTAAGTGCTCTTCTTTCCCCGCGTGCTTCAGCTCCGCACTGCAGCAAAAGGATCAATGATGCCACTGCCGTCTTGCCAAGGCTGCTTTGCTGTGACATCTGGCACTGTGCTCTACTGCGCCTGCACTACATAGTGTTTTGGTACTTGGCGGAAAGTGAGCGCAGCCCGTCTGATCCGGTGGTCCTGTGGCTCAATGGCGGCCCTGGCTGCTCCTCGTTTGATGGCTTCATTTATGAGCATGGACCCTTCCTGTTCACCTACCAAGAAGGCGGCAAGGGATATTCTCTGGCCGAGAACCCTAACTCATGGTAAGATCCTGTTTGTGCCTGCTCTTGATACATTGCAGTGTTCATGGCTCTGCTCCTGGGCCCTTGTCACAGGCCCATGCAATGCGTGCCTGCCCGCAGGAACAAAGTGGCACACATGCTGTACTTGGACTCACCAGCAGGTGAGCTGCTGTGCGTTCCTTCCTTCTGTGGACCTGGATACCTGTGTGTGTGTGTGTGTTAGCCAAGGTCAGCCTGGATACCTGTGTCTCTATGCCAAGCTCAGCCTGTACGTTTGTATGTCCATGTCAACGCTAAACCTGGATATCTGTGCGTCCATGCCAAGCTTGCATTAAAACACTAAGCCCAATCACGCACATCAGTTGCCATGCGTTGCGGGTCTGCCACCCCTGTGCAACTTTGTAGGGGCTGCAGCCTGCAGCATGCTCCTCTTCACGGGCCAAGCTCCTCACATGCCACTCAGCGTGGTGCATCTGATCTTAATTGTGCGCGCTGCAGGCGTTGGCCTGAGCTACAGCGATCGTGGCAGCTCTGATTACTTCACAAATGATGACACCACAGCCGCCGATGCAGAGATAATGCTGCGGAAGTGCGTGGGCGTACCTATTCCTTGGCCTGTGATAAGCTGCATTGCATGGATCCATGCAGCCATGAGCCATCTGGCTCCGTTCTGAACACACGGGCTCAAACACATACGCATGCGTACACAGCAGTGCCATTGCATCGTCCGGTGCAGAAAACTGCGGTAGTTATTGACCTGCTCTGCCTGGTAAGCAAAGGAGGCATAGCTTCAGCTCGTAGTGCTACTTCATATGCGCAGGTGGTTTGCCGAACACCCTCAGTTTCAGCAAAATGAGTTCTACGTCTCAGGTGAGCCATTGGCCCCTCTGCACGATGGCTCCTACATTTACGGTGAACCTGGAGTATTCCAGCTTCTCAGCCTCTCATAATGAGCCACTGTGGTCATCAAATAGCTTGTCTGCTGCCAGCCTTTGCTCCATCAGCCATGCTTGCACGCTCAACTCACAGGCGAGTCATATGCCGGCGTGTATGTGCCCAACCTTGTGAAGGCTGTTGTGGAGGGAAATGAAGCTGGCAGGAAGCCTTACATCAACATAAAGGTGAGCCACCACGAAAGGACTGGGTCCAGCTAAGGATCTCGGTTACTACTTTGACTCGTAAGTTTTGACCACATTTTTGCAAGGTAAGCTCAAGACTTGTTCTCAAGCTCTGTTGAATTGAGTCTTTACACCATCACGGCAAGGTGGATTCAATCGTGCACGCATTTCATTTTCCTCGTGCGCCATGTCCTCCTCAGGGCTATGCAGTTGGCAATGGCTGCACAGACACTGAGATCGATGGTAAGTGGCACTTGGCTAGCAGGAAGCGCCTACAGGAGAACAATGCATGCAATGCTCGTTGGGTATGGGGAAAAGCCTGGGCTTTTGTGGCAAAGGCTAAATTCAAAAACTGCAAATGGCCCTGATCTGCACGATCCATTCCTGCGTTCTTTCCAGGGAACGCGCTGCCGCTATTTGCTGCGGGCAAGTCTCTCATCTCACAGGTGCGCTGCCCTTCCGGGCAAGTGGGGGCTGACCTGCGGCTGCTGTGCATGATTTTATGAGGCCAACAGCTCTTCATTGCCCTGTTTGCTTATAAATGCATCCTTCGCTCAGGCCTGCAAACATTTTCCGTGCGCAGAAGGAGTTCTTTGACCTCAATACTGCCTGCGCAAAAAATTTCTGGAACTCGACCTCAGGTGAGCATTCAAGCAGAGCGCGCGTTCTTACTTGGGTGCGGGCCCTCTTCCTGCGCATGCTTGCGCGGATGCTGCATGGAATCAAGTAGGGTCGCTTGTACAGCTGATTGATCCTGTGCTCGGGTTGTGGAAGACATGGCACGCTGAGCTATGCCCTTCCATAATTGTGCCCTGTACCGATTTGGGATGGCCATTGCATGCTTTCAATTAGGCAAGCGCTGGCATTCATCACAGAGCTTGCATACTTATCATGGCAGGCTCGGGCTATCGGGGAAACAATCTGCACTTACCTTGAGCCGTTTGTGTTTGTCAAACATTTCTTGGATAGTTGCGGGTGCTTTGTTCAGGTCCATAACGCACTTGGAGAGCTAAATAAGTCATTCTGCTCCTGGGTTCTACTTGATCCAGGCAGCGAGTGCGACAAGGACCTAGCTGCATTGATTGATGATATTGCCGACCTGAACATGTAAGTGTGGTTAACTTTGTCCTTTTAAAAGGACAGGTGTCTACAGATTGTCATTTGGGTGATCAAACAACACATCGAACATTTTTTACGAAAGGAAAGTCACGTGCCTCTCCAGATCATTGTACCTTGTATATGGGAGGGCAGCCATTTACAATAATTTATGTCTGGAAAGGCTAGCCACCACTCTCAGTCAGATCCCTCTTAGTTGGACAGGCACGCTTGCTTTGCACACGCAGCTATGATATCCTTGAGCCCTGCTTCTTGGATTCAGAGGAAGGTTCGCGGAACGCAGATGGACCCCTTCCAACAGCCAGAATGCCACAGGTGAGTCACTATAGTGAGGATCATGTAAAATTGCACCACACATCCATTACCGTATCTTTCAGCCGACCTTGCCACAAATCTGCAAATCCGTCATCACTCACTCTCTTCTTAGTTTGCTAAGCATCAAATTTCCCTTCAATGCTGCTTTCAACCTGCTTTTGCACATTGTTTTGGTACCAGGCTATCCAAAAGTTACTGAAACTGTGATAAGATTGCAGTTAAGGCCTAGCAAATCTTTGTAATGTCAGGCGTCTTGGATCAAGATCCTCTTTGCTCTCATGCTAAGAACATACTGCTAACTTGCGTGCTGGGCCCATCCAACCATATCACACCTGCAAACAAAATGGTCTAGGTGCTTGCGACGCATGGGCGGCGCTGGCCAGCAGTGGGAAGCACCCCAGGATTTGGTAGAGTAATGAACTGGGCGCACCTTGGGCTCACGCCACCCTGCACAGATGCCAGGTAAAGTCAAGGGCTTGATCCAAAAGCTCAAGCCTGTGAGAATGCAGATGCACAGGATGAGTTGGATGAGACCTCAATTATGACTTGCTTGAGGCCTTTATTTGCAGGCGCCTTCAAAATGACCCCTTGGCTAGTGTTTATTGTGTGTGTATACTAGTGTGTCCACTATAACCTTTGGATTGGTTTGGTCTTGCAGCCCCGTTGATACTGCCCAGTACTGCCATCTGGCTTCAACAGTGGCGCAGCACACTGAAGCCTCTCCATCTGTTTGCGTGAGCTCAGATTGTGTCCAACGTTCCCCTGTGCCTCTCGACGTACAGGGTGGCTACTAAATGGTTAAATGATCCTGATGTGCGAGAAGCCATCCATGCTGCCCCTATCAGTGCTATTGGGAAGTGGTCTCTGTGCTCTGACAAGGTGAGAAACTCACAACTCTGCGTATGGTGTGTAGGCCGTGCTTTGGTCCACCATCTAGAGATCTGTGTAGTTTGGTACGTCATTTTGCTGCGGTCTGTTTTCTCTCGTGCAGATTCTTTATGAGCGGACAACCCCTACACTTATTCCAACACACAAGGACTTGACACAGAAATACGGTGCGTGCCCCAAGGGAGCATGATGTATGCAACTCCAAAAGATATTGTTCAGAGATCCAGTAGACAATTGGATCGCCTTTCCCATATGTTTCCTCAAAGCTTGGCCCTATGTCTCCCGTGCCATGCTTAGATCAAATGGTGCCCAGACAGCTTTTGCCTTTTGAGCCCCGCCTGGCAGCAAGACCTGGCCAATAGAAGCTGATTAATGCATGATTGTAGCTCCGGTCATGTGCTATTGCAGCAGGTTGCATGTGATTGTTTTTGAGGTGCACGCACATGCACATGCTGAGTTGTCATGCCTTTTTTTTGAAGGCGCCACCTTGCGATTCACCCCGGGAAACAGGTGCCGTTTATTCTGACCCTGTCCTGCTTGCTTTGCCTCAGGCTTGCGGGCCCTCATCTACTCTGGAGATCATGATGCTGCTGTGCCTCACACGGGCAGTGAGGCATGGACCAGTGGACTTGGGTTCCCTGTGCTGAATGGGTGGCACCCTTGGTATTTGGGCAACCAGGTAAGCCAGGCAAGGGAAGTTCTCGACCCGAATGAAGAGCTCCCAATTGAAGCCTTATGCCATAAGTTATGGCATGTTTGGAAGGATGGCGAAGTGGCAGCGGGTGTGGAGCAAATAGTGAGGATGCCAATTTGCTTGTATGATTTCAGCAATTTTTTATTTTTTATAACGTAGTAACTTGTCCGGCAGCCCCCACAATTATATTGCGAGCCAGCAAGGCTGTCCCCTTAGCAGCTGGGTGCTCATCAAGTAGTAAGCCTATTTCCTGGTGGTTACTATGGATTTGAGGCTAGTCTGAGCTGCCGTCAATCACCTCGTGGCCCTGTGGAACTCTGAACATGCACAGGTCGCTGGCTATGCAGTGGAGTATGAGAAGCTGACGTACGCAACCGTTCTGGGAGCTGGTCACATGGTAAGTAAAAGATGCCAGGAATGAGGTACTTTCATTTTGGCCATGTTTTGACCATCTTTACTATGGTACTATTTAAAGTAAAGGGTGTCACAAAGGAGGTACTTTCATTATTACTCAACGGCAGCAGGCTCTGGTATGCTGGCCTTAGTTGGATCAGAGCAGGTGTGCGCACCACATCACTGTCTGTTGAGGCCTATGGCGGGCATCTGTGTAAAGAGGCCCACAAAATCACCCCATTTCAATGCTGGCCCCAGCATAAAGGGGCTATCACAAATTGATCGAATGCATAATTTTGCCCCTCCCTCTTGTTCTGCGAACTGTCATGCATTTGCAAGTCAAGTTGTGCTTCTCTCTTGCTGGGAGGAAAACTGTGAAAGCTTTGTGCTGCTACTGCCTCTGCTACTTTTGCGGGGTTTCCCTGTGGCCCATCATTTTTGGAGATGTTGCACAAGGCACAGCCGTATCTCTCAGTCTGTACATTTTAAGCAAGCTTCTTAGGCAGGACCTGGATCACGGGCCTGCCAATGCACCTGCATGCTTTCAGCTGTGCATCCACTTCTTTTTCTCTCTTGGCAAGTTGCTTAGGTGTAATGAGGGCGGGTGCATTAAGGAGCGACACTGCTTGCTTGATTGATGGGCGTGGGCTCCCTTTTCACTGCAACAACAGGGGGCAAGCATTTTTCTTGTGTACAACTGCTTCTGAAATTGCTGAGACCATGCCATCCCAACTAGCCCTTCCCATGAATAAAGGAAATGAAGGGGCCAATGCTGGAAAAATGGCGCCATCCTGCGCCATCTCTATATTCTGCATGTAAATTGCGCAGGTAGCTTAGATGCAGAGCATGTGTGTATCAAACAAATCAATGATGAGCGAAGGATGATCTCCTATTAATCAGGCCTCGCCTTTCTTGTTTGCCTACACGCAGGTCCCGCAGAACAAACCCCGGCAGTCCCTTGAGATGTTGGAGCGATTCCTCACTAGCAAGTCCATCTGAGAACGGATTAAGAGCCTGTGATCAGCAAGCTTGAATGCCTTGGCAAGGTGTAGGTTTTAATATTAGTTGGCTCGACTCCCGATTGTGGCTGTTTTTACTCTTACGCTTAGCAAGTGTAGACGAAAGTCAGTTGTTATCAACGTTGTCGATCTACGCAGCAAGGAATTATTAGTTGAGAGGATCTGCAAGCGTTTGCAAACATTTTACGAACGTACCAGGAACTAACAAGCTCATCGCATGCCGCAATCTTTAGAATTTCTTTAATGCAGTGGATCAGGTCATAGGTAGGTTTGAAGCAGTCGTCGTTTTACTGGTGTGTGCGCATGCGCGCACACGCGCACACACACACACTCTCTCAAAAACACACACACACACACACACACACACACACACACACACACACGCGCGCGCGCGCGCGCACACACGCTCGCACGCACACGCACGCACGCACATACACGCACATGTGCGCGCGCGCACACACACACACACACACACACACACACACACGCATGCACTAACACACACACGCACACGCGCGCAACACACACACATGCACAGACACACAGATACACACACTTTTACACACATGCACACGCGCGCTCATACACACAACACATACACAAATACACGCACGCACACACTCAAGCACACACACGCAACATACCACACGCACACACACAAGCGGGTGGCTGGGCACATGCATATACTTTCACACTTGCAGACAGGCACGCGCACACAAAGGCACGCATACTTCTATGTGTCAGTGCATGCATGCACATAAGCACACCCGCGCACTCATTGAGACATGTGACACATGTGGGCACTCTTGCTCACCCGCGTACGTCTAGTACACACTGCAAGATGCGACTGCGCAAGTAGTGCATGTTCAGGCAGCAGGTCCTCAGGCACACGTCACTTGCACGCGGTCACGAAGGCACATGGCAGAGATAGTGCGCGCACCACTCCCTTTCTACCCCTGATGCGCTTGAGTATGTGTGTGTGAGCCCACGCGTGCGTGCATGTGTGCGCAGGCCGTGAGCCCATGGAGGCCACCAGGCCTGTGCAGCTGTGCGTGCTGGCATGCGTGGGCCTCCTCCCGCCTGTCCTGGCCTTCTGCCAGATCAGCGGGGACCCCAAGACGCAGCTGCTGCTGGCCACCAGCGCCGCCGTCAGCGCGTGCGGTTTCTTGGCCACCAAGTGGCTGGTGCCACTGGTGGGTGCCAAGACAGCCTCGCGCGGAATCTGCGGCAAGGACCTGAACAAAAGGGGCACGCCACTGGGCGAGCGGCCCGTGCCTGAGGCCGGTGGTCTGGCAGTGGGGTGCGTGTTCCTGCTGTGCATAATCTGCTTTGAGCTGCTGCACTACTACGACATCGGCAGCCTCGTGCGCTGGCTGGGCAGTGGCGGCCAGCAAGGGGCCATCCGGATGGAGCAGACCCCGGACGCCTGGCTGGTGGACTACAACGCGGCCATGGCCACCATCTGCTTCATGCTGTTCCTGGGCTTTGCGGATGACGTGCTGGACATCAGGTGCGGGAGCGGCTCGCGCATGCCGCTGCGAGTCGTCCACATACATGTAACGCCAAATGTGCGGCTGGGGCGTGCGCAAGGCTATGCCCATCACCTCCTGACGGCCAGCACGCTTCCTCTCAGACCCAAAGGAGCATCTGCCGTGAATTGCGCCTGCACCTTGCATAGGGCTTGCTTGCCTGGCCTGGCACCTGCACTCTATGTGCGAGCAGTGTGGAGAGCGATGTTGCTTGCCTGGCCTGGCACTTGCCCTTCTCCTGTGCTGTCATCGATGAGTGAGAGAACAGGCAGCCTAGGGAGTGACCCGTCCTTTCCTGGCGTGTATCATATGCAAGGGAGTGCTCTGCATCGGATGGCCCCCCCACCCAAACAGCTGCAATTTTGTTGCACACCCCTGACGACCTTGTTGCACACCCCTGGTTTAGACCTAGCACGCTGCGCTGCCTGGTCAGTCAAGCCCTGCCCTGCCCTGCACTAAAGACTCCGTGGCAGCTTCATGGTGCTGCCAGCGCCCTGCTGCCTGCTCGTGGTTGCCTGCCTCAAAGATGCCATTTGATGGCCCCCAAAGGCCCCTGAAAGGCCTTTGAGGTGCCAGTTGAGGCCCCCGAGGTGCCAGTGGATACGCCGCGCGGCAGTTCCTTCTTCTGCCTTGCCTGCACAAACCCCCCTCAAGCTTTTCCGCAATGCGTCTCCTGGCACCGCCCATCTGCTTGGGGCAGGTGGCGGGTCAAGCTGGTCCTGCCCTTCTTCGCGGCGCTGCCTCTGCTGGCGGCCTACTCGGGGGGCACAGGCGTTGCCGTGCCCAAGCCGCTGCAGGCGTGGCTGGGCCTGCCGTTCTATTTAGAGCTGGGGGTGTTGTACAAGGTGCGCCGCCGTCCTACTGAAAGCTGGGATTGCTGTGCAAAGAGTGATCGCGCGCGTGGCACAGCAGCCCTGATTGCCCCATCCGCCTCGGCAGGCCTGAGAGCCGCTTTTTGCTAGAGCCTGGTGGGGCTTACGCGCGCAGCCAAACCTCTGCGCCGTCATTTGCTCGGGCCCTGTGGCGCCTACAAGCCCACGTCTGCCACACCTGTGCTGGGCAGCTTGCAGCGGGTGTGCGCCCTTGCTGCACACCGGTTGCTGTCTTTCTGCTCAGCACTAGCCTGTTCCTTGCATCCTGTCACACCAGCATGTGCAAATGTGCAAACCAGTGTCTGCGTTTCAAGAGCAAGGTGTGTACACTCAGGTTTGCTGATGTCACCTTACTTATTTTATGTTGAGTTGTATGTGCTTTCTCCCCTTGCCTGCCCATGCTTGGCTCAGCAGCTCACCATCCTTGCTTTAGAGCAGAAAGTGTACAAATTGGGGCAGCGTTTTTGCTATGCACTCAGCAAGCTAGCTAGCACCAGGACTCCCAGTGTTTTGAGTAAAAGCGCTGCGCTAGGCGGCGCTGAGTAAAATGCTGTGCTAGGTGGCCTCACCAGTACCTGTCTGGCCGTCATTTGCCCTGTTGAGCAGGTCTTCATGGTCATGCTGGTGATATTCTGCACCAACAGCATTAACATTCTTGCAGGTGCGCTGTTTGGCCCTCTGTTTTGTGTCCCAACACTGTAATGCTGTACTGATCTGTGAGCTGCCAACGCAGCAGTTTGTGTTGTGCGACGCGATGAATGGAGCTGCCTGGTGAGCTTAATCATGTGCTGCCATGTGTCCTCACACTCCCATAATAGCCCCAAGTTAAAAGCTTGGGCGGCACGGGTGTCAACAACTGGGATGGTTGCATGTAGATGCCAAAGATCAAGGGGAATCAATCGTATGAGTTGCAAGACCTCGTCGAGTTCACTCTCAATGTGCATTCCTCTACTTTTTGGTTGTTGTTTGCATGCAGGGGTCAATGGGTTGGAGGCGGGACAAACGTTCATTGTAGCATGTGCCACGCTTGGCCACAACCTTATGTCTGTAGCTGGCTATGCTGCAGCTTCTCCTGCTGTGCGTGATGGCCACCTGTTTAGTGCATACCTCATGATGCCTCTGGCTGCCACGACCTTGGGCTTGCTAGTGCATAACTGGTGAGTGTGTATGTGTGTGTGTGTGCCTGTGAGCTTGTGCTCAGGAGCATGTATCCGTCAGTGCAACTATAGATGCCTTGGATTGCTCATGACATCATTGTTGAATACCGTACCTTCATGATCAGTTCGTTTATTAAAGATTATTGAGATGATTGAGACGAAAAACGATTTGTAAAATGATTATTGATCTGGTCCAGGGAACCTGCAGCAAATTGGTGCCAGATCAAGCCCCAAAGCGCAGTCCGGCATTAAGAATATGATGCTTGCATCCATGGCAAGGATCTTGTGCACAGGGGCAGGGGATCTAAATGACATAATAATTTTTTTTAGCAGCACCTTCCGTGCCGGATTTATTTTGCTCATTGATTGCTTTCCATCTCTATGCAGGTACCCCTCGCGAGTGTTCGTCGGGGATACCTACACCTACTTTGCTGGCATGACCCTTGCAGTTGCTGGCATCCTGGGTCATTTTTCAGAAACCATGCTACTTTTCCTTCTGCCCCAGGTAAATAAGCTGCCCTGTTATGGGATGTGTGTCCTTAAACATGCGAGGCAATGTTTGACACTCAGTGCTATCGAGTGAGCACTTAGTGAATGTTAATAATCGTTGAAGTGAAATGGTATGAACTTTTTCCTTGTTCATTCCACTTGTCTGATTCACCTTGTCTGATTCATATGGCAGCAATAAGCTATTTTCCCAACCATCCTTAAATCACGCTTTTTTGCTAGCCATCCTCAAATCACGTGTTTCAGGTGTTCAATTTTGTCTATTCACTACCTCAACTTTTCAAGATTGTGCCCTGTCCACGGCATCGCCTGCCAGTTTTTGACCCTAAGGTACGTTGTTCAAAACCTGGGTGCCTTAGCATGTGCGGACTGAAAATGCCACTAACAAACCTGGATGCCTCAGCACGTGCGGACATGAAAATGACACAATTTTATCGCACTTTTTGTTGCAGCATATGGGTGCAGGAGGGTTTTGTATCGTTCAGTTTTCCCTGGGATTGTCAATCATTTCGAGCATGGGCCAATTTGTCTGCGAGAATGGGAGGGAGGCAAGCAGGCAGTGTGCGCTTTTTGTATAATTCATGCCGTATAATCAAATCAGACCAGGCAGCCCATGTAAATAATACATATGCTGGAGCATGTGTCCCCTGGTACGGTGTGCAGTGTGTGGTGCTGCCAGCTCAAGCATGGACTAGGATGTCATACCTCTTGTTTTGGACCCAACACTGTTCAATGTCTGGTCTTGAAGCTTTATCGATGGAGTCGGAGCTATCTTTCCATTCATAACATGAATCATCATAGGTCATTCCTCCTTATTAGGAACAGGATGTGAATGCCCATGAGCGATTTCTTTCTTGCCTTTGTTCCGCTTGCAGACTGGGTTACTCAGGCCAAAGGATCAGCCGGATTGGAATCTGGTGAACCTAATGCTCCAGCTCTTTGGTAATTGCAACGAAAATACCTTGTGTATGCGCATCTTGGCTCTGCAAGTATTGAGCTGTGTTGCTGGCTTTGGCATCCGGTGGCTGCTCACGGGTATTTATAAATGAGACTCGGACTTCTCGCTCAGTAATGTACATAAACATGATTTTACATTCAAACTGCGACAATATATAGTCTACAGATAAACTACAGCTCTTTAAGAGTAATGCGATGAAGAGCATCAATGTTTTCTGGCCAGTACTACATGTTTTAAATGCTTCTTCCTTGACCGGCTGTATCCAGGCAGTGTGGCTGCAGATCAATCGATGCACCCGAGTGCAAGCACCAGGGCATCTTACCATTAGCAAGCGTTATTTTACCTTGCCTTTTGTTCTGAGCGAGAACATCTTTGCTGATGCCTGGGGCCTGCAACCCCAGCACTCATACAGGTGACCTTGACAGGCCTCAGCTGAGCTGCCGTCCCTTGGCAGGTGCAGCTATGTGAATTTACCTCGGCAACGAGGAAGAATACCAGCACTGCTGGAAACTAGGCCTTCCCCAGAATCAGCCTGCCCCACATCGAGTTACTCTGAAGAAAAAAAGAAAACTACGCAGGCAGTAGAACTCCCTACATCAATTAAGGGAAAAGAGACGCATTGGCCCAGAGAGCTGTGTGTCTCTTCTGCCAGGAAAGAAAGGAAGAACTTGTGGGGATCTGTTAGTCTACCATAGAGGGTAGTCTACTATACTACGCTCTACCCTCTAGTAGAGGGCGACCCTTTGTTTGCATGGTGAAGAAACGTTCAAAGCGCAAGTGGTGGATCTCTGATTAATGCACAAACACAAAACAGGACTGATCTGGCATGAGACCTGCATGCAGTTCATTTCTGAAAAGGAGAAGAGGGGATAAGCACAGAATCCTGGAAGTTTCAAATGCCCCGGAACCTAGCAAAAAGAATTGGGCCAAGCTCAAGTTGTTGGGCTGATAGTACAAAGGCAGGCCTATCAATGTCTGCCATGCAAAAGAGGTGACGTTGAAACCTCATGATCCTTCGCTGAATCTCATGAGCACGCAGTAAAAGCCGTTGTCCAAGGCTACTGCTGAGGGTGCTGCTGCTGTCCTGGCTGGTGATCCACCAAGTAGGGTGATCGCTGGTGCGTCACTCCAAACTGCAATGCAAACGGGAGATCCATGTATTTTAGGTCACATCATTGTAAGTCCAGGTTTGAAATAAGTCGCCATCAGTTTCATGCTTACTCAGGTCTCCCAAGGAAAGTGATCAGGTCCTGAGACCTCTGATGGAATTTGCTTTGTGCTTGGAGGATCCATCTCTTGACTCTCCATGTTTTGGGGACACTGCTTGGGCTCTTGCGTCCGAAACTTGCATGCCATTCTCGTCCATAACCGGGGCGAAGAGAATGTTAAGCTGCAAGCTCTTGAGATTGTGTATAGCGCATCAACTTCACTCACGTCTGCCAGAGCCTTGGACAAGTCTTCAGAGCTCAGGACACGCTTGTCTTTATACCCAGCTGCTTTCAGCTGCTTCCTGTTGCTAGAGCCAAGCCTGGCTTTGCAAAGCCTGCCGAGGCAAAAGGTAGTGTGTGACAGAAGAGATGTAGTGACGTGACCTTCTGGGCAAGGATGCCTGACGCTGAAGGGAATGGAGGCAAGGACAGAAGCTACTAGGCAAATAGTGATATACTCACTGGAGGGAGTCCCAGATGACCTCAGCAATGAAACGCTGCGCAGCCAGACTCGTCAACCTTACCCTGCACATCATAGAATCGCAATCAAGCAGGTAGATCACTTGTATAAGCATTAAGCACAGCGTCCGCTCACGCCTGCCCAAAGTACGCTTCATTTTAGCAGGTTCCAACACCAAGCGAGAGACTGCTGTTTTACTTACAATCGGGGATCTTTGCAGTCCTGGCCACTCTTGCGCATGAGGTACTGGGTGAGTTCATCGGGCACCTGAATGGGCATGTCAGTGCCATGTGCATGGGCAAACCTCAAGGCAGAAGGTGCGCCCATGCATTGCATAAAAGGGACACAAATTTACCAAAAGAGGCTGGTCATCCAGCGTGTCCAGCAACTGTGCTGTCCCCTCTGGAAGACTCATGGCCTCCTCCCTGTTGACCCTGAGTAAAGCTTCGTCCCACTAGACTGTTATGATAGTATCCATGATACTGTAATTAATCAAATACCGGTACGCGCCAATTTGTGTTGAGAGGTAAAGCCTGAAGGGAAGCCGTCAGGTTTCTCAAAAAATCTATTCCAAAATGATATTATGTCCATAGATTACATGACTTAGATCCTCTTCCCCGTCGAGCAAAGTTGAAGCTAATTTGGGGCCTTTTGCCTCGTTCAATGAGTGTGTTTGCTAAGGCTAAGAGGTAAGAGTGAGTGAGGGTGAGAGCGAGTGGGGGGTCCACGGACTAATTGATTCCAGAAGGGTTTCAACCGAGCTGCAAGCCCCCTGCTCTCACGGAGTTGCCGTCTGTTTCATCGCAGACCTCCATTGTGGGAGCCTGAAAACGATTTTCCTGGTGAGCGATGGGAAAGGCTTGCGTATGCAAGCTCGTTCAGCCCTCCGTTGAGATGCACCATCTTGCCACCTTTGATAAGGCCAGCAGACACAGCTTAAGGTGCAGATGAAGTGCATGCCTCATTTGATGGAGTTTGTATCCACTGTCTTGCTCATTTTCACTACAAAGAGCTTCCCCTTGCTTTGACAGGGCCCGGTGCATACCTGCCCAAAGAGGAAGAGCCACAGATTTACCGTCATTCCCTTACAATGGGTGGAACTAGACTTAAATCTCTTACAACGTCACAAGGTGCATCTTACGTGTCTGCATGCGTGCTCCGTGAGGATTGGCATGGAACTGCGGATCAGCAGAGCATATCAGGCTTTGCTCTTAGTTGTTCCATTCATCCAAACTATGTAACTGCATTTGGATTATCGGCTTATTCTTTGCTGAGTTGTGCAGTGTTTATGGGCACATGGTGTGGTCATGGACCCGCTCATTATGATCTGATGTGGGGGCATTTGGAACCTCGCTTGGTACAGAATGGCAAGCTGCCCAGAGCGGCCAGCGAAGGGCAAGTGAAGGTGGTGAAGGTCAAGGCACAGATCCTACTGACGAAGCCCTAACATCCCACCGAAGCCTTCCCAGGTGAATGCCTAGGCCGGAATGCTAGAGCGCTTCATGAAGCCTGTGTTTCGAGCAACCAGTACGTGAAAGACTGGCTCTGCCTTGTATCCTTGCACCTAGCTTAAAATATTGACAAGGGTTTCATGGAGTCCATGTGTGCTACCATCTTGAAGCAATGCTGCAAGGATCTCGATGACATCTGTACAACATCCTTCCAACATGACTTGCTGAAGCATGACCCTCAGAGAAACCCCTGATGATTGTGTTGCTCTTCTCAGCCTGATAGCTCCAACAAGGGACCCCGCTATTGCAGCCTTATATGCATCTGCACTTTTGCCCCCCCCCCGTATGTGTTGCTGTATCTTTCAATGTTCCCAAAATTTGTATGTTGCCTCAGTTGCCCTGACTATCCTCTTTTAGCCTCTCCACATCCCTCAGCCAGAAGCGCCACCACATGACATTGTGGTCATCTACTATTAAGCAGGCTGGGTTTTCTTACTTCCAACCCCAAATTGAAGCCAACATAGTAGAGAATGGGGGATGTGTCCGACTGTTTCCTACATGTGTCATGACACGGTTGGATTTGAAGGAGGAGCCCAGTTCTCCATCAGCCAAGGCTGTCTTGGTGCATGTGCAGGCGCCCCAGCCTTGACTGGCCCAATCTGAGCAACCAGAAGGGCTTCAAGACAGGGCTCCAGGGCAAAGAGTCCAACGGCCTTATCTTGCCAGAGGCGGCCAGCAAGATGGTGAAGAGGCGCAGCGCGCGTGCAGTGCAGCACACCAGCTTTTTGGTATTGTATATGCAGCATTTGGCAACGACAAGGCACTTCAATCACGTGCAAGTCTGATTTACACATTCAGGCTCTGGGATGTGCCACACACACTTGCCTCAAAATGCTTCTGGTACTGCAGAACTGCAGAACTGCACTGGCGGCTGTGCTAACGGTGAAACTTGATACTGACCCCTTTCCAAATGCAAGATCCATCCTGATGTACTCCTGGCATGTGTGCCTTGGCCCTCGTGCAGCGAACATTGGAGGACGCCAGCCAGGCGTTTGCTGACCCCAGGGCAAGGCAAGCAGCTGTCAAAGCAGCAGGTGTGCTTGCCTCTCCATCTGAAGAATTTCCAGCCATCCTAGCTGAGGAAAGTCAGTGCTTTCAGGACAAACCCTGACCATGATGCTGTGCAACGGACACAGAAAGTCAGCGCTTTCAGGACTAACCCTGACCATATGAGCTGTGCAACGGACACAGAAAGTCAGTGCTTTCCAGGGCTAACCCTGACCATGATGCTGTGCAACGGACACAGGGCTGTGATTCCCCCTCGTTCGCATGAAGGTGTCTAGGGGTGCGGGGTGCCCTTGCAGTGGAAAAAACACATGGTTTTATGTCCCATCTTCCCCATGGTAGACGCGGGCCTGACCTAAAATTGACTGAGTTTGTTTGTGTGACTTATGATTGCAGAAAGTACACCCCAGTCCTTCAGTCTTGCACAGCATCTCTTGGATGAACACAGCGTTGAGGAGCACAGCAGCATGCACAGCGCAGCCAGCATGCACAGTGCAGCCAGCAGGAGCAGTGCTGTGCCGCCGCTGATGCCGGGGCGTCTAAACAGCGCCGATGTTGCCGCAGAGGTGTGATTGATGTTGCTCTAGGGTCCTGACTGAAAGCCTACACGCCTTGAACGCAGACTACACGACCAAAAAGCCGCACTCCCAACTTCCACACGAACCCAATTCCATAGAGTCCATCTGAGGCGATGCAGTGTGGTTTGGCTTGATCCCCTGTCCCTGTTTCGATCGATGCAGAGAATTGTATCTTTGTCCAGGGCCTCCATCCAAGAGCACTGCAATAAGCCCAGATGAGCTTGCCAGCTAGGATAATGCATGTGCTCAAAGCAGTGTGAATCGGGTGCTTTTGTGAGTCTGGTGTGCACTGCGCGTTTGCGCATGCACAGTGGATGTGTCTGCGTCCAACGCCGAGTATGCGCAGGCAGACGTGTTTGAGCGTGTGTGGGACCATTGCATGCAGGATGAGAAGGACGACATTTTCTTCATGCCCATGCAAACTCCAGGACCAGGGGGAGGCCCGATCGCCTCGGTCTCGTCCCCCAGTGTGCCTCCTTCGCGCAGCCGGCGCTTTGCTGATCCCTCCACTTCATCAGGTGTGGTGTGTGGTGTAAGGTGTTGCCGGCCAGCCTTTAAGGGGTTCTGTGCAGTAAGGTAGGTGGTCAGGAAGGCATGGCAGCCATAGAGCAGTCATCAAGACTTGACTGGTCGATCATGAAGGAATGGCTGATCAGCCACAAGAGCACTGCTGATGAAGCCATCAAGGCGCTGCTGCCATGAGGGACTATGCAGTGAGGACATGGCTGACCAGCATTACTGCATGCTCCCACAAAGTCTCGTCGCTGGCAGTGCGAGTAGCAAGGAGGTGCGTGTACAGGCTTGTGGTGAGGCGCGCAGCGTGCACATCTTGTAGTGCAGTCACGCACGCGGTGTGCGTTTATGTACACAAGTACTTGCCACACATCCAATCATGTGAGTGCAGGCGCATGCATATGTACAATATTGTGCCCCCCCAGCCCCTGCACCTGCAATGCACGCCGCACAGCTCACTGCACAAGCCGCGCGCCATACTGCCAACTGTATTCCCAACCTTCACAGAATGCATTCCATGCTCCCCAAGCCCCACAACTTGTGTTCCTGCTTCCTGCTTGCTTGTACCTGCAGCGCACACTACGCAGCTTGCCGCGCAAGACGCACGCCGCGCAGCAAGCCGGCTCCCGAAGCCCAACGCATGGTCCCATCGCAGCACAAGTGGCGCGCATGAGCCAAACACCGCGTCCTCCATACCGCGCGCCCGGGACTACACGATGCTGGATGGGCCGTCCCGCAGCATGGCCCGCATTGCGTCAAGGTGTGGCGCGTGCTCATGCCCACGCTTGTGCCTTGGCGAGCGTGCCTCAGGTGTCTGAGGCCATGCATGCATGCGCTGGTGTGTGTGTATGTGTGTGTGTTCATGTCCATGCGAGCCTGGGTATGGTGTATTGGACAAAGCAGGGGCTTTGGCTGCTGTTGCTCGCTGGATGCATGGTGTATTGGACAAAGCAGGGGCTTCAGCTGCTGTTGCTTGGACAAAGCAGGGGCTTTGGCTGCTGTTGCTCGCTGCTTTGCTACCACACAGGGGCAGAGGGTCGTGAGAGCCTGGGTCGTGCGTGTGTGACAGAACAGTGCTAAACAGAGCAGGCCTCGTCTGCTGTGCTTGCTGGCACCTACGCATCGTTTGTGGGTTTTCATCCATGCAAGCCTGGGCCTGGTGTGTGAGACACAGCGGGCCTTGCTTGCTGTTGCTTGCTGCGCAGGGGCAGCGCGACAGGAGAGCCCGGCAGCGGGAGCTACACCTCGCTGCAGCTGGCTGCCAACCGGGCCCTGGCTGCCAAAACGGCCCCCCTGGGAGGGAGCAAGCTGGCTGAGAGGTGTGTGCATGCGTGGTGCAGGTGCGCAGCTGCAGGGCTGGGTGAAGGCTTGCACCTCCACCAGCGCCCGTGTGGGCTGCTCCAATAGGCATGCCCGCTTCTGCACCTCTTATCCTGCACATGTGGTTGGGCCAGTCTTGTGAAGGGCCCCTATTTTTGTGTTTGATCTCCCCGTTGAGGGGCCCCATCCCTGATGCCCTTGCTGGCCCCTTCCAGGCCCCTCCTGCCTCTCCCCTTGCCCCCCTTTGCGCATCTGTTTTGTCCGCATTTACCCTGGTCTGATTTGACCCCGCATACATGCCCCTTCCAGCTCCAAACCCCAGCCCCTCCCCTTGTCCCCCCCTCCCCTCCACCCCCTTGCGTCCAGACCTTTCCTCACCGCACCCTGCACGCATGCCCCTCCCCCCCGTTCCCTCTTGCGCCGCCTTGCAGCAAGACCATGCGCGCGAAAGAGTACGCCCGGTCGCTCACGCTGCGGAGCACCATGCGCGGCCAGCCTGTCGCCAGGTCCATGAATCAGTCCATGGCTCCATCCAACGCCCAATCCGTCGGGTCCAGCCACCCAGGTATGTGTGGCGGCGCGTCATGCACAGCTGCGTGTGCGCCACCAGCCTGGATAGCCAAGTGCATGAAGCGGCACTTTGGAACAGGCGCAACAGGAGGTCCTCCTCCTGGAGAAGGAAGTAGGATCCGCCCATTAGGTCCATGAGGTGGACCTCAAGGGGTGATCAGCCTCACGAGTCAAACGCCTCCCGCCTCCCACCTCAAAGCCCGCCTGAAACGGCATATGGTGTGTGGTGTCCTCGCGCTGGGAAACCACATCTTGCTCCCCTGTGTAGCGTCACAGCAGGGGGGTCAAGGATGGCAGCAAGAGGAACAGGGCTGACTGCAGCAGGTTCTGATATGGCAGGCCACCCATGCAGGCCATTCACGCAGGAGATTGGGGCACTGAGGCACAGCGGCACGGCTCAGTGCCATGTGGAAGTTTGCACGTAGACGCACGCGCGCACACACACACACACATGCGCACACATACATGCACACGTGCGCGCGCGCGGACACACACACACGCACGCACACACGCAGGCACACGCATACATGTTCGCTTGCATGCACACACATACACACATGAGTGCATGGGCTGGGGTGAATGCAGGCTCCGGGACCGTGTCTCCGCGCCACGGCAGCACGGCTGCAGGCATGTACGCGCAGCGCAGCCTGCAGCACGGCAGCATGAGCGGCGGCAGCTACGTGCAGCGCGGCACGGCCCACGCGGCTGGGCCTGCAAACAGCACCTCAGGCAGTGGCGGCGCGGGGGGCCCAGCAGGGTACGGAGCGCTGCAGCGGGGGGCGCACACGGGCGCAGGCGGCTACAGCTCCGCCTACGGCAGGAGCAGCAGCTACCTGTCTCCGATGAGCGGGGGCGGCAAGCCTGCTGTGTCCAGCAGTGGATACGGGGCAGCCGCTGCGCGCGTGCCCACACTCAGGCGCGCCACCTACAGCAGCAGTGGCAGCAGCGTGGCTATGAGGACCCCTGTGGCTGGTGGGTGCCTGCATGCATTAAAGCACTGTAGGGTTTAGTGTTCTGGATGCGCGCACGCACTCACACGCGCACTCACGCACATACACACACATACACACGCGCACGCACATGCATGCATGCATGCACATGCAAACACGTACACACGCGCGCGCATGCACGCGTACACCTGCACGCACATACATTCACACAGTACATGGAAGCGTGTGTGTCCTGTAATGAGCACCACTGACTGTGTGCGCAAGGTAGTGCTCTTGCACGCTCTATGCAAAAGCTTGGGCGCACCCACAGACCAGGTAGGGAAGCCACAGCGATAGCTCTGCTGCGATAGCATCTGCCTGCTGCTGTGTCTGCGTATTCTGTTGCGGCAGCTGTGGCTCGGTATCCTGCCTTGCCTCTGGCTGCGGCAATTGTGGCTGCGCTGGTGCTGTGGGTGCGGGTGAGGCTGGCAGAGCAGATTCGACATCATCTTGGAAAATGATGGTTTCTGTGAGTCATCCAAGATGAGGTTGAATCTGCAGAGAGACGCAGGGTGTCCCTGGCGCACGGCGCATGCAGCTGCATTATCCTCATGCATGGCAGCTTTCTGGCCACGCAGCACTTTTTTCTGGGCCTTGTGGTCGTCCGCCTCTAGCCTGCGAGTGTGAGTGCCCTTGCATCTTCTCCTTCTCCTCATAGCACGCATACCCTCAGGCCACATCGCGTGAGCAAAGAGGCATGTATGAACGATGCATGAGTGCGTCAATGCATGCAGCACGAAAAAAAAAGGGTGCATGTGCGCACAATTACATGCTGACCCACGCACAGGCGCTACTGGCAGCCCCCGGATCCCCACAGCCCCCGCAGCCCCACTATCCGCGCCCACCCACGTCTCCCCAAGCAAGGATGTGCTGCGCCAGTCGTCAATTCCGCGGCTCAACATCCCCGCGCCCTCCAGCCATGCAGACAGCACCAGCCCCGCTGCTGTTGAGCCCGGCACAGCTACAGCAGCAGCACCACCAGCTGTACCAGGAGCAGCAGCAGCGGCAACACCAACACATGCAAGCTGTGATGGGGCTGCGCCACCACCCCCTGCAGCGTCTGCCCAATTGGACATGCCCGTTGCCGCTGCCGAAGCTGCTGCAGGCGCAACGGACGCGGTCACAGAGGAGGGGAGCACGCCCACCAGCCTGCCAGCACCTGGTACGCCGCCCGCTGCAGCGACCGCCGCCGCCGCTGCCAGCAGCATTCCCTCTGCACCTTCTGATACAGCAGGCGGTGGCAGCTTGAGTGCCAGGCTGCGGGGGCCATCATTCATCCCTACAGCGCCGGCATCCGTTGAAGAGGGTGGCGCGACTTCCGGCACCACGCCCCGTGCGCTGCAGCGCAGCAGCACCACGGCACACAGGGGCAGAGCAGCAGTGGTGAGTGTGGCAAAGGCTGGGTTATCATACCCCAATATGATGAGCTTGGGAGCTGTGCACGAAAGTGATACCATTTTAGCTCATCATGACTGGGGTGTCAGGAAACCTGGAGGGTACTCAAAGCACGTGAGTGTAACTGAAACCTGCGCGTTGGACCTGGCACATGCACCGCCATTTCCTCTGTGCTTTGCAAACCCAGTCCTCTGTGCTTTGGGCTAGGCACATGCACCTTATGCCGGCAGCAGATCTCTACCCCTTGCTCCCATGCACACCAGAACCCCAAGCTGGGCCCATTCCTTTTTTCCTCTCCCCTTCTCCCCTTCATCTTTTCTTTGAATCAGCCCTGCTTTGTGCCCCTCTGCAGCCCCGCTGACTCATCCTGCCTCTCACCCTTTGTTTCCTTCTCTACTCTTTTCATGGCACAAAAGCCTCTGTGATTTCTGCACGCATTCAGGTATGCATGTTCACGTGTGCACCTTAACATGTTGGCTGCCAGCTTCAACGCATGCGCCCTCATTTGTGCACCATTGCATGTGTACCTTGACGCGTGCATCTTTATGTGTGCACCTCCCATGGGCATTTTCACGCATGCACCCTCATTAGCGCGCCCTCGTGTGTGCACCTTCACGTGTGCAGGCTTCCGGCTTCCAGAGCCACCCGGAGATGGTACTGATGCTGAAGGACCGGGACTGGGAGATCCAGGTACGTCGCACCACAACCTCATGCATGGTCCAGCCATCGCTCAAATAAATGGCCAGCAATAGAACAAGTCACAACCTCATGCATGGTCCAGCCATCACTCAAATAAATGGCCAGCAATAGAACAAGTCACAACCTCATGCATGGTCCAGCCATCGCTCAAACAAATGGCCAGCAATAGAACAAGTCACAACCTCATGCATGGTCCAGCCATCGCTCAAATAAATGGCCAGCAATAGAACAGGGGGGCACAGCCGCTGCGCTGGCCCAGGCGGCGCAGCTCCATGTTGAGCCCGCTGCCGCCTACAAACCTTGTCAAATCCTGCCAGGAACAGCTGCGCGCCCTCGCCCGGCTAGAGCCCACGGCTGCTGCCTGCCGCCCTGGCAGGGAATGACCCTGGCCCTGTAATTTCACAAGGCAGGGTTGTGCTTGAGTACCTGGGTCCACGTGCGCCCGTCAACTGTGACACGTACCCCTGCTGCTGCTGCGCTGCTGCCACTGCCAGGGCCTACAAACGGAGCTGGCCAAGACATCAGCTGCGCTAGAGAGCGTATATGTGAGTGTGTGTGTGCATGTGTATTGTGTGAGGGGAAATGTGTGCAGGGATGACGGGGTGATGCACGTCTTGCGCGAAATGTCAATGCATGTTTCACTCAGCAAGGGAGTGTTTCTGGCACCCCGTGCGCATGTGTTGAGCTTGCTTGGGTCTGTGTGTATTAGGGGGAAATGGGGCGGGGGGGTTTAGTTGGCTGAATTGGCTTTGCAACTGTGTGTGAGCGAGCCACGCACAAGACATGGGAAGCTGCGCGCAGACAGGGGCAGCTACAGGCACGGCCATGCTCAAGGCATAGGTCCTTGACTGCTCAATGAGGCCTGTCTTTGCCGAGTGTCTGATGAGGCCTGTTGCTACAAAGTGTCTGATGAGGCCTGTCACGGCTGTGCGTCTGATGAGGCCTGTCACTGCTGAGTGTCTGACGAGACGCCACCCGGTCCTTCCATGCATGCTGTTCTGCTGACTGTGTCATGTTCGCGCACGCACACACACACACACACACACACACACACACACACACACACACACACACACACACATAT
>LKMJ01001163.1_pt1 | contig 22685 bp, 26 predicted proteins | sample 643391 | NCBI WGS metagenome assembly LKMJ01 (sample SAMN04112250, study PRJNA286221) | soda lake metagenome | biome: soda lake; feature: Kulunda Steppe; material: water; isolation source: sample PL-Br10 brine of Picturesque Lake | place: Russia: Kulunda steppe | collected 2010-07
CACACACACACACACACACACACACACACACACACACACACACACACACACACACACGCATGCACACACACATACACACACAGACAAACACACACACGCATGCACACGCGCACTCACACACACATTCAAATACACACACGCATGCACCCGCACGCACTTGCAGTACCACGAGTTGCCTGAGCGCATCAGGACAGTCTTCTCACCCAGTGACTGGCGGCAGCATGTGAAGGAGCAGTGCATACAACGAGGGGTTGATTGGGGTAGCTCATTAGCGCGGACAGTGTGCAGTGAAAGCGAGTACTATGGGGAGTTGCTCAAATGCTACAAGGGCTGGATGCGGGTGAGTAATACTCAATTGGGAAGATCACTTTGATAATTGTCTGATTCACAATTTGTGGAAAGCTGGGTAGAGAAAGAGGGAATGTGCGTCGGAAACAGGCCTTATGAATCCAGAAGCATTAATTGCAAGTAGGGCCATGCTGTCTTGTGTCAAGTTGAAAAAAATTTTGCCAGTGGGCAGGTGTCTATGACTTGCGCCTGTGGTTGTCAAAGAGCGCTGAACGCATTCTACAGATAGTCAAATTGATCAGATGGCAGAAAGTCCTGAATTAGTGCCTAGTGTTTTGCAGTAAGGTCTGCAAATACCATGACAAATTTTGTCTCATCTGATGGGTACCTCTTTGCGCTTAGGTGCCTCCCTCTGGGATCGAATACCAGGCACGGTGCCCTGTTCCCCTGTCAAACAAGCCCCATTAGCACTGCCTCACCTGTGCGCTTGCAAACAAGCCCCATTAGCACTGCCTCACCTGTGCACAGTCTTGACATCATGACATCTTCCCACGGACTAACCTCTACATACAGATCCTTGCTGGGGATAAGGTCCTGTATCTTTCCCCTGGGAGCATTTCGATGGGTCTCGCTTGCTGTCAAGGCTATAAACGGTATATATGTATGTATACCTCTATTCTTTGGGCAACCACTCATCCTGCTCTGACAATCTGTGTGGCACAGCATTAAACGCCTCTGTCAATCTGTGTGGCACAGCAGCAAACGCCTCTGTCAATCTGTGCGGCACAGCATTCAACGCCTCTGTCAATCTGTGTGGCACAGCAGCAAACGCCTCTGTCAATCTGTGTGGCACAGCAGTAAAAGCCTCTGTCAATCTGTGTGGCACAGCAAACGCCTCTGTGCCTCCAGGGCCTGGCGAGTGTTGATTCCATTCCCCCCACCCTATATTTACCTCGTGCATTTACCCTCCCTTAGGTGGGCACCTGCAACCTGGCCTGTAGATATGCCTATCATCACATTCACAGAGGCATACGTGCATGCCTCCAAATTGACACGCACGCCGACATGCTTGATGCATGCCTCCCCTTCAGATGTACCCCTACCACCTGGCTTTCTACATCACTCGCGTCATGCGCATCACGCCGTTTCGCTACTACACTGACATGCTGGCGGCTATGCTTGTGGCCGAGAAGGCGTACCACCAGCTGCCCAATTTCACGGTAAGAGTTGCCATTTTCTTGGAGGGACGGGGGTGAGGAAGAGATGGCAGTGGGGGCAGCTGGGCCGACAGGGCCCCTGGAAATGAAGGCTGCCACGTTTTCAGGGGGTGAGGGGATGGGGAAGGGCTAGCGTAGGCAGCTTGATAGGGGGTCCTCCTTAGAATGTGGGCCCTGTGGCAACAATGACCCCTAAAAGAGGAGAAAGGCGTGCCAGGGGTGCACAGAAAGACTATAACAGGGCCTTTTTATTAGAAGCACCCGTCCAACAGCTCTTCTGCCAGCAGCCGGCAATGCAATTCTGCACACGAGGAGAAGCGCCTCTCCTCTGGCTATCCTTGAGCCCTTGTAAGATACTGTGGGGGTGGTAATTGAGGGTTCACCTGCTTGCGCCCTCTTTCGTACCTCCCGCCACCACCCACTTCAGACCACAAGAACCTTTTCAGGCCATAGCCAGTTGCTTTTTGTCCCAACCTTTGCAACCTCGTGCTGGCTGTGCATGATATGGTCCTGTGTTGCTATCCTAGGCCTGTAGCATGTCAGCAAGTCACGTTGGTGTTCTTCCAGCACATCAGACTCCCTACAGGTGGTCTGCCAAGCACCATTCTAGCCTTCACACCAGGTTTGAAGTACACATTCTTCAATCATATGGGCCGCGAAAGACACCATAGTGGTGTCACGTTTGGAAAAACCTATCATCTCTGGCTAGATGATCATAGTCAATAGATCCAACAGTTTGACCTCTTTGGATAGATGCCGCACAATGTAGCAAGACGCAGGGATGCAGGAGCAAGCGATTTTTCTTGCAGCAGATGGCAGCTGAGTCAAGCGGACACTGGCAAACCGACTGTTCATGAATGAAGTCTTGCGAAAACAAAAGCCTGTCTCGCTTGCCTGGCAGGCTGCAGATGCGCTACGCTTGGTTGGGGTTGGCAGGAATGAGTACATTGCCATCCTGAACGCCTGCAAGAATCGAAGGGTGATGTGGAAAGTGAACAGGTGAGGTGCTGCCGTTTCCCACCTGCAGCCTGATGGCAATGGCTGCCTTATGAATCGTTCTGATCAGAGCCCTCTCTTTTGTGCCGGAGCTCATGTCGCAAAGCCAGGCATTGCCCCTCCTTTGTGCCGCGTGCACCTTGTTAAAGGAGCAAGGTCTTTGCTCACATGAGCTTGTGCATATTCACACACACATGCACACGCATGTACACACATCAATGCATGCATGCGCACACTACGTTATTTGCGGCGTATTTTTGAAAGGCCCTGCCAATGCAAAGGCCCTATACTGGCCATGTCGTGTAACGACGTGCTTGCCTGTGCTTGCCACTCCTGCACCCCCTGCAGGGTGCCTGTTGCACGCGAGCTGCTGCCGCAAACACTAAAGGAGCCAGTGCGGCTGGAGCCCTGGTGGGGCGTGGCATGTGTCAACATAGGTGAGGCAGGCCTCCTCTTATCAGGGCGTGTGTCTGACTCATAAGTGGAGCGTGGTGTACGTCAACACAGGCGAGGCGGCCTCCCCTTATCAGGGCGTGTGTCTGACTCATTAGTGGAGCGTGGTGTACGTCAACACAGGCGAGGCAGGCCTCCCCTGGTCGGGGCACGTGGATGGAGCCCTGGTGGGGTGTGGCGTGTGTTGACATAGGCGAGGCCCCTCCCAAAGGGAGAGAGAGGCCTGGAGGCAGAAAGAAACCCACCGCTTATCTCCGCAGGGTTTTGCCGCGCACACAAGCTTGTGCCACATGTCGGAACGCGCACAGCCTGCAGCCGCGCTGCGCGTGGGTGCGCACAGGTGATGCAGAGTACCGGGAGCTCACACCAGAGGAGGTCGCGCACGTCAAGACCGCGAATCTCACAGGCGGCAGCGTGCAAGTCCGGGACCTTGAGGATGGCGTCCTTCGTGAGCTGATACGCAAGGGGCTGCTGTACATAGAGGTGCTGGTGCACGTGGTCGCCGCGCCCCAGCGCAGCCCTATTGCCGTGTGCTGCACAGATTTGCAGCAGCGTCCCGGTGTGGCAGGGCTGCTGCCACAATGCTTCACACACTACGATGCACCCACTTGCAGCAGCGTCCCGGTGTGGCAGGGCTGCTCCAACAATGCTTCACACACCACAATGCTGTGTGCCAACACAGGCGCCATGGGTCGGTGTTGCTGCAGTCGGGCCAGGACCTGGCGCGCGCACAATTGTGCGTGCACAAGCATACACATGCACGCATAAACGCACAGGCTCCTGCACGCTCACAAGCACGTGCACTCGCACGCGCACAAGCACGTGCACTCGCACGCTCACACACAAACACGCACTCACACGGTCTCACACACACACACACTTGAACACACGCACACGGCTTACGTCAGCTGTAATAAGTAGGACACATGTACACGCGCACGCACAAATACACAAAGCCTTGCGTCAGCTGTTTCGGGTAGGGCTGGCATACATAGAGGTGCACTGGACAAGGTGTAATAGCCTGCTATAGGATCAGGTGCATGCGTGTGCAGTAGGACCTGGTGCACGCATGTGCATGCATGCTCTTGTGCGGGGACACGGGTGCTGTTCGCCCTCCCGAGGTGAAATGCCCATGACCCTGCAAGGCGCACAAATGTGCAAGGATGCTGCAAGCGCGATTCGGCTCGGGGAGTTTTGGGTCCAGGCACTGCGCGGCTCACAAAGGGATGCCTCCAAAGTCCAGCAAGGAGGACAAATTGTCGCCTTCTGGAGGTCCCATCCTTTTTCTGTTTTGTCACTGGCTCTGCAAGCCTGTCTCTTACATTACCGCCCTGAATGTGCAAGTGGCTCTGTACATGTGTCACCTGTACAGTTGTATTGCCCCGGATGTGCAGGTGCCTGTGCTCCCGGAGGACCGCTTCTCCATTCCCCCACTGGAAGGCTTTGTGTCCAACAAAGATGCCGCCCCATTAGGTGAGCCTGTGCTTTGACCTGGAAAGTGATGGACCACACCAACTTCCTCCATGCCTAATCAGCAATGTCAGCACATTTGCTGGTGCTTTGGGAAACAAATATGGCAGTGCTCATGCGCACATTGACCTCTATGCTTAAGCATTCTGGAAACAATGCCACAAGGAGTGCGCACCAGCATTATATAGAACTTCACCAGTGCCAAGCTGGTGTATCAGTGTCCTATTTATTGCACACTCGCAGCACAGTGTCTACCATCAGTCAGCCATCCAAGCCCAGAGTGGACATGTGCCTGCCTTTGCCTAGCAGCAGGGCAGAAGGGTGCAATTCACGTCTTGCAAAGCAGGGAAGGAGGGTGCAATTTGCTTGCAAAGCAGGGAAGGAGGGTGCAATTTACTTGCAAAGCAGGGAAGAAGGGTGCAATTTAGTTGCAAAAGGTGCAAGGTACAGGGCAGCAGGGCAGAAGGGTGCAATTCACGTCTTGCAAAAGGTGCCATCTTGGCATGTCCTGTAAGGGTGCCATCACCATGTACCTGGCGCTGTCTTGCAAGGGTGCCATCACCATGTACCTGGCGCTGTCCTGTAAGGGTGCCATCACCATGCACCTGGCGCTGTCCTGTAAGGGTGCCATCACCATGCACCTGGCGCTGTCTTGTAAGGGTGCCATCACTTTGTACCTGGCGCTGTCTTGCAAGGGTGCCATGATCATGTGCCTTGCGCAGGCTTAGAGGGGGGAGCAGATCCCCTGGAATCTGTGCTGTATGCGGTCTTTGTGGCCAACAACGTGCGCCTCACAGTGAGTGAGGGCTGACGTGCCTCTGATCAGAAGGCGTATGATAAGGGTTGCTGAAACCGTGCAAATGACCTGCATAATTTGGCAAATCGGCACAGAATTTGGCAAATCTACTGCCTACATGTACTGTTTGTTCTTCAGCTGTTGTTTTCAGCACCCCTTTACATGATACTCCCCGCCTGTGCTGTACACAGTCCCATGTGGTGAACATGGGTTTCTATAAAGGAGCGCAATTTAGAGGCGGACTGATCTTTGACTGAAGTGTGCTTACTTGCATGGCTCAGGCAAGCAAATCACATAATTCAAAGATCGGTGAGGTGCTGGGTTCAATTTGCCTGGTCAGACGTGTTCCGATTTGTTGCATGACTTCTTATTACACCCTTGTCTCCTAACTCAGCGAGCGAGTGATTGCCAATTGAGAAGCAGGGATGCAAACAGGTGCATCATCATAAAAGCAAGGCTGCTGCTGTGTGCACTTGCCAGCTTGTGTGGGAATTTTCCAAGCAGATGTCAATAGCATTGACAACCTGTTTGCAGGTGTCAGAGCTGGCGAGTATCCTCAATGTAGACATAAGAGCTGTGCAAGCAGCGCTGGGAGTGGCCAGCCGTCTTGGGTTTGCCACGCGTGTCACACCCTCTTTGCAATCCACCCCTGATCTCACAGCCTCGCCAACCTTGCCTGGCTTACGAGGTGCGTAGCATGCACACCCCAAAGACACACCCCAAATGACCATGCTCCACTGTGCATGGGCCAAAAATGTAGGCCGTATGCATATTATGGCACATGTCTTTGTGCATATTTCTTTGAGATACACGGTCTATGCCCAACATCTGTGTTGTCTGGCGCTTCGTATCTTATTTGCACTGCAAACATTTGAAATGTGTGTGCCTTGTGTCTGTTGTTGTGCACTTCTTACGTATGTAATCCATGGATGCCCTATCAAGAATTTCTTGCACAATGTATGCATGGACCAAACATATCATGAATTTCGTTAAAATTTTCATTAGATGTCTGTGTGTTGGCAACGTGTCATCTGTTGGCGAAGTGTCTATGCCTTGGCAAAATGTCTGTCTGTAAGGTAAGTCTCCATGCGTTGGCAAACTTACAAATGTCAAAAAACTCGCAAATTGTCTGTGTGTGGGCAGCTTTGCGCTCCAAGTATTGCACCTGGTGCAATGCGTTGTGGAAATTGATGAGATTGGCTACTGCAGAGCAAGTGGAAATTCTTGAAAAGCAGCATGGTGCAGGAATTGGGGCAAGTTCTCTCAGAGATTTGCACAGGCTGTGCAAATCTTGTTGGCCCCTGTCAGTTGATTTTTGACAGGTTGTTGCAATCTCTGTGCAAATCCTGTTGGCCCCTGTCAAATGCTCAGTCTCAAGATCGTGTTTACTCACCTGCACCATTCTCCTGTACATGATGATGACGGCTTTGGTATGTGGTTGTCATTGTCCACCCTCCATTTCCTGGAAGGGTTCTTTGAATGCATCATCTTCTTGTTCAATCGTGCGCTGTGCAGGGGGCCTGGGCCAGGCGCCTGACAAAGCCTTGAGCTCCTCTCCTGCGCAGGCCAGCTTTGCCCCTTTGATTGATTTAGGGGAACAAGATGAAGATGCAGGTGTGGTTGGGTGCAGCGCATGCATGCACCTGCCAACGACAGCAGCTGCGAAGAGCATGCTCTGCCATTTTAAATGAAGAGGCTCTATGGTCATATGCTGGAGACAATTCTGCTGAGCTCTTTTGAATCGCCATCATCATCACCACCACCACCACCACCACCACCACCACCGCTGCCCCTACCATCGTCATCACCATCATCGCCATCGTTGTTGAGGCGTGTGCGTGGGTGAGCTATGGCTCATGCGTGCATGCACACACAGGTGCCAGCAGGGGTTTTGCTGCCGGCGGCCGCTTGGCATCCCAACCACTCGTGGGATACCCCCGCGATGCTGGCTTAGCAGATCCGTTCAGTAGCGGCGAGGATGAGAGAGCCGCGGCTGTGGTGCTGGACTCAGAGGCCACATCATTCCTCATGATGGGCGCGCTGTCACCAGGTGAGCAGGTGTCCCTTTTGGCTAAAAGGCTGCACAGCATATGTGGCCAGAGCAGGGTGCTGCGCACACGCCTGAACACAGCAATGGCTGTGCACTGCCACCACTGTACGTAGCCTGTGCTGTGCACGCCTCAAGCAGCGGTCGGGGCTGTCAGGCATGTGTGGTAGGCATTCCATGCATCACAGGATGTCTCATAAGATGGCCCCATGGTGTTCGAAGTACGCGGACTGCAATTTGCTGGACTGAGCAACCGTCTGCAAAATGTTTTTTAAAGGAGGGGTTTTGATTGAGGCGTGGGGCCCAGCATTAGCTGCTGTGAGCCTAAGAGCCAGGTTTGAGTGATGTTGTGCCCAGAGAGCCTCCCGAGCTGATGCCGTGAAAGAAGTACAGTAGGTATGAGGGTAAGGGCATATTACCGCAATTGCCAAAGAGGACCTGATTTGTGATGACGTGGTAGGTGAGCTCTGTTTGTATGGTCAAGCCAGTATGTGTGGTGTACTTGGTAGATTCACGGAGACTTTGTTGCCCAGGATTCCATGCAATTCCATGCGCATTATCTCCTTTTTGCTTGAAATGCTTAGCAGTGTGCGTGTGTCTAATTTGCATGTGTGTGCAAGCTTTCTTTTGTATGATGCCAGTAGCCCTATACGGGTCTGTTTGTGTGAGAGTTGTGCCCTTAGGCGTGACCTAGATCAGGACACGCACCAGTGTGTGCAGGCTTGAGCTAGCTCATGACCAGCCATGTGCACGCTTTCCGAGGAATTGACCTATATGGCTTACTTCCCCAAGAGGTGGGCCTGGCGATAAGATAACGCCTCGCGGTGTGCACCTTCATACCTTTGCAGGCTTAAAGCGTCATGCGGTGACACTATTTGAGGGCGGGCGGGTGGCTGGGGAGGGTCTGATGGCAGAGATGGTGAAGGAGCTGTGGGCAAGCTTTGAAACAGGCCAGATGTTCGAGGGCGACATGCTCAGACTCACTCAGGTACATGTGGTGCGCATGGCACGGACAGTCATGTGTGGTGTGTGCATCGCACAGACAGTCACGTGTGGTGTGCATCGCACGGACAGTCACGTGTGGTGTGCATCGCACGGACAGCATGTGTGGTGCAAACCAGTCACGCGTGTTGCACCAATACGGCATTGTGGTGTGCATCCATTGCATGGGCAGCGTGTGGTGCAAAACGGTTGCGCGCGTTGCTTAACACGACAGTGTCCTGTGTGCTGCATGGACCCATCTTTCCGTGTTGCACTGCCCCCGTGCTGACCGCGACTCAGAAGAGGCGCAGGACTTGCCTGTGACAGACTCTGAAGTTGGTGCTCTCAAACTCACTCCATGCTGTCGGCACCTCAGTCCAATCAGCTAAAGCTAAATCAGCTACTGCTAAATAATCGCTCTCCTTGCTTCTCGTGACGCCACCATCAAGCAGCAACACAGCATGCTGCTCATTTGCAGGGCTATTAGTTATAGTACAAGCCTCAGGGGCAACCCCCTTGCAGGTTAGAGTAAGGTTTTGGGTTAGGTTTCTTAAGCCCTTAACTTAAAGCCTAACCCTGCCCCAGCCCATGCGCACAGGAAGCGCCCACTTCTGCTCTAAATCATGCACCATGGATCCTTGTGTGCACGCATAGGCACGGACATGCACACATGCGCGCACACACATGCACAAAATACGCACAAGAACACACACACACACTCACACACACACCAGTTTGCGGGTGCGCTGGCGACGGCAATGGAGATGGTGCGAGACACCGTGGGCCCTGGTCGGAGCCTGGAGCTCCTGCGCAAGGAGAGCCTTGAGGGCCTGCCGCCAACATCAGCATCTAAGGTTGGTTGTTGCAAGGACACAGGCAAGGCAAAGTGAGAGCCCCAGGCAGGGTGCTAGCTCCAGCGCCTGTGGGGCCCGCAGCCAAGGATGGCATCCAAGGTTGGTTGCTGCAGGGGCATGGGCAAACTGTCTGGGGGTGGCAGTGTGCTGGGCTTCGGCGCCTGCAAGGCCCGCTGCCAGTGTGGGTGGCTCTAGGGTTGGAAAACCACCCTCACCACCCATGCCCCCCCCCCCCTGCAGGTGCTGGCCACCACATACTGTATGCTGCTGGCAGTGAGCCCCCTCCCTCCCCCAGCCCTGCCAGTCCCCTTGGGATCGTCTCTCACACAACCCCAGGACGCTCCCGCTCCCCCAATGCACCAATCCCCCAGCCAGGCCGCCACGCAGCTGCCGCCCGTGGCGTACTTTGGTGCAAGCACGCAGGCCTCCTCGCCATGGCTGGCGCTCACTCTGTACACACTGGCAAGGTCAGTGCGGCCCCCTTGCATGCTAGCCCCCTTGCATACTTACTCCCTCACTTGTGCTAGCCCCCTTGTATAGTTGCCCCCTCTCGTGTGCTAGCCCCTCACATGCAAGCCCCTTGTCTTGCTGCCCCCTCACTTGTGCTAGCCCCCTTGCATACTAACTCCCTCACTTGTGCCAGCCCCCTTGCATACTTACTCCCTAACTCGTGCTAGCCCCCTTGCACACTAACTCCTCCGCTTGTGCTAGCCCCCTTGCATGCTAACCCCCCTGTGCTTGCTTCTCACATGCAAGCCCCCCCATTTGCTAGCCACCTCGTATGCAATCCACCATGCGTGCCAGCTCCTTTGTACGCTAGCCCCTCTCATCCTAGCCCCTATGTATGCCAGCATTGACCTGCTGTGCCTCGCACAATGCATGCGCCACTGTCATGCAGCACGGTCTCGGGAGTGGAGGGTTGAACTGCCGTGCTTCACAGATCCAGAGGGTGCTTCTGGAAGCAGGCGGTGCCAGGCACTGGAGTTCTGCTATACGAGCACAGACCTTGCCCGTGCAAATTCCCGCTCAGGTCATCAAGCCGCCCTCACGGGCTCTCACAGCGCAAGTGCAGCATGCACACCATCACACTGCTTCTCGCCTTGCTTATCACCGCCGCTATCATCATCATCATCACCACCACCATCATCATCATCACCACCCTCATCATCACCATCATCAACAGCGCCATGATTGCAGATCATTCCCGGTATCCATACTGATGCATACCATTGACCCAGCTTGTGCACATCCTCAAGTAGTAAGCCTGCGCTCACATCGCTTTGATCACTACCTCCGTGCACCCAGCCGTGCCCACCTCAGCATGGCAAGCTTGTGCACACCCCACACGTTTTTGAACTCGTACTGCGTGGGTCCGCATCACAGGTCTGGACCCATGAGCCTGGTGCTTGCTGCGGGCCAGAAGGTGGCTCGCCTGCCTCCGCAGCTTGAGTGTGCCACGCACGCGCTGCTGTGGCCCTGGGATGAGGGGCCCGGCCTTGCAAGGTGAGAGCAACTGGGTTGAGATGCACACAGTGCGATGTGTGTGGTGTGGTGTGAGATGCATGCGGTGCCATGTGTGTGGTGTGGTTTGAGTGCGCCTCACGCGCGTTGCTGTGGCCCTTGGGATGACCCAGGGAATGGCGCGGTGGGGTGAGGCCATGTCGTGTGAGACTGAAGCAGAAGATACTGTCACGCCCTTAGCCCTACCACCAACCCTGCGCCTCTCCAGCAAAAGCTTCCGCAGTACACCTTGGCTTACTTGAGGGCTTGCATACGCTAGGGCTTGCATGCACACACAAGGCAGGCAAAGCAGCACCCGTAGGCGCAGCACCCCCAGGCTGCAAACCTATGGGGGTGCATTGCACAAGCATCCCAAGACAATCAACGTAGCACCCCTAGTGTTCAAAGCTTCAGGCCTCACTAGCTCCCAAAGACAAGCAATGCTGCTCCCCTTTGCTTCAAACCTTCAGCCAGGCCACGCGGCACTCCTGGACTATATACTTTGGCATCATAAGCTTGCATGTGAAGAGTGCTCTGCGCAGCTGCAGCAGCAGCAGCAGCAGCAGCAGGGGTAAGGGCTTGGGGATGGTGCTGGCTGGCGAGAGTTGCTGCTGGCAGCTATGGACCGATGAATGCAAATGTTGTTGGAGGGGTGCTGGATTGTCGAGGTGGATTGAGATGTCCGGACTCCAAGGTGGATTTGGATGGTGGACTTGGATCCAAGGTGGACTGTTGGATGTCTGGCCTTGGATCCAAGGTGGACCGGGATGGTGGCCTTGGATCCAAGGTGGACTTGGATGGTGGACTTGGATGTCTGTACACAGAGGCGTGTCTGGGTGTCTGGATTGTCGGTGCGCTGCTCCTGCCATGGCCAGTCTGCTTACTTGCTGCCTTGCTATTCAGCTCATATGCTGCTGCCTTGCCATTCAGTGTGTTTGCTGGTTTAGACGGTCAGCTTATTTGGTGCCATGGTTGGTCCATTTGCTTGCTTGGCGTGTCATGAGGGGCAGGTGTCTGGCTTGCTGCAATTACCTACGGGTGGCAAGCTGAAGGGTTGAGGCAGGAGGTGCTATGTAAGGGCGGAGTGTGATCATGCGGAAAAGTGCAATGCACCTACGCTCTGTGTGTCAGTGGTGTGGGAGTCGGGAGGGCAAAGTGTGAACAAGCAAGGAGGCGCTTCTGCGGGGCAGGCGCACGCGTGCAGAGGCCAGGCCTGAGTGATGGGCGACCTGGAAGGCGGGTGACATCAGAAAGCCAACATGCATGAAAGGAGTCAAACACGGCGATGCAATCATGTCATGTGTGGAGGCCAGCTTGCCTTTTGGAGGTGGATGTAGCTCACCATCATGAGGCATCTTCAGCTCCAGCATACCAGGCGGATCCTGCTGCATGTGGGCTTGAGTGCCATGGTCAGAAGGCGAACGAGCAAGCTGAACCGCAGTGACCTTTACTTGTGCGTGCGTGCTTGCCTGACTCTGACGAAGGGTGAAAGCGTCCGGGCTGTTCGGCGATGCGTCGGGTAGCAGCAGCATGGCCCTTGTGGAGGCCCCGCTCCTGCTGGCGGCCATCAACGAGGTGCTCGCGCACACAGGTGAGCGTGCTCGTGTTCAGTGCTGGTGCGCTATGGGACCTGGAGGGAACCCTGTTGACAACCTGCCTTAGCGCCCTGCGCACAGTGTGTACGTGTACGTGCGCGCACGTGTGCATGTGCGTGCATGTGCGCATGCATTCTATGCAGCAACCCGGAGCTAAGGAGTGCATGCCTGTCTGGCTGTATTCCCCTGCAAATCCTGCACTTTGCTGCCTCTTGCCCCTGCTCCTATTCTGTTTTCTCATGGCGGGATGCTGCATCTGCCATAAGTGGCTGCACCATATTTTGCCTTCTAACGCCCCCCCTACCATCGCTATGTGCGTATGCAGCAGACGCTTTTCTTTCCTGTGTTTGGGCATACTTTCACAAAGAGTTTCCCCCAGTCACTTTGCATCAGCCCTGTGGGCGAGCCCTATCACTCCCTTTGTTTCAGGCCCCCAGTCCCTTCGCCAAAGGCTCTCAGATGGCCACAGTCCATTTGTCTTTAGCTTAATGCCACGAGCTGAGCTACACTTAAAATCATGAACATTGCAGTCCTTGCCTCTAAGGCGCCTTGTCCCTTTTCCAAAACCAGTGGGGGCGGGCATGTTAATTTGCCCCAAATGTTGCCCTACAGACACAGTGCCATACCTGAGCCTGCAGTGCTCATGGCAATTCCAGTGTGCAGAGTTGCCCTCCTGACACGCTGCTGTACCTGTGCGCGCAGCGCTCATGGTGCAGGCCATCAACATTGCGGCGCCCCTGCCCCCGGCTGAGCCGCTGTCGAGCCCCGCCCCCGCGGCGCTGGCCCCTGACGCTGCGCCGCCCGGCCCGGCTCACCTCTCCGCAGCAGCTGCAGGCCGGCAGGGGTTGCAGGGGAACGGGCTGTTGTGGGGGGGTGATGATGTGGACAAAAGCGAGGGAGGGCTGATGGCCAACCTGGTGGGGCTAGCAGGCTGGGCGGAGGGTGGCTGGCTGGGGGGGCTTGTGGGGGGCGGAGGGGCACCAGGGTCAGAGGCTGGTGGACACAGGGCGGCGGGTGTGCAGGATCAAAGAGGTGTGGGGGCGGCGGCCAGCGCAGGGGGCCAGCAAGGGGAGGCAAGCGGGACGACAGTGCTGCAAGGAGGGATCGCTGCTGCGGCGGCCAAGGAGGGTGCCCATGCCAGGAGCGGAGCCGGACCGGAAGGTGCCGTGGTGGATGTGCCGCTGCCGCTGCCACGAGCTGTGCGGGAGGCTGTGCGGTCCTCTGTGCCAGCGTTGGCAAATCTCTGGGGCGGGACGGGGGCCAGGGCGCCACCGCTGGCGCTGACATCTTCGTCGCAGACGCAGTCGCAGATGCAGACGCAGCCTTTGTGCCAGCAGCAGGTTCCGGGCGTGGCGCCTGCTCCTGCTGTTGCAGCTGCTGCTGCCCCCTCATGGGGGGCTGTCGGGGACCTGCTTGGGGATGATTTGCCTGCCCCCGCGTTGCCCTTCCCGCCCCCATCATCTTCCGCCCCAGGTATCTTGCCGCGTTTGTGTCTGCCTGCTGTATTGTGGTGCTTGGTGGGGGTTGGTGTGTGTGGGGCCCTTATCTTGGCAGGAGGCCTACTTGGGCTTCTAGTGTGCCCTGGTCGCAGGCCTTGCTTGCTCTTGGCTCGGCTGCTCTCTGCCAATGGGGGGTAGGTCTGTACAGCTGTGTAAGCCTTTCCTTGCTGTGTCCCTTGGTATAGGATCAAGAGTGCACTTGCAGTTTGTCCACAGGACGTGCAGCAGACAAGTCCTGGAGGTGACAATTCAAATCTGAGCCAAACAAAACGTGGCCCTCCGATACACCCGTCTTGCTTGTGTGCCAAGGCATATCATGCTGTCTTGGCATTTTCCATGCGCCCTGCAACCATAGCTGCTCCTGGGCCAGGTCCAGTAAGGCATCTCCACGTTTTGTGGCTGTTTGTTTACGCAGCAGCCATTGTTGCATGTGGTCTATGCATTGGCCATTGTTGCATGTGGTCTATGCATGCTCAAGCAGGAGTTCGCTTGCTGAGCCTGTGCTGGGATGACTGTGACGCACAGCTGCTTGGGTGTATGTACTGGGGCCAACCCATTTGCACAAGCTTAAACGCTCTTTTCCTCCTGCTAGGCAAACAACAGCTGGGTGCATATGGTGCCCTACGCTGCCAAGCTCCAAATGTAGAGGACTGCCCCTGCCCCTTTACAGATCACACACACGCATGCATTTACTCACATGCACTCGAACATTCACATGCACATGCACACACTTGCACACACTTGCAGGGGTTCCAGGCAGCCTCTTGCCTGCGGGCAGCGGGGCGCAAAGCAGGGGCCGTTCCAGTGCAGAAAAGGTGCCGCAGGCCTACTTGTTACGAGGCCTGGAGCGGCGGAGCGGTGAGTAGGCATGGGAGCACGGCCCTTGAAGGCGCCCCATCTGTCTCTCTGCGCCTCCTGCTAACCATTGCCCCTTCAGCGGGTCTAGGGGCGGGCGACACGCGCTAGCCCAGCGACCAGGCTGGCAATGAAGTTGAAACTTCAAAACTTGGGACAGGTGTTGTGCACTTCTCACAAGTCCCTGCCCCTCTGTGGCCTCTGTGGCCTGCTTTGTCAGGAGCTGGGCTTGTGTGGGACAGGCCTGTTATGGTCAGGTTGATGTCATGGTTCATAAACCCAACAAGAATGAATCAACCCAAGAAAACTTTCCCAAGGGGCGGGCCTGCCAGGTCAGGCTCTGTGGTGCCCACCAGATCAGGCTAAGTGTGCCAAGATGAATCACCAGATCAGGCTTAGTGTGCCAAGATGAATCACCAGACCAGGCTTAGTGTGCCAAGACAAATTACCAAGCCAGATCAGGCTTAGTGTGTCAAGATAAATTACCAAGCCAGATCAGGCTTAGTGTGTCAAGATGAATCACCAAGCAAGGCCCAGTGGGGCAGGCTTGGTCAGACATACAGGCCAAGCGGGGCCTGTTGGCCGAGTGGGTCAGGCCCAGTGGGGCTGGCAGCCCATTGAGCAGGTAGGCCTGTTGGGCAGGCCCAGTGGGGCGGACTAGCAGCAGGCAGGTCCAGTGGGGTAGGCCAAGTGGGGCAGGCAGGCTCAGTTGGGCAGGCAAGCCTAATGGGGCAGGCCCAGTGGGGTAGGCAGGTTCAGCTGGGCAGGCAAGCCTAATGGGGCAGGCCCAGTGGGGCGTACGAACAGCAGGCAGGTACAGCCTGCAGGCTACAAGCAAGTCCAGTCTTTACAGGCTTTTGAATGTCGGGTCAGGCCAACCGTTACTTTAAACCCCTGAGTTCAAGCCTGGTATAGCTTTTACTGGATCAGGCCTTGCATGGAGTACACTGGTTCAGGCACGACACATCGTTGCCAGTTGGTGGCGCGACCAAATTAAACTTTTTCGGGCTCTCGGTCATGATAAAAAGTGTGCTCTTGCGCAGGCTCGCCTTGCGACATCGCTGTTTCAAGGGACTTGATGGTGGCCCTTGAGAAGACAGGTCTGTCGAGTATGGTGAGTGCAACAACAACATCAACGACAACATCAACAACAAGCACTGAGTTGTCCCAAGGTTTTAGAAGCTCGGGGGAGAGGCGCTCGCAAGTATAGTACTTAGCCAAGACACAGGCCCCTAATCCAGGGGCAGTGCCACAAGCGCAAGCAAGACGTGAAACATAATGAATCGTTTGCAAAGCAGTGGGATGCTCATCAGCTGCAGAATAGCTCATGACAATAAGGTCAAGAGCTGAATGGAGGCAGCTTCATTTGAGCCTTTCAGGCCTGCAACCTGCACTTAAACCTAGGAAGGCACCAATAGGATTAAGGGGAGGATATAACTGTCCCAGCAGGCCAATCATAGTTGCGCAAGTAAGTACTGAAGTCCGAGAATTTAAATTGAATAACACTAATTGATTGAAGCAAAGTAACAAGCAAGCCTGGCTGCTGCAATGCAGCAGGGGCTTGCACCTAAGGATAATGAAAAGGCAAGGTAACAGCGTGAACAACCTTTTTTATTGATGAAGGGCCTGCCATCTTGAGGGGGTGATGCTGTGTGCAGGGCTACTGCGCAACAAGAGATCGCATTGTGCACAATGCTGTCTCTTATACACCCTGCCAAACCTCAACCCCACATTTAGCGGCTTTTGCGCATGCTTGCCAGGATCCAAAGTTTCTATCCAAGGAATGCCCTTAGTATCAGTACCCTAGCGATCATGGGCAAAAATGCCCAAACATGCGCCTGGAGTTCCGGGCACTGATGATTCTCCCCTGATAGTGAACCAATAAGCTACATGTTGAAGGTTTACCTCCAGCCTGGTTGTCCGGTTGATTGGTTTGTGGCTGGTCATCGCCAATTAACCAATGAGCAACTGAACAAGCTGCACTCTGTCGGGTACCACCTCGCTCCTCTGCTTTGAGGACACGCGTCACTCCCTTGGCCAGGGCGGTTACTAGGGCAGCCCTTGAACGGGCACAAAATATTGCCTGTGCAAGCATGTTCACAGCACGCCCATCAAACTTGCGCAGGTTGGCTATTTGCGCATGGCCCGCGTGCCTGGCATGGCATCCCCCGCCGCTGCTTTGGCAGCTGCAGCGGCTGCAGCACCACAGGCATCAATGGCAGGACCTGATGCAGCCAGCATGCACGGCACACATGGCCCGCCAAGCGGCACCAAGGACGCACTATCAGGGTTGCAGGGTGCGGATGAGGACGGATGGCACTGGGCGGGCGCGGACGCACCTGTGGCAGGGAGTTATGGCTACGGCAATGGCAGCAACCTGCTAGCGCAGCAGGCGGCACAGCCACAACCCCCTCCACCGACCGTGCAGCAGCAGCAGCAGCAGCAGCAGCAGGAGGGCCAGGATGTACTGCAGATGGGCGCAGGCTGGGTGCCTCTGGCAGTGCAGCTGGGGGTACCGCTGTATGGCTTGACGCTATGCAAGGCGGTGTGTTCGTGCGCGCGTGAGGAGGGGGCGCTGACGCAGGAGGGCAGGGAGGCGCAGGTGCGGATAGTAACCCCACGCGTGCGTGCAAGCACGTGTTGCACATGAGCGAGATGCATGCACGTGGGGATGCGTATCTGTTTGTGTGTACTTATTGCTTGTGCTAGCACGGCCGTACTGTTGTTGTGCTTCCGCCTGCGCGCGGGAGTTGTGGGTGCACGCTTTGTTGCTTGAGGAAGGACCATATGCAGGCTGCTAAACATGAGGCGCTGACCTGGGCCGTTGCAAGTCCTGAGTGCACTTTGTAACTGCCACTTCATGACCAACAGGCCACCCACAAAGGTCCGTGAGGCAAGCGCAGTTCGGTGCATGCAATAGTCTATCACCCGGGAAAAGGAACTGATGAGACCCAAGCTCAAGGCATGAGTGTAAAGCCAGTCTAGTCAACATGCACAGGGTTGGGATCAGCTGCCGGTGTTGCATCTTGCCCCCTCCAGACTTGAACCTTGTGCGTGTCCCAGATACGCCACACGGGCTAGCTGAGAGCTCTTGCGGGGAAAAGCTGAAATGGCGTGTCGAGACTGATCCTAACACAGCTTGAGCTGAGAACAGCTGCTCCAAATGCTGATCTGTTTGGGGTGTGGACAAGCCGATGCCAAGGGCAGCACGCACCCTTCCTGGCCAGGAACTTAGGCGTGCCACCTCACCCGTGTCAAGCCCCACCCGTGCCTGACAAGAGTGCATCTGCACACATGCACAGGTGCTCGCGCAAGGCATGCTCCAGGCGGCTCTGCAGGACCTGATCTGGCAGTTCTCCATCACCTCAGGCATGACTGCGGGGTCCACCACGCCTAACGCCGGCACGCCATTCCAACCGCATGCAACTTTTGCTGCGGTGCCCTTGCCAACGTGCAACCTGTATTTTGATGGCACTAATCTGGAAGTCTTGGATTTGCAGGGCAGCTTGCAGCGAGGGGGCGTGTCTTGGTGTTGTTAAACCTAACGTGTGGCATGTGCCACTTTACACGATAGCGTCACACTGTACATAACACAGCTTTACATAATAGCGTCACGCGGTACATAACACAGCTTATACGGATACTGATCTGCTGAGATCTCGTGGAGGTCGATTTGGTGTTCGGCAACTCCCACATCAGCCGAACAAATCGTTATCACGTCAATGCAAAGTTGCGTAAGTGCGAACCGTGCTGTTTATCTCTGGGCTATCTTTAACTATGGTGACGAAAGATGTATTGCAAAAAAATATGAAAAATGTTCAAGAAGCCGTTCTCGACTGGTCAGAGCAATATTGTTGGGGGAACTGACAGGAAGAAGCTGAGAAGAGCCTTGGAAAAGCAGTTCCCTGCCCTGGATGATGCAAGCCTAGATGTACGGTATTGGTTGATAGCTTTGGCAATGAGAAATGCAACTTGATTGATTTTGCTGCGCTGCCGCCGCTACACCCCATCTCACCAAGAAACTGTTGCACAACCCACAATACGCGCAGGTTGTGCTACCCAACAAAGCTGGGGAGTTGGAGAGCTTGAAGCTGGCTGCGCCCAGAAGAGAGCACATTTACAAGGTGGATGGGATTCTGACACAGACAATGCGCCTTGATCGGGTGCATCCAAAAACACTGATACGATCCCCCCCCTGAAATCAATCATACATCACACGAGTCCCAACAGTGAGATTGGATGTTTGCGGCAGAGATGGTTGGTACACCACCACCTCTGATCCGCGGTTTGCAAGTCAGCTTTCACCCATAGTCATTGTGGACTGCCTCGGTTTCTGCTGCCATGCCCCTTTGGTGCCGGTCATCCCTGCCACTGCCCCTCCCTCTAGAGCCAGGTTTCGAGCACCTGCTTGCCAGCCCAGACCAGCCGCCTGCCCAGACTGTCACCCCCACCCGTTCCCATCCCAGGGCACAAAAAAGAGCAAAAAAAAAAAGAGCAAAAGAGCCCCATGCAAACCTTTGCGGCGTTGAAACCGCCTGCAGCTTGATGGCATCCCCATCCTGGTGGATGTCAGCGGCAAGATGGACCTCATGCCCACCATCTTCACGCTCTGGAAGGTGAGCGCTCGGGGGCTCTGACCTGAAGGAAATGTTCTGGGAGGTGCACACTGTGCTCCCTGGTGGATCCCAAAGCTCCCTGCCAATCTGCCCCGTGCATGCGCGCACAAGCCCAACGTGTCTAGTGTTGCAGGGAGGTGCGCTCAGTGTTTGCGGGTGGGGCCCCAGCTCCCTGTCGGTGCCACTTCCACACCCCGCATCCCATCTTGATTGCCTTTCGTGTTCATGTGTGGGCCCGTGATGCTTAATGTCGCGCTGAGACCAGGCACCAGTGGCTGCATAAAGCCCTTTCATGAACAGCCCTCAAGCCCCTGCGGATCTGGACGTTGTACTGATGCCTAGTTGGGGGTACTGATGCAGTGTACCACGATGAAAAGTCGTGGTACACTGCATCAGTATACTAGTTGGGGGTACTGATGCCTCTGTTGGCAAGTACTGGTTCCTTGTGGGACAGTGCTCCTGTGCTTGGAGCCTGCAAGAGGTGGACGGTTGGGAAGTTGGTTGGCCAGTCCAGCACAAATTTGGGCACGGCTCCGCGGTTGACGGGGCGATGCTAGCATGCTGTCGTCCACCAACGCCTGGCCTGAGCCAGATTGCGTGCAGCAGAGTTGCAGCAGGCATTGGGCGAGGCTGCAGCAGGAGCAGCACTGGTATTAAGTGGCTGGCAATGCTCATTACCACTTTAAGCATGACGTGGTTAGGGTCAAGGGTGCAAGCATGCGCAATGCATCAGCACAGTGTCCGGATCTCCTCAGGACACATTTACCACGTCATGCTGAACGTGGTGATGAGCATTAGCATTACCAGCCACTTCCCACATCTGCAGCTGCTGATGATGATGATGATGCTGATGCTGCTGCTGCTGCTGCTGCTGCTGCTGCTGCTGATGATGATGATGATAATGATGATGATGATGATGATGATGATGATGATGATGATGATGATGATGGGCATGCTTGCCCAATGCCTGGTGCAGCCTGCCCCCTGCACGCATCCTGGCCTGTGCTTGCATCCACCTGCATTTGTAGTCGGAGCAGGCCCTGCCGCTGGAGGGCACGCAGCGCGTTTAATCATTAATGCACGTATTATGCACGAGTGCACAAGGACAGTGTGCGCACAGCACGGCTTGGTGTCGGGGCAACACCACGGTCTTGCTGGCGGACACTGGAACAGGTGTGCTTGCATCACTCGCACAGAAGAGCCTCTGCTGGTGCACTGTTTCCCTCCTGCACAGCCGCCAGCATCACAGTGACCGTGCACTCTGCTGTAAGAAACTGGTGCTGGTCAGTACGGTCGGAGGGATTACTGATGACACTCGCGGGCTGGGTCGTCCGCCACCTTGTGCTTGCACCATTCCGCCCAGAGACTTGCGGGTCATTCGCGCGGCGCTGAAATCGTCTTCCTGCCTATCATCATGTTGCTGCGCGCCATTTTTATAATCCTGCAATGGCGCACAGCTGGGCCTTGATGTTGATTGCTGATCTGGTGGCCAGCCAGGCTTAAACCAACTCGACAACCAACTGGTGCCTCAGAGCACCCCCTTGGGTTATAGGTTGAAAGGTATCAGTACAGTGTCCGGATCTTTCTCACCAAAGCGGCCTTACTTCAATGACCTTGCTTCAATTCTCAAGCGAAGTGCTGATGATGTGTGTATCAATGCTTAATGCAAAGGGTGACGTTGTGACTGCAAATAAACAAGCAGTCTGAAGCCTCCAAAGCAGGGGTGTGATCCCGAGGGATCCTGTGCGCAAGCGGTACCGAATAGATTGACCATCTGCAGGAGGGTTAGGGTTTGTGGAGTGGTATGACGGACTCTGCAGGGTCAGTCAGGTGTGGATTTGGGGCCCCTCACAAGCCCGCTGGCAGAGCCCGACAGACCTCATGTCTCTCTGCCTTCTGCCACCTACAACTCCAAGATGGATGCCTCCAACCATCGCTTCTGTGGAGGCCTGAGTGTTCTTCACAGAGCTCCCATCCCACAGGGACTGCGCGTAGCACGCAGAGATGGGACCTCCATGCAGCCTGCACTGTCAGGGTCGTTTTCGAGGTTGAGCCGACATCCACCTGCGTGCGTAATGAGGGTGGAGCCACAATCCGCCCACGCAGAGTCCGCCTGCGCGTCAGCATGCCCCATGCACCTCACATGCAAGTCAGAGCCATGCATAACGCGCACTGCACGGCTGACTGTGGCCCGCAGGTGCCTCAGATGGTTCCCCTGGTCCATGTGAAGCATCCGGCCGTGACCACCTACCTTGTCGGCGGCGCGGACCTGATGCTTCCTGGGTGCGGCCGCCTTGCTTCTGCCTCACTGCTCATATTGCTGCGCAGCTGCTGCTGGCCTCCCAGTTCTGGTAGATGGTAAACCTTGATTATGTGGCCTGATGTACCTGGGGCAGAGCCGCCTCGCCCCCCCCTGTTGCCGCCCGTGTTGATGCGAGCCTGCAAGCAGTCACACACCCACACTCAAGTTCATTGATCTTACTCAGAGCAAGAAGTTTCCAGCTATGGTGCCTTGCATGCGCCTTGAAGGCACACGTGTCGCATACTTTGTTTGCCAGGCTAGCACATTAGCCAAGACATGTGGCACTGCTTGCTGTGTGTCATTGCATCTGACTCATGGCACGACATGTGCCAGTTGGGCAGGGTAGGGCATGTGTGGCAAATGGCACGGCGTGCTCACACAGTCAAGGACTGTAGCAACCACTCTGCACCTGGTGCTGGCTGTGCAGGCATGAGGAGCATGTGTATGATATACCCACCTTGTGTTGTGCCTCTATCTCTTGGCGCCAGCACATAAACACATGCACCACGCGCCTGCATGCATGAGCCACATGGCCAAGCAGGCGATTTCGTGCGCACAAGTGCTTGCATGCACAATGAAAGCAAAAGCACGCTGTGTGTGTGTGTGTGTGCAGGCGTGTGTGTGCGTGCATGTGTGTGTGTGTGTGCGCGTGCGTGCGTACGTGCGTGCGTATATGTGTGCGGGTACGTGTGTCTGTGCGTGCGTGTGTGTGTGTGTGTGCAGGCGTCTGCGTGGTGTGCGTGCGCATGTCCGTGCTCGCATACACCTACCAACCGCCTGCCAACGGGCCTCAGCGCTGTCCCACAGGGCATCAAGTCGGTGTCTGCCTGCGCACCCACGCACACATGCTGCATGCCAGCACACATGGCAAGAGCTGCTCGGGGGCCCCAGCATGCCCCTCCACATTGGCAATGACCCGCTGTGTGCTTGTGGCTTGGAGTGCAGGGTGATGCTGCAGCCTGAGTATGTGCCACCCTTCAAGAGGGACGAGTTTATTGGGGTGGCAGTGCCAGGGAACCCGGCCCCTCTGGCAGTCGGCGTGGCCGTGTGCGGCAGGGAGGATGCGCTGGCCAAGCAGACGGGCAAGCTTGTGGAGGTCAAGCAGGTGGGTCCGCTATGCGCTGCTAAGTGTGCATCCAAGCCCATCTGTGCGCAGCTAAGCGTGCATCTAAGCCCATCTGTGCGCAGCTAAGTGTGCATCTAAGCCCATCTGTGC
>LKMJ01001164.1_pt1 | contig 22683 bp, 24 predicted proteins | sample 643391 | NCBI WGS metagenome assembly LKMJ01 (sample SAMN04112250, study PRJNA286221) | soda lake metagenome | biome: soda lake; feature: Kulunda Steppe; material: water; isolation source: sample PL-Br10 brine of Picturesque Lake | place: Russia: Kulunda steppe | collected 2010-07
AGTCGCTTTCATCTGCAAAGAACACGGTAGCCCAGAGCGGTTATCCGAGACTCCCTTCCATTTCTAACTCAATGAGTCGATTGAGCTCAACCGCGTACTCGATCGGTAGTTCTTCGGTAATCGGCTCGATGAACCCGGCAACAATCATTTTCTTCGCATCGTCATCATCGAGTCCGCGTTGCTGCAGGTAGAATATGTCCTCATCACCTATCCGCCCGACTGTTGCTTCGTGCGCGACGTTCACGTCGGATTCGTTGATCTCCATGTACGGCATCGTATCTGATGTGGACTCGTTGTCGAACATCAACGCGTCACACTCGACAGCCGTTTCTGCCCCAGCACACCCATCAGCGATGTGGACGAGTCCTCGGTAGTTTGTCCGCCCACCATCTTTACTGATGGATTTTGATTCGATGGTGGACTTCGTGTTCGGTGCGTTGTGGTAGACTTTTGCCCCGGTGTCGATGTCTTGCCCTTCACCAGCGAACGCAATCGTGATGTGTGTGTCCGTCGCTCCTTCACCCTTCAGAATGGTACACGGGTACAGCATCGTTGCTTTCGACCCCATACTACCGGACACCCACTCCATTGTCCCATCTTTCTCAACAATCGCGCGTTTGGTGTTCAGGTTGTAGGTGTTACGCGACCAGTTTTGTACTGTTGAGTATTGGACGTGAGCTCCTTCTTTCACGAACACCTCAACACCTCCGGAGTGAAGATTGAACGCGGAGTACTTCGGCGCGGAGCACCCTTCGATGTAGTGAACTTCGGAGTTCTCTTCAGCGATGATCAGTGTGTGCTCGAACTGACCCATCCCCTCAGAGTTCATTCTGAAATACGCTTGCACTGGCATCTCAACTGTGACACCCTCCGGGACGTACACGAAACTTCCACCTGACCAGACCGCACCGTGAAGTGCCGCGAATTTGTTATCAGAGGGCGGCACGCACGTGGTCATGAAGTGCTCTTTCACGAGATCAGGGTGTTCCTGGACGGCTTCATCCATGTTACAGAAGATAACTCCCTTCTCTTCCCACTGTGTCTTCATATTCTGGTAGACGATTTCAGACTCGTACTGTGCCCCCACTCCCGACAACGCCTCTTTTTCAGCCTCTGGAATCCCGAGTTTGTCGAATGTGTCTTGGATGTCGTCTGGAAGTTCTTCCCAATCATCGACGCCGGCGCGAACCTCTACATCTGGTCGAATGTACGGAACGATTTCGTTGACGTCCACCTCTGATAAGTCAGGTTGTCCCGGCCAGTTTGTCGGCATCGGCATTTCATGCCACAAGTTCAATGCGCGTAGCCGTCGCTCTAACATCCATTCCGGCTCGCTTTTATCTTCGGAGATAAGTCGAATTGTCTCTTCGGTCAGTCCTTTCTCAGTCTTGAACGCTGCGTTCTCTGTCTTTTTGAATTCGAATCGAGCTTCGGTATTCGTTTGTTGTAGGTCATCCTCTGCACTCATCGTGTCATAACTTGATGCTCCCAGTCACATAAACGTTTCACGAACTCATTTTCGGGAACTGTGAAATGATGTTCACGACTAAACAACCTCGTTAACTCACTCAAAGTCGCCACTGATACCAGAACTAGTGGTGTGCTGCGGGTCAACTCCCGAATTCTTATGGTGGGAGTCGATGAACACAGATGTAGTACCTACATGCCTGGACGGATTGACACGGACGAGTTTCTACGCGAATCTAACGCAATAGAAAACGTCCACAGTGACGATGCACTTGAAGATGCCTGCGAGGCATGGGACTACCTCAAACAACAAGACGAACTCACGCACGAGGTCGTTCTGGAAACACACAACCATTTACTGCGGAATCGCCAGCCAGACATAGCAGGCGAATACCGGACTGTTCACGTCCGCATCGGCGGAGACATCCCACCACACCCATCAGTCGTCCACGACCTCATGGACGCTCTGTTAGACACCACACCAACAACGGCGAGCGAGGCGATCGAGTGGCACGTTACGTTTGAGAAAATTCACCCGTTCGCGGATGGGAACGGGCGTGTTGGTCGGCTTCTGTACCTGTGGCACTGCCGGGAACACCTCGGCGTTGAACCGGTTCTATGGCGAGCAAAAGACGTCGCAGGCTACTACGCACTGTTCCAGACAGCCAGCAATCCGGAAACACGGTTGTAACGCAGTTACTCGACCAAAACATTACGCAGAAGCGTTCGATGAAGGCGATACTTTTTACCCCTCGCTTGTAAAGAATACATCGAACCGGTTCCGTCTGCCTGAGCCGCCTCTACCCCACGTTACAGTGGGTTCATGGAAGGGTTCCCGTTCCAGTGCCACATGGCCTCGGACACTCATCACGGCGGTGCGGTAGCCCGCGGAACCCGGGAATTACAAACCATGAAACCGAACCTCAAACTCGTACTCGGGGTTGTTGCCCTAATCGCGCTCGCCGGCTGTCTCGGTGCTATCACCGGTGACGACGGTGCAAGCGAGGATGACCCCGTGAATTACGTGCCCGACGAAGCGAATATGCTCGTTAGTGTCGACATGGCGCTCATCGAGGACCCTGCGACCCAAGATGTCCTCGACGCTGCCGCTGAAGAAGACCCTGAAGCGGAAGACGCTGACGAAGCACTGGAAGAAATCGAAGATGAACTCGGCTTAGATCCACTAGCATTGGACAAAGCGGTGATGTTCAGCATCCCAATCGAGGACGCTGACCCGATGGAGCCACAGGAACACGTCGGCCTCGCAGTCGCAGCTGATTGGGACGAAGACGAGTTCGTTGACGCTGTTGCCGAGGAAGAGGACTACGAATTCGACGTTGATGAGTCCGCTCCGGAAGGCGTGACCGTCTACGAACCGGACGTCGATGAAGAGGAAATGTTCGGCGAGCCGGTCTACATCGCTGCCCTTGACGACGGCCAGTACGTCGTTGGTGATGAAGACGCTGTGCTCGCTGCCGCTGATGTCGGTGCTGGTGACGCACCCGCTGTCGAGGGTGAGCTGCGCGATGCCTACGACGAGATGGCTGACGGTCTCGTGACATTCGCCTTCGATGTCCAAGAGGACGACGTCCCTGAGCAAGGTACTGAGGAGTTCGATCCGAGTGCCTTCGAGGATGTGTCGGTGGTTGCAGGACAGTACGCAACTACCGATGACACGGTGAAGCTGGAAGCGTTCCTCTACACGGACTCTGAGGAGACCGCCCAGGACGTAGCAGACATGACCGACGGTGCGCTCGCACTGTTCGCCAACGCTGAAGAAGACGAAGAAGTCGTTGACGAGATCCGCTCAATCGCAGTTGAGAAAGACGGAACTGACGTTGTCATCACGTACGAGGCGGACACGGACTCCATCATCGAATTGATGGAGGAAGCGAGCGATCCGGCCACGGTGTAACGCGTTACGCGAATCACCGCCCGACACGCGCCTTCTTTGGTGAATCGCCTGCGAACCCTGGTCAGGAGTTTGATCTGGTACCGAGGGCAGAGATTGTTAAACCCTTAGCACAAACCGTTCGTTATCGTGCACAGCCGTTGGATTGTACTGCAGGGTGATCTGTGATGGGGTTCCGTGCGTTCTTCATCAAGGAATGGTACGGATCACGGCGGAATATCGCCGTGTTACTCGTCCTGTTAGTGGTACTTCCCGGCGCTGCTGCTGCGGGAACCTCTGTGTTCCAACAAACCATCCCTGAGGATATCCCGATCGGGGTTGCACCCGGTGGAGATGATGTCCACGATGATGAGTTGGATGTGATTCGTGGTGGGACTGCCATGCATGCGTCTCCACAACAGTACGAAACCTCTGAAGAGGCCCGTGATGCCCTCGTTCGAGAAGAAGTGTACTTAGTACTGGAACCTGACCCCGGGTTATTCGAGGAAGGTGAAGACGTGAACGTGACGCTCGTCTCTGACCAGCGTCTTGCTCCGTTCCAAGAACCAGCGAACTACACAGAGAGTATCGTTGAATTCGAGCTCGATCGGCAACTCCCCGCGAACGTGAACGTTGACCATGAACGTATTGGGGAACAGTACACACTGTCAGAGTACCTTGTCCCGACTGCGCTCATTGCAATGGTTATGTTGTTCGCGTTCCTCTATCTCCCCTTGGAGTTGTACCGTGAACGTGATGTCTTTGAACGAGTGGAGCTCACGTCGCGGATCGAAGCAGCGTTAGCAGCCAAACTCGTGTTTTACGCCCTCCTCTTGGTCATCCCGATACTCGTGTTCCAACTTGTGAGCGCCTGGCTTGGTTACCGAATCGACCATTTCAACCTTCATACGTTCGCGGTAATCGGTCTCACGTTCCTGTACGTGTCGGCGGTGAGTGCTGGTGTCATGTTTGCCACGCGGCTTCGGCGCGTTGGCTTGTTCATCAATCTCGGTATCATGACTGCTGTCTTCACACTCTCCAGTTTCATTTACCCGGTCGGGTTTTTCTCGACCATCCGCAAAGAAATCGCGTTGTCGATGCCGACGTACTACTCGATGGTGATCACTCGCAGCACGATGATGAAAGAGACTCCTCTTACGATGTTCAATGACGAGATAACACGCTTACTCATCACCACACTGGTCGCGCTCGCCTTCTTGCAAATAACCCTCATGTACTACCGACGTCGAACATGACGAACACACCGAATACCTCACCAGAGGCACGTAGCAACCGTTCTGAGAACGCCACTACCCCACCGGGTAATACCTCGCCACGTGGGTCTGAGAGTACAACGAACCCTTCGGAAACGGCTCCAGTAACCCCGGGCGAGTTAACTGCGTGGCTTCCAGATTCACCGGACCCGATTGTCTTTGAAGATGTCTCCAAGAACTACGGATCTATCACGGCTGTCCAAGGGGTGTCGTTAACAATCCAACCTGGTGAGTTCCACTGCCTTGCTGGACCGAACGGGTCTGGGAAGACGACGCTCGGCCGGATTGCTGTTGGACTTACACGCCCGTCGTCCGGGGTGATTCACGGTCCGACCGATCAAATCGGATACGGCTTCCAATCACCTCGCTTTTACCCATCATTGACGGTTCAGGAGAATTTAGCGACGTTCTGTCGTGCAACTGGAGTCTCCCCTTCAAACGATTGGGTGACCGAAGTTACTGACTCGCTCCGACTATCACGTGTCTCTCATCAACCAGCCGTGGAACTCTCTGGTGGCTTCCAGAAGAAGCTGGATTTAGCGATCGCGTTAGTTGAGACGCCAGCATACGTCTGGTTGGACGAACCACTGGGTGATCTCGACGACGTCTCGGTATCACGTGTTATCGCGTTGTTGGAAGCATACGTTGAGGCAGGCGGAGGTGTCGCGGTTTCCACGCATAATTTCGATGTCTTCGAGGGGTCATTCACGCACCTCACGGTCTTCCTTGATGGAGAGCAACGGGAAACAATGGAACTTCCAGAAGAAACAGACACCGCACTCGTAGACCACTACCGAGACGGTCTCTCTGCCCTGTACGACAGCGATCATCAACCCGACTAACGGTTGTTTCAACGACTCTTCCACGAACTCGTGTGAACACGACCCCTTTAACCGACCAGTACAAACAGTATACCGATGAGCGACCCAAGTAGTGAGGCAACAAACCGTTCAACGGTCAATCTCACGGAGACGGTTTCTCTAGACGACCCAGTTGCTCGGTATACACCGACCAATCCGATCCCTGAGAAGGAAACGGTCAAAGAGTACGTCTCGAATCTCTCGTATCAACACGACCCGGTAACAGCGATCCATCTGGCATGGGTGCTGCGTGAGATGCCGGATTATATGAAAGACTTCCCGTATTTCGGAGTCCCGCTCTCACAGGCGGCGTCGTTGATTGACAAGCACCCGGAACTCCAGCAAAGCCGGTGTCAACTCACCGTTGGACTTGCGTTGGATTCAGAGTACATCCAGACGATTAGTGACGCACCTGATTTGGACACAGACGATAAGGAGATCCAGTTGACGGACTTCCATAATCTAATTGCGAACGCGCAGTCCTCGGTTGATCACTTGTTTACCGATGTCGGAGTGTTCGCGTTTCAGTACCGAGATCAAACGGTAACCGACTCGAACCACACCGTGCTGTACGTGGATGATCCAGAGCAGTACGATTTCTTCATCGCGTTCCAAGACCAGTTTGCGTACGACGAGTTACGCGGTGGGCAGACGTTCCAAGAGTTAGACGCCGTCACGTTCACCGACACAATCGCCGGACTCCTACATTTGAAAGCGAAAATGCTGGTTGATTCGTACCGGTCACCAAAGGTGGACGAAGTCTATCAGGAACGCTTCGTTCAGCCTCTTTTTTCTGCGTTCGGTGCTGCTCGTGAGCAACACGAACGGCCGTCTCCAGACTAACTCGTTCGCACCGACTCGTAATCGATCCCGCCCCTGGTCAACAATGTTCGAATCTGTTGCAGAAACCCTGGTCACGCTCGCCGTCAAACTCGGGCTACCAGCACTCGCATTAATCTTTTATCTGAAAGGGGCGTTCATTGGGAAACCTATCCCAGCCAGTATTCTCCTTCCTGGATACGTCATCGCAGTACAACCAACCGGGTGGTCGATCATCATCGTTGCTGGTGTCTGTACTGCCGCGTCTGTCATCGGTGAAGTGACCATCTACCACGCAATTAAACAACACGATGTGGATTTCCTGAACCGGCTCCCGTACGTCACTATCGACGCTGAAGACCTTACCAGAGTCAACGACAAGTTCGCGGAGTACGGTGGCGTGTCAATCCTCATTGGCAGTGCAATCCCTGGTATCCGCGGCACCATCCTTATCCCTGCTGCACTGGCTTCATACCCGGCTGTGAAAGCAGCTGCGGCTTCGTTCGTCGGAACCAGCGTTTACCACTTGCTACTAATCGGTGCTACCCTTGGCCTGGTCACCCTACTGTGATCACGGAGCACAATGGTTCAGCACTATCTTTGCTGGTATTCCACCTGCGGTGGAAGCCCCGGCGTTCACGCCGGGCGAGGATGTCACGTGTCCTTCTGACGGTGTGTGGCTGTGAGAAGTGCGTTTCGTTGGTCTGCAGTTAACGTTAAATCGAGGTGTTCGGCCATCCGCTTCCCGATGTCTGTCAAGTGAATCTCGGTGTCTTGCTTTTCAACGTGATGGATGGATTCGAACATGTGGAGTGCTTCAACGTACGACTCCACTGATCTGAGGTCATTTGTAAACGGGAACGCATCAGTCTCAACCGTTTCGAGTTGTGTATAGAGCGTGTCTATCTCTGCCTGGCCACCATTGAACAGCAACACTACAAGGACGAGGTCGGTATCGAGGTCAACGCTGTTGAGACGGCCTGGCATTGTGATTTACGTTCCTCCCTCCAGTGGTGTGCTCACGGTCAGTATCGTGGGAAGCGGTCAAAGTTTTCCTGGACTGTCCCTCGTGGAATTTCCCATGTGTCCACGAGGAATGATTCAGCGGCGGTGAAATCGGGTTCGGTCAGCGTGAGTTCACCCGGCAGGTCACCGTTCGGTGGGTGCAAGAAAATCTCTCTAATTGCGTCGATTTTCTCTCCGGTCAGCGTCTCTGCACCCCAGTCCGCAGCGATCGTTGCTGCGTCACGGTCGCCTTGCAGGTACTTGACGGCACGCTTCGGACCGATGCCACTCACACCTTCGTTGTAGTCGGTTCCGATGAGTATGGCCGCATCCACAAGTTGCTCGTGCGTGAGATCGATTTCATTGAGCGTGGCACCCAACGGAATGCGTTCAACCGATGAGTCCCCACTGAACGGGCGAACGGTATCTGGGCTGCCGAACAGGAGTGCATCGTAGTCTCCAGTAAAGACGGCGTCCACTGGGGTCGCGTCGTCCTCAGCAAGCCGTGCGGCGTACCCTTCACCGGCCCCGTCTGCTTCTGCGTATGGAACGCCGAGCAACTCCAACAGTTCTCGTGAAGTCTCCTGCACGACCGGCGTCAGGCTTTGCGCCCGGGCTTTGTACTTACGAGCGGCTTCAACGTCACCGGATTCCCGTGCGGCTTCCATCTGGTCTTTCGCTTCCTTCTTCGACGTGCGGCGCTGCTCAATCTCATCGGCTTTCAGCGATTCTGGTGCCCCATCGAAAATGAACAAGGGTGTTACTCCCGCATCAAGCAACGTGGGGAGCCCTCGTAACATCCCCATCAAGTTCGGGACTTCTGTCCCGTCGCTCGTCGTGTAGTACTCTTCACTCATGTACCGGACCTGGACGGTCATGTAGCGGAAGAGCCAGTGGTGCGCATCGACTGCGACGACTTGATCTTGGTAGGCGTGCATCTGTGTCTCCTCGATAACCGCGAGATCGCGTAAGGCTGAAACTCCCATTACACCAGTGTAATCACTGGATCGTGAAAATCACATTCATTCTCAACCGGGTCGGGCGCGAGGATTCACATTCAATTTCGAGAATACATACCTCTTAGTGCGGAGCTGTTGAATTCTGTAGCAACATGGACGGGGACCTCACCCTTGGCATTGACCGTGACCGGACCGAGTGGGACGACCTTGTCTACGAGTGTCGGGAGTGCGGTGTGGTTGGACAGGCAGTTGCTGCACTGGAGCATGACACATCGTGTTACGTTGGGTCACCGGTTGAGAGCACACCACTCGGCTGGAGTGGAGATCCGACAGTGATGTGGCGGTCAGAGTTCGCGGATTCGACCGTGGATGTGTTCCGGGAGTTAGTGCAGAAGGCCTCGTGGCACCAGACTGAGACCGACGATGATACTGACGCGTTAGTTGAGAAGCTCAACGACGTTGAGGGGGTCAAGTGGGCAACTCGCGGGAGTGCCCATCGAGCAGTTGTCGGGCTTGGACGGACCTCCCCACGTGGTGATTTTCACCTCCCGAATCGTCGCGGTGTCGTGGTTAAACTTGACCCGCGAATCCGCTTCGATGAGGAATACACGCCTGTCTCATCGAACCTGGATGAGTTGTTCACATGGGAGAAAGCGGTAGAGACGGACACGACGATGTTCTTTGCAGAACTGTTGGCTGGCGCGCCAGATGGGATGTGGTTAGCGATGGAGTACTGCATACCAATCTCACTCCGAGTGCGCAGCGAGATGCAATCCCGGGATATGCTGCATGACTCACGCGGTGAGGAATACATCTATCCACTCGTTGCCGCGCTCAAACAGGCCGGGTGGGAAGACCCAGATCACAAACACGGAAACATCGGGCTGTCGGATAACGGTCGTTCTGTCCTAATCGATTACGCAACAGGTCCTGACTATACTGAGTCGAACCCGTCGTCTGAAGTGTAGCGTCACCTTTTCAAAGGGCGGGTGCGACAGTCACGTTCTCCCCGTGGTTTAAAACGTCAAACGGTCCTACAATCGGTAGCGAATGAGTGTTGAGGATCAGGACCACGCAGCCACCTATATCTCTCACGATGGAGTGGTCAGGACCTCTCGTGAATTAGAGCATGATGCTTGGGCGCAGCGCACACCGACCGATCTTTCCGAGTCACCGGTTGTCGTCAATGGGACTGAGTACTATCCGGTGACGGAACACGCTGCGTTCGAGGTCACGTACGCGAGTGTCTTAGAGGACACGGATGACCCGGTTTCACAGGTCGCCACGAATATCACGCCGATTCCCCAACACGGTGACTGCACCCATGGGACACTCGCAAACCGACTACAGATCACGTTCCTCACGTTAGATGGGAAGCAGACGCGCATCGTCTCCCAGGAAGAAATTCAGCGCGTTACTCCCGTAACGGATTTGAGCGATCATTTCCCAGTTTCTGGGGCGAGTGAGCGAGAACGCGCGTTCAAGTTGGAGACGTACGCTGGTCTGCACCCGGAAGCGGTTGATTCACGTCGTGTGATTCAACTTCTACGGAGTGACGATGCGGATACGTGCCGAGCAGCTGTTGCTGCTCTTCGTTACATCATCGACGATCGGGTTGATGAGTGTATTCCCGCGACACTTCCGCTCCGAACGGTTCTACAAGAAGGCCCAACGTCTGCTGGGTGTGATGCAGTGTACTGCTTATCTCGCATCGCGCAGACGTCGCCAGCCGACGCTGTCATCGCAGCAGACACACTCACGGAGTATCTCACCAGCAGCAACGCGGATTGTCGTGAGAGCGCGCTGTGCGCCTGTGACGGGATTGCACGTGAAGACCCATCGTTGGTCGCCGGTCACGAGGAAACGCTCGTCAGCATCCTCACGTCCCGGGACAATACGGAACGTGCCTACGCGGCGAAAATCCTTGCCGAACTTGCACGTGAAGACCCGCAGCGACTTCACCCCCACATCCCGGTCTTCCTGGACCGGTTAAACACGACGGGGACGAACTTTGACGAGCAGATCGCACTCATGAGCGCAGTTGGACGTATCGCACAGGATACCCCTGGAGCAGTCATCGACGCACTCCCAACAATCGTGGCGTGCTTGAACGCCGGTCACGAAAAACTCCGGGCGAACGCCGCAGCGACCATGTACGACCTTGCAGGGATCGACCCGGACGCGGTTGCCTCACACGTTGACGATATTGCGGAACTCCTCCATGGTCGGACTTCGTATGCGAAAATGAATAGCACAGGTGCCCTCGCTCGTCTTGCTGAGACACATCCAGATGCTGTAGCGAATCACGTTGATGGGCTTATCGCGTGCCTGCAGGATGATCGGAAGGAAGTTCGGGTGAATACGTGCTGGGTGTTACAGCATTTAGGGCCCCGAGCTGCCCAGGCCGAACCGGCACTTGTAGATGTTGCATCCAGTGATACAGACGAAGACGTACAACTTCGAGCGTACTGGGCGCTTTCAGAAGTAACGGACGCTACCGAGTGACGATTGATTATTCGTCGCTTTCGCTTTCCAAGGGGTATTCGAACGGGTCTTCCTGCTCCACAACGACACCACCGTCAGTCACTTCGTTTGCTCGCTCCGCTTCACTTTCCCCGTCACCCTCAATCGTGACCTCTTCTGGTTCTTCCTTCCGTGCGTTCTGGAATTCAGTAACACCTTCTCCGAGGCCTCGTGCGAGGTCCGGGAGTCTTGATGCACCGAATAGCAGAATCAAGATTGCTAGTAATGCGACGATCTCAATCCCGCCGATGAACAGCAGTGTCTCTGCTACACCTGGGCTCATGCTGTTCTGTAACCTACGACCGGTGTAAAACCCTCGGTCTCTACACACCCGGTAGAAACGAAGCTATCGACCGGGAGCTGTGTTGTCAGGAATCCACGACTGAAGTCGCGGGTTTCCGCCTTGAATCTCTATCCAGCGGTGCGGTGCCGTGGGAAGCCTCGTCGTTTACGGCGAGGAGGAGGTCACGAACTGCCATCTTTTCCGTTTTCATCTTCGGTTTTGCCGAGTGGTACGGGTTCGACTGTGCCGTCTGGTTTCATCCCGAGTGTCACCCCTTCTTGCTCGAACACTTCTTCATCCCACCCGTCTGCATTGACACCCCAGATGGTCCGACCTGCATCGGTCTCGGCAAGGGGGACAAGATCGCCTTCTTCACTACTTTCCTCGGGTGGTGAACGAAGCTGGTCACCGAGATCGCTGCCGCGTTGTGCGGCGGTTTCGAACACGTCACCGGGTAGACCAAGTGCGTTCCGAATGCTGTCCCACGTCTCTGAAAGGGAATCACGGTGTGATTCGAGGGATTCTGTGTTCATGCGGGCTTGCATAACCTCCATGATGATGTTGAAAAACGGGTCGTTTGGCCCGCCCGGCTCGACGTCACTGTCTTCGGGCTGGTTGTTGTCGATGATGAGCGCAAGCCCGAGGCACGCGTCTTCTAGTGATTCGATTTCTGCTTGGAGTGTGGTTGAGTTGTCAGTCATTGGTTGTTCCTGGGTTTACAATTTCAACGGGGTGCGTCGGTTGTGCTGAGCGGTCATTTCTCCCCTTCGCGTTCGATTTCACCCGTTATCTCACCATCCTCGTACGTGTACAGTGTGTACGTGGATGGGTAGCCGTAGATGGCGAAGACGAGGTCGCCTCGGTACCCGGGTGACCCGGAGATGTAGTTCCGGATAATGCTGGTTTGGGCAGTCTCAACGAGGTGTTCGGCATGGTCGTGTTCGCCATCGCCAAAGCGTTCTTCAACGAGATAGTCGATCAACGCTTGTTTGGCGTCTTCATCAAGTGGTTGGAACGTGAGTGAGTGATTCAGGAGTTCGGAGTACGCTTCCTGTTTCGTGAGGTCCCGGTCCTCTCCGTAGTCTTGGACGGCTCCGTCGGTTTGGTTCGTTACGTCGATGTTCGGGCGCATTGTCTCTCTGTCTGTTTGGACACTCGGACAGGAACATCTTAAGGCTATTGCATTTCACCCTCCCTCAGAACGAACTTTCAAACAACCTGCACCCATAACCCACCTCATGCAACGCCGCACCTACCTAGCCGCAGCAGGGAGTACCCTCATAACCGGACTCGCGGGGTGTCTCAACATCACCGACACAGAACCTGACGATGCACCATCCGCCACGAACGAGTACGACTACGAAACCATCAGTACGAGAGGCGGACCGGACGTCCCACTCGTCCCAGTAACTGACGCGGGTGAGTGGCATGCCGATGAGAACACAATCTTCGTGGATGCCCGAGATGAAACCGGGTACGAGGAAGCTCGGATCGAAGATGCGCTCTTGAGCCCTGCACCAGATGGTTTAGATGCTGATGATCCGGTCGAAGACTACGATACTTCAACTCGAATCGTGACGTACTGTGTCTGCCCACACCGCCTTGCAGGGATGCGCGGTGCATCTCTCATCGAAAATGGGTACGTCAACACATACGCGCTCGACGAAGGACTTGACGGGTGGCACGAAGCAGACCAGCCTCTTGAGGGCAACGAGGTAGAATCCCGACCGGCTATTCACGAAATCGGTGGGAAAACCAGTACAAACAACGCCGATGAACTCGCCTGGGCTCGCCACGAACCGACGGGGCAGCGCGAAGCCACGACTATTTCTTCGGACGGTTCGTTCACCCTCCACGTTCAGTTCCATGACATCACGGAGACTTCTGAACTGACCGTTGAAGTCCCGGGCGCTGAGCACACCAACGAGTTACAATCGCTCATCGACACCACGGTTGAGTTGTAGTCACGGTCTTGTACTGATTTTCCAGACAATTAAGCCAGTCAGCACACCATACACACTCAATGACCGATGGAATCCGCCAGGGCTCACGGGTTCAGCAGTGGGTCCGTGAGATCGAAACCGAAGGTAATGATCTTCACAAATCTCTCGCTGCCAACTTCACGTACTACTTAGAGCATGTAGATGAACTTGAATCAGGAACCCTCTCTTTCAACGACCTGCCTGAATTCGAGGGGGCGGATAAGGCTGTCATGCATGCTGCCGTCATGTTTGGGTTGAGCTGGGCGAAAGACTCCTCAATTCACGTGGTGACCGGCGAAGACGATCAGTACATCACGACACTCGGGCGCAGCGACAACGCTGAAACAATTACCGACCTCGACACCGATGATTTCGATGGAGATATCTCGGTCACAACCACGACACCAATCGGGAAAGACCCACAAGAAGACATAGAGGACATGAAAGCCGGCAACTCAGAACTCCTCCCGAAAGTCGGAGAATGCCTCGAATACCTCCTGGAACACGAACAAGCATTTGAGAAGGGGGCATCCGAGGGGATTATTGATGGGATGCCGCATTTCTCAGAGAACGTCAAGTGGCTTATCGCCTTTAGTGCTCTATTCGGGCGTCTATGGGAGTTTTCCGACCCGGCACTGTGGGTTCTTCTCGGTCCCAACGGAACCTTCGAAGGGATCTATGCAGACCCGACACTTGCAGCGGAAGCCCAAACAGAACTCGACGGTGCAACTGTAGATTCCATTACCCCGTTCGACAACGATCGACAATCAGCGACAGAAATCAGTTTAGAGTAACCCAGTCTTGTTTCACCGTGTGGAGTTCACTCTTCCTGACTCAGGTAGTCGTCGTGAATGGCGTTGAGCTCCGCACGGCGTTCTGCAGACAAGTGGTCTCCATCAAAATAGAATCCACAATTCGTACAACCACCATCAGAGAACGTTTCAGCCATGTCTTCTTGGCACCGGGGGCAACCTCTTGCTTTCGCTTCCTCGACTTGAGAGACGGTGACTTCGATGCGTAACTCGTTAGCGCCGATCCCGATGTAGGCGTCTGGGAGTGGGACGTTGGATAACGTTACGACTGCATCGTACTCGTCAACCAATTCTTCATCTGGTTCGGAAACTCCGAGGTGTGAAGCGAATTGACTCTCCGATAACCACACCCGTTCAATCGGGCGTTGCCCTTGTTCGTTTGGTTCGCCGAATGGACGAGCGACGGAGACTGCTATGTCACCAGCGCCGATTTCTTCTGGAGTCACTATCCCGGTTCCATCACCCACGAGTTCTACCACGGAAAACGTCTTGCACCCGGTCATACTGATCAGTCAGTGTATTCCGTTGGTGTATACGTTGTAAGCTCCAACGCGTGAATGTCGGTTGTCATGTGCCCATCCAGTGCGTCGTAGACCAGTTGATGTTGCTCGACGAGTGTTCTCCCTTTGAACGCAGTTGCTACAACGACAACTTGGTAGTGATCATCCTCTGGGTGATCATCCCGTGTCGTCACCTCCACGTGATTAATTCCATCGACACCATCCTCAATGATGGCAGCAATCGCTCCTGTATCCATATGTGCAAGTATCGACCAGTCACAGTTAACACTCATCCCTCATCCCTCATCCCTCATCCCTCACGATGGTTGTGTGCTGGGACGTGTTGTGGTGATGGGTTAGTTTACTGGAAATCGGAGTAGTGCAGCAACCCCATCGAATGTGTTGGCGAACGCTTCGCCTCGTTCAATCGCGCGTGGGACTCTGACAAGATCACCACCGTGTGATTCAACCACTTCAGTTAGAGTTGTGTGCTTGTTATCTGGAACACCTGGTGAGAGGAGTAGCGTATCCACGGCACCGTACTCAGCGGCGGTCATGACGTGTTCATACCCATATGCGACGGGACCATCCGTTGCAAGGCGTGTGTAAAATTCATCAAGGGTGTCACGGGCATCGGCATGTCTATCTGTGTCGACGGCGTCCGATCCTGCGTTTCGGAGCTGTGTCAAGCCGCGCTCGGTTGCGTATTCGACACTGTAAACTCCGAGTACACGGTTGGCAAGTTGATGGTGGAGGTAGTCTCCAGTAGCGAATTGCTTCGCTGTAGCGAGTGTCCCTCCGATCAAGATGCCTTGAACGGTCGGGGTGGTATTATCGAGGAATGCGTCCTCAGCAACCGTGGCTATCGTTTGGAAGAATTCGTTCGTTTGCCGTGCGCGTTCTCGTTCAAACCGGGGGGCGGATTGCCCACCTGCACGTGTTTTCCCCATTACTTGACTTTCGAGCGAGTGGATCGGAATCGTTTGTTCTCCGTGTGTTTGCCCGACGATCGCGTGTCCTCGCTCGACAACGATGAGTCCGTAGGTCGTGTCTGGTTTCAGTATCTCTCTTACGGGTGTTGTATCGAAGTGGTCTGCGCAGGTGTACTGTGATTCTTGGAGTGGTGCAGGTAGTGTATCGTCATCTATGACGATTGTTTGCATCTCTCCATTGACGACGCCGGCGTAGATGGCAAGGCCGGTGTCGGGTGTCTCGTGGTAGGTGTTCAGGCACGCTGCAATACGGTTGAGTGCGCGTTGGACGCGCCGACGGGTTGTTTTGTCTTTGATCTGCTCGGCGTGAGCGTGTTCACGTTCAACGCGTTGTCGGAGCGCGGTGAGTGTTTTCCCAGGTGGGTGAGCGATGCTCACAAGTTCGGTGCCATCACCTGAGAGCGATTCGAGAGCGGTTAACTGGTCGGCGAGCGCAGATGCGCGATTCGTGGTTGTGGACATTGGATCGGTGGCGGGAGTTCGACTGCTATCGTTCTAGTCGTGGCGAACGGTACGGGTACTTGGAGAGAAACAGGCCACCCTGGGGGTGTGCGGTGTGAATCCAGGGTGCCCAGCCACCGGCTACGATAAGTGCTCTACGGTGTCAGCGAGACGGGACGCACGGCTTGTGGCCGGGGAGACCACCGGTCTGTAGGTGTGTCCCGTCATGGGTAGATACGTATTGTTGCTCCGGGGTAAAATAGTTTACCTGGTGGGAAGCGGTTACGAGGGGTGTTTCCGTGGTTCTTCACCGCCACTGTATGTGAGGGTGTACTGTATGTATCCGGAGTTGGAATTAGGGTGAGAGCATTTGAGGTTGTACGTGTCTGCGATCGTTGTGATGAGGGCTTTCAACTCGTCTTGTTCGTCGGCGGTGAGGTCATCGGTCGAGCTGAAGATGATGAGTTCATTCTTATCAGCGACTGGCTGGTCAGTATTGATGCTGGATTCCTGTTCACCGGTATCGAGCCCGGTGACGAGGTGAGCATAGTCAGGGTAGATTCGGTTAGTGACGCGAGATTGCCACCCCATAATTAACCTATCAAGTCCTTCACGGTACTTATACCATTGGAAATTCACCCAGATCCTCAAACACAATAGCTCACACTCTTCAAGAGTATGTATCTATTAAATGGGAGCTTATAAAGTTATTAATATCATGATAAACAAGAGGGAAGCAATGATGAGAACGGTATAGACAAATGCTGCAATTCCTTTCTCAATAGGGTCAGCGTCAGGTTCGGGGGTGATCTCACTAATCGTGAACTGGATTCCTCTTCGCAAATCGTGAATTGTCACGCCGCGGGCGGTACTAAGCCATGATCGAGCGATGTCACTCAACTCCCTTATTTCCCGGGTCGTTTGTGTATCTCCTTTACCTGTTCCGGCACTAGGTTCAAGCGTTACTCTATGGAAAGATGACGGAGGGTCATGTGTTTCACTCCCTGCAAAGCTCCCGTTTTCATTCCTTGCTTTACCTTCTTCCTCATTTTTCATCTCACCGTTGCTGGTGTTTTCGCCAATGTCGGTGTTCGCTTCACCTGGGTCTTCGAACGCATCAAATGACAATTGCTCAGGGTCAATATCATCTCGGTCAGGGGTAGCTCCAACGTCTTCAGTACTGGAGCTGGTAACAGTCTCATCCTCACTGTTGGGTTGTACAGCGGATTCGGTTAATGTGGTCTGGATTACAGCGGTTGTCTCGACCCCATCTGACCCGGGTGCTTCATTTTCTGCAGAGCCAGCAATACTGTCGTCTGCAGGCTCGGGTGGCTCTGTCATTACTACATGATTTGTAAGTGGTACGCAAAAATGTTCGTCACACAGCGACTCCTTTCATTGTGGTTGTCACTCACTGGTGATAGGAGTAAGGTGAGGTGAGATGGCAGAGAGTGGTGGTTAGTGTGCTTCGAGGAGTGTCTCGATTTCTTCTTCAAGTTGCTCGGCTAGAGCGATCTGCCGGTCGTTGGATTCACCGGGTTCTTCCCGTTCTGCTACCTTCCGTGCGAATTGGACACGGTCAAGGAGCGATTCAACTTGATCTCGCGGCACAGCGTCGGCCTCACTCACACTCGTTGTTTCAACGGCCTGCGTAGCCTCTGATTCAACGTCGGGCTCCGGTTCGGCCTCCACTTCTGGTTCTGTTTCTGGTTCTGGTTCCTCTTCTAGTTCTTCTCCGGCAGGGCGAGCGGTATCCGTTGGTTCAGCGGTTTCGTTGACTTCTGCGACGGCGTCGGATTCTGCCTCGGTGTCGGTGTCGCTGACACCCCACGTTTCTGCCGGCTCTTCGTCTTCGACACTACTGGTGTCGGTGTCGAAGGGGCTGGCGGACATTGCTTGAGCCTGCTCACCGACGCCCATGTCCCACGCGTCGGTTTCGTCCAGTTCTTCGGCAGCACTTTCCAAGTCAACTCCAAGGTTCTCTAAGAGTCCCTCTTCTCGGAGTATGATGAGATCGTCTTCGGTCAGTTCTCCCAGCACGACTTCTTCGACGGGGGCTCCGTCTTCAATTTCGCTATCTAGTCGAGCGATGATGTCTTCGGCCCGGTCGTAGACTTGGGACGGGTATGAAGCGGATCGCCCGCCTGCACGGTCTGCAATTTCGGACGTGCCAGCGTCTGGGTTAGCTAGTCGTGCAATGACGATCGCCTGCTGTTTCTCAGTGAGGTCGCTGAGTTGTTCTTCCTCATCTTCGTCTTCGGCTTCGCTTGCTTCCTTCTCGGCTTCGACCTCTTGCGGCTGGTAGAAATCACGCAGGACGCGGCGCACGGTGCTGTAGGACAGTCTGTCCAGACCGTGTTCGTCCATAATGTTGTGCGCGCCTCGAATGCCGTCTTCCTCGTTCCCTTCCGTTAGGTGACTGTAGTTGTTGCAGTATGGGCTGTATGCGCCTGCGAGGATGATGGCTTTGTGCTGATCGTTGAATTCGTCAGGCACTTCTTCCAATGTCAGATTCAGGCGCTCCTGTTCATCGACGTTTCGGCTGAGGGTGTCAACCACTTCACTGTCGCTGACTACGTGGATCTCTTCTTCGGGCATGAGTCCGTCCCGATTTAGGTGAGCTGTGTCAACCGATCGGGTGATGTGAACTCGTGCAAATATTTCGTCGTCGTACGCAGTGTCACAGTGTGGGCACTGGTATTTGAGGGCCTCTTCCTCTAGGTCCGCGTTCTCCATTTCGATATCGGCTTGTGCTGTCATGTCACTTAGTGTCTCTGCCACAACCTCAGGCGGTCGGTGTGGCCCGTGGGTACATGCGATTGGAACCCACCACAGTCCCAATGCATGGGTTTACCGAATGTGAAACCGGTTGTACGGGTGTCACGGACGGTCTTCCACCGTTGGTTGCTTGGTTGGACATCATCACAGGGTATATTAAAACTATGGGATTTGTAGCAACAGAATGAACTATTAACGACACGGTAAGTACCCAATCAACAGCACAAGCTTTGAAACGCTCGGATTCGCAGAGGACAGAGTTTGCAATAATATCGACAGAAGCCCCAAAATCAACACAAACCCCCCAGAAATAACCGATGAATGACGGTCTCACAACCATTACTCAAAGGATCATAGAAGCACATTTGGCCAGACACCCCATCAACGATCAACTGAAGGGAAACTTTTCACATAGTGAGAAGGGCCAGTCCTAGCAACTAAGTCTACACTACACACGACGCACGCAGATGTGTGTACACAACACCCTCGAAAGCGTCACTACAGACAATCGTTCACACTATCTCAAACAACCTGATCGGCGTTATCACGGTACCGTCGATACTCGTTACGTCCCCACTCAACCGCAGCTGGATTCGACGTCACCAACGTCCCCACCGTCCCTGTCTCATTATACACCGTCATCCCAACATGCTCCACGCCATCAGGTTCCACAAACCACAACGCGAACGGCAACTCTCCTTCAGTAACGTACAGATGGAACTGTTCCGTATGGTCCACCATGACCTCAAAGTCCCCGTTCAACGCAGTTTGCAAGGTGTCAAACACCGACTTCGACGCCACAATCTCGAAAGAGTGCTCACCTTCTACGAGCAACTCTTGAATCACTTCTGTGAACATCGACAGGGCGACCGGAGCGAGGCCGTGAAGGTACGGTGATCGTGTGACGAAATCTTTGACGTCCAGGACCGGTCGCTCCGGGAGATGGGCTTCCGATTTCACAACATTCGCATCATAGAACAACTCATCTGGCAAATCAACATCTCCTTCGATTGCGTTCAGAATCTCCTTTGCTTCGAAGAGGTTCTGCGAAAACTCGGCGTACTGTAAATACCGCCGAATACCTAACACACCCGTCAATGTGAGCGTGAACTCTGAATTCACTCGCTTTACTAACCCCGCCTCCTCCAACTGCCGAATCGCCCGATCGACCGTAGAACGTGGTGCATCGAGGACATCTGTTAATTCGGTCTTCCGGTAGGACTCATCACGGAGTGCTTCCAAGTACTCTGCCCGCTGTGCGACGAGTTCCTGCTCGTCACACCGTTTAATCTGGCCCATGCACACCTCAAAGGGATTCGCTATTATAATCGTTTTCAATTTTCAACTTTCGCTCACAACCTTCCAAACAAGGTTTAGAACCGCTCATACCGGCTTATACTCTACAACTCCAACCATTCAAAGTGTTCATCCTCATGACGAGTTTTGCCGGGCCGTGGGAGAATCCCAACCGGTTAACTAAAGCCATCTACCCTCCAAGAATGAACTGGATGCCGTGAGCATCCGTGTGAAAGCGCAAGGACCCATGATCTGGCCCACAGCATCACGGAAACATCTGCCACGCTGGACAGTCCCCGAACTGCCCTTCAGTGACATTTGGCGGACGTCCTTGAGCTTCGAGCACCCCCTTAACCCCCAACTCCCCATCCCCCAATCCCAACCGTGGAAACAACTCTGTATAGTGGCAGAGGCGCACGGTTACGAGGTCTGTCAGAGGCACCTCAATTGGCTCCCGAAAAGGAGCCAGGTCAAAAGTTACATAGACACGGCAATCGTCCCGCGTGGTGGTGGGATACGTGCCGTGACAACGCGCCGTCCTACACAGAGCGGTAGTTGGTCAATGTAAGCCGACGTGGACCGAGGTAGGTTCACAGTCAGCACAGAAGTTTCGTCACCTGGTTTTCATGGAGACACTAGTTCATCGAAATAGTTATTTCAGTACGCGGCTCTTTTTGACCAGTATCCACTGTCAGCCCACCCGCCGCTCACCGAGTGACGGGACCCCTTGAACCATGAGCTATGTCATTTGAGTTGCCTCAGAAAACTGCGATCATACGCGCTACCTCACCGCACCTTCAGACCGGGAAAGCCTTACTCATCACCCATCGCGTTAAAGCAACGCTCGGGTACAACATTGCGTACTTCATGATTCTCGTGGCACTTCTCGGTTCACCCGCGCTCATACGCACATACATCCTTGAGCTCGGCATCCTTTTCACAGCGGTATTCCTGTTAAAGACACAGGCCTCACTCGCCGATGTTATCCATGATTATGAAGTAGACAAGCAGAACCCCGAGAAATCGGCACTTCCAGACGCCGTTGATCACCTTGGAGAGCGAGTTGTCTGGTCGCTCCTCGCTATTGAAATTGCGGCCTCGATGTTCCTCTGGGGATACCTGAGCGTTACTACAGGGAATCTCCTATTCATAGCGATTGGTGCGATTGGCATCGTCCTCGGCTTCACGTACTCGTACCCCCCGCGATTCAAGGAGATGGGAATCTGGAATCATGTCGTCACCTCTGGTGTTGACGTCCTGGTAGTAATCTACCCGGCAGGGTTCCTTATGACAACCGCGATCGATCACCGGCTCGCTCCAATCATGCTTCTGGTGTTTTGTTACTCGTTCGCCTACCATATCGCTCACCAAGCTGCTGACACCTATTACGACAGGAAGGCTGGAATCTCCACGTTCACCCAAGATATCGGTGTTGAGAACTCAGCATTGCTCATCACGAGCCTTTTCCTCATTGGCACAGCAATCGCCATCCACTATTTACTTACCATAGCAGCGGTCGGGCTGTTAATCGCAGCGTGGTGGTTCAGTTACATCTTCTACCAAATCGCTGACGAAGATGAACAGTACCAAACAGATTACCTCGCGGCCAACTTCAACATCGCGTACTGGGCGACCGGACTCAACATCATGGTTGCATTCAGCATCTACACCTCTGGAACTCCAACAATCGTCTAAGACTCTGACCGTTCGTCAGACTCGATGAAGCGGTCTAACCGGACTGGAACTCCCCCACTGTACGGTTCATACGCTACCACGAACCCAACTGGGATATCACTCCCACTTACGACATCATTGAGTGTTTCATACGAAGCCCCGGATTCACGCATCGTGACGGAAGTCGGTTCATAGAACCGAATCTGGCGTTCTTGCTGACTCACGACACCGAACGGGTAGTGCTCTGCATCGTACGACACCGGGTTCCCCTCGGCTTTTCGGGAATCAATATACTGCCGGTGTGCATCGATTCGTGTTTCAATCCATCGTCGTGCTTGTTCCGGAACAGTGCCGACACGATCTCGAATCGTTTGTGCGACTTCCGGGTCAATCTCGACGCTAACGGAGTTTCGCCCTGTTAACATCGATGCGATGGTCGTTGTTCCAGTCCCGCCGAATGGATCGAGGACGACATCCCCGTACAAGGAGAACATATTGATGAGGCGATACGGGATTTCAACCGGGTACGCAGCGGTCCGGTCTCTCTCGACGTGATGGCTTCCCTCTCCACTGCCGACATCGATAAACGATTGTGAGACGCCAGTTACATCGTCCCAGTGGTCAGAAAACCATTCGTTCCGCTCTTCAAAGAAGTAAGCCGACTCGTATCGATCCGGGTCGTTGGGTTCGAACGTCTTTGGTTCACCCTTCCTGAATAGCAGGATGTGCTCGTGTTCTAACGTTGGGTACGCATTCGGTGGCAGTGTTCCTGATCCCATGAAGGCGGTTCCACTGTTTGTGGGTTTCTGCCAGTATAGGCGTGGGAGTGTGTGGAACCCTTTCTCTCGAAAGGCCTCTATCACACGAGCTGCGTTCTGGAATCCTTGAAACACACCATCTACCGTTCGCGTTGCATCGCCGATATTCACGCAGATGAACCCACCGTCTTTGACAGCATTTCCGATTGTTTCCCAAACCATGTCGAGTTGGGTGTGCATCCGCTCGAATGCAGTTAACTCGTCGCCGTTGGCGAGCGCTGTTTCGATACTGGGGTCCATCTCACTGAACACGCCATCCCACATTTCGATCATCGGGTACGGCGGTGACGTGACGATGAGGTCAACACT
>LKMJ01001165.1_pt1 | contig 22682 bp, 20 predicted proteins | sample 643391 | NCBI WGS metagenome assembly LKMJ01 (sample SAMN04112250, study PRJNA286221) | soda lake metagenome | biome: soda lake; feature: Kulunda Steppe; material: water; isolation source: sample PL-Br10 brine of Picturesque Lake | place: Russia: Kulunda steppe | collected 2010-07
AACGTCTTCGATCTGCTCGTCGCCGTCCCCGCCGGTGTCATCATCGCGGGCGCGACGCCAGTCTCGTTCGCCGCCACCGTCCCGATGATGGCGTTTCTCGTCGTCGCGACGGTGATCCTCTTCGGGTTCGCCCGAACCGGGATGGAGATCACCGACCGGGAGGCGATCGCGATGTTGGCTCTCTACGCCGTGTTCGTCGGCTGGCTGTTGCTCGAAAGCGTCGGCGTCGTGAACGTTATATAGCGCCCGCCGCGGATCGAGAGCGGTGTGGTTTTCATACTGGCCGGTCAACCTCCGTCCATGTACGACGGCCCGGTTCTCGACAACCATCTCCATCTCGATCCGGTCAACGGTCGCGGCGCCGAGGCGGCCGCGGAGTTCGCCGACGCCGGTGGAACGCATCTCAACGTCCTCAACAAACCCTCGTGGAATCTCGTCGGCGAGGTGTCGGACGAGGCTGGCTTCCGGGAGACGTTCGATCTCACGATCGAGGTGACCGAACGAGCGGACGAGCGACTCCCCGGCCGCGCCCGGCCCGTCCTCGGTGTCCATCCGGCGCTGATCTCACAGCTCGTCGATCGCGGCTACGGGCCCGGCGAGGCGGCCGAGTTGATGAAGGCGGGGATCGACGTCGCCGCCGACTACGTCGCCTCGGGTCCGGCGCTGGCGATCAAATCTGGTCGCCCTCACTACGAGGTCGACGACGCCGTCTGGGAGGCATCGAACGAGGTCATGCGACACGCCTTCGCCCGCGCCGCCGAGGTCGGCTGTGCCGTTCAGCTACACACGGAGGGGGGCGAGGAGTTCGGGACGGTCGCCGAGTGGGCCGAAGCCGAAGGGCTTCCCCGCGACCGCGTCGTCAAACACTACTCCGGCGGTTACGTCGAGGGGCCGATCCCGAGCGTGATCTCTCATAAGGACGAACTCGAACGCGCCTGCGGCGGCGAGTGGCCCTTCTTCATGGAGACGGATTTCATCGACGATCCAGACCGGCCCGGCGCGGTGTTGGGGCCGAAAACCGTCCCGAAACGGACCCGGTGGCTCGCCGAGTCGGGCCACGAGGCGGCGCTGTATCGGGCCCACGTCGAGACGCCCGCCAGCGTCTACGGGATCGACACCGAGGCGACGCTGTCGGACGGGTGAAAAGAACGCGAATCCGTCTCAGATCCCGAGCCACTCGTCGGTCCGGATCTGATAGCCGTTCGCTCGACAAAACTTCGCCGCCTGTCGCCGCACGTCCCGGGAGCCCGGAAGCCGCTCTTTGTCGCGGATGTACTCGACGATCCAGTCGCTGATGACCCGGATCCCCTCGTCGTCGTCGTCGGCGTCGATCGCTTCGAGTCCTCGGAACGTCGTTTCGTAGGCCTTCCGCTGTGACCAGGGGATGTCTCTGTTCGGGAGCGTCTCGCTGGCCTCTATCACTCGTTTCGTGGCTGCGGCGACGGTCGGCCGCAGGATCTGTACGGTGACCGCGGCGGGCGAGTCGAACACTTCCTCGTCAGTCTCCGCCACGAGTTCTTCGACCGTGTAGCTCTCGGTGGTCGATTCGACTTCGTGGGTTCCGACCGCAGCGACGACCTCCGTCCCCGTCGCCGGGAACTCGAGCCGCCCGAGTTCCGATTCCAGATCGCCGAGCATCCCGACGTCTATCGGTGGCTCCGGTTCGTCTCCCCGATCCAGTTCCGCGGCGACCTCGCGCTTTCGCTGGCGGTTCTCGGAGTCCCGTGCTTGCTTCTCTCGGCCGCGCTTGTCGTCTGCCATCTCTGACTGTAGGGCCTCTAGTCGGATAGACCTGTGGCCGGAGATTCAGGCACTCCGGAGCGCTACGTCCCGTCCCGCTCTTCGAGTCTGTACCGCTGGATCTTTCCCGTGGCCGTCTTCGGGAGTTCGTCGACGAACTCGATCTCCCTCGGATAGGCGTGTCTCGCCAGCCCCTCTTTGACGTGTGACTGGATATCCTCGAGCGTCGCCTCGGGGTCCGCCGGCCGTTCGACGGGGACGACGAACGCCTTGACGACCTGCCCGCGCTGTTCGTCAGCGACGCCGATCACGGCAGCCTCGGCGACGATCGGATGCTCCATGAGACTGCTTTCGACCTCGAAGGGGCCGATCCGGTACCCCGAGGAGATGATGACGTCGTCGCTTCGGCCCTCATACCAGAAGTAGCCGTCCTCGTCCCTGCGGGCGAGATCGTCCGTGAGATGCCAGCCGTCGTGGAACGTCCCTTCGGTCTTTTCGGGCATTTCCCAGTACTCCGACATGAGGAGCCACTCTCTGGGTTTCACGACCACTTCACCGATCTCGTCGGTGCCGACCGGCTCTCTGGTCTCGGGGTCGAGCAGGTCGACCTCAAAGCCCGGGGCGGGCCGGCCCATCGAGCCGACCTTGATGTCCATGTCCAGCCCCGCGCAGTTGTTGACGATCATGCCGGCCTCGGTGAGCCCGTAGGTGTCGTGGATCGATAGCCCGAACTGCTCCTCGAACCAGCCGTAGACCTCGGGGTTCAGCGGCTCTCCGGCGCTGTTGAGCACCCGGAGGCTCTCGAAGGACTTGCCCTCCAGGACCTCCTCACCGGCGGCGATGATTCCCCGGTAGGCGCTCGGTGCGGCGCCCAGGATCGTGACGTCGTGTTCGTCGAGGATTTCGACCCAGTGTTCGGCGTCGAACGTCCCGGCGTGAAGCAGCCGCGTCGCACCCAGCGCCATCGGCCCGAACCCCACGGTAAAGAGCCCGTAGGACCACCCCGGATCCGCGGCCCCCCACACGAGGTCGTCCTCGGTGACGTCTAGGGCGTATTTCGTGTGCGGATACAGCGTCACCAGCGCCCGGTGGGGCATGACGACGCCCTTCGGCGGCCCGGTCGTCCCCGAGGTGTACTGCATCGTCGAGGGGTCGTTCATCGCCGTCCTGACGGTGTCGTACGCCGTCGAGTGATCGCTCGTGAGTTTCGCGTAGGCGTGTTCGGCCGCGCTGTCGTCGCCGTCTCCGACGCTGATCGTGACGGGATCGGCCTCGGTCTCGAGGCTGCCGACGGTGTCGTCGTAATCAGTGTGATACGCCAGCACTTCGGGCAGACAGTCGTCGAGCCGGAACTCGATCGCTCGCTGCTCGAAGGCGGTGAACAGCGGGACGTGAATCGCGCCGGTCTTCCAGACGCCGAGCACGGTGACGATCGTCTCGGGGATCTTCGGCAGAAGCGTCGCGACCCGATCGCCGCGTTCGACGCCGAGTTCGGTCAGGGCGTTTGCGACCCGGTTGGAGGCGTCGCGCAGTTCGGCGAACGTGTACTCCGTGAGTTCGCCGTCGGTATCGACCCACGCGAAGCCGACGCCCCCCTCGTCGGCGTGTCGATCGCAGGCTTCGTGGGCGATGTTCAGTTCCCTCGGTGCGTCCCAGTCGTAGGAGTCCAACACCGCGTCCCACTCGAAGGATCGATACGCCGTTTCGTACGCTGTCCCGTCTGCCATTGACCGCGTGTTTCCGAGTGCGTCTATTAAAGATACCGTCGGTACGGGTTCGGTTCGCTCAGGATGTCAGTTCTAAGTTGCATTACGCACGGTTGACGCATGCGCGCCTGTTCTCAAACCTTCGCTGACCGATAGATGCCTCAGTGGTCAATACGCAGGCTTCAGCAATCGGCTGGTTCGTCCTGTACTGTGTTTGACGAACAGGTTTCCAACAGAGCCCTAAGCCCGTAATCAAGATTCATGTCCTGATTGCGAGAGCGGGAACGCTCAACTTTTCAAATTGCTATCCTTCGATACTGCGTGAATAACTCTCTTGACGTCGATCTTCTTCTGACTCGTGGATCGGTTCCACTGAAACATCTCCATCTCCCGTAACTGTCACTGTATTATCTGCATATCTGAACGTGATTGAGTCATCCGGATTAGAGAGCGATGTAACCAATCCATCGAGATGATCTGTATCGATTGTATGATAAAGCGGAGGGAGATCAAGCGGATCAACCTTTTTTATTGAAGCGACTTTTTCTACAACAGCTAACGCAATGCTCATACGCCATCCTCCGGCTAACAGTATATAGAAACTTTGACGGTAAGTTACCATAAAAATTTAGCAAGCTGTAACTATCCCACTACTAAGTGGTTATATACGGACAAGTGATTACTATTCTACACGGGAATGTATTAATCAAACCACTAGGCTACAGCTGAGTCAGTGGTACATTTGACAAAATATATTGATGTTTTCAGCAAAATCGAGATCAGCGGATTCCCTCATCGAGAATCGGCTGAGTGCTTCAACCCGCTCTTCCGAGGAGTTTCAATATCGGACGTTCGAATAGATTTCTATTCTGGTTTGGCCTGTTTTTGAGTAATTATCGAGGAACAACAGATAACTTGCCGAAGAAGCTCTCCTCCCAGATTCGGCGGTGGGCCTCGGGGAGCTCCGAGAACTCGTAGGTGTCGGCGATCTCGATATCGAGCCAGCCGTCCGCGAGCAGCCGGCCGATCCGTTCGAGCCGCCCGGAGAGACCGGGCGTGTTCGTCGCACTCATCACGTTGAAGCGGAGTTCCTTCCCGCCGACCGACGGGAGATCGGTGAACTCGGCGCTCGCGTGGCGGTTCCGGTACGCGACGATCCGGGCGCCGTGGGCCGCAACGTCACAGTCGAGCTGCAGATACTGCTCCGGCATGTGATCGACGACGACGTCCGGCGCCCCGCCGATGGCCTCGTCGATCGCCGCCGCGAGGTCGTCCCGCCGGTAATCGACGACGGCGTGGGCACCGAGTTCGAGGAGTCGATCGTGATACGCCGGTTTCGCGGTCGTCACAACGCGGCTGCCGAGCCCGGCGGCGATCTGGACACCGACGTGGCCGACCCCGCCCGAGCCGCCGTGAACGAGGCTGTACTCGCCCGGTTCGAGTGAGGCGTGATCGACCAGCGCTCGCCAGGGAGTCATCGCCGCGACGCCGGCGACGCCGGCCGTCTCGAAACCGACACCCTCGGGAAGCGGGGCGATCTGTCCCGTCGGCGTCGTCAGGTACTCCGCGGTGCTGCCGTGAGTACCGGTTCCGAGGTTCGAACCGAACACCCGATCGCCGGGCGCGTAATCGGTGACTTCCGGACCGGTCTCGTCGACGATACCGGCGAAGTCCATGCCCGGGATCGACGGCATCGTCGGTGGCTGGTAGTCGCCGCTCCGGAAGTACGTATCGACCGGGTTGACGGACGCGGCCCGCAGTTCGATTCGAACTTCTCCCGCGTCGGGCGTCGGCGTTTCGATCTCCTCAAGTTCGAGGACGTTCGGACCTCCGTGTTCGTGGAACCTGACTGCGCGCATACTCCTGTCACGTGGAGGGCGATGAAAACCTTACCTCTCGGTCGATCGAGCGCCGATCGATAGCTCCGTTCGAACTCCCGCCGAATGCGCTATCATGCCCACCGTCCGAGACGTCAGAGAACAGGCAGGCGAGGACCCGATTACGATGGCGACGGCGTACGACGCGCCGACCGCCGAGATCGTCGACAGGGCGGGCGTCGATATCGCCCTCGTCGGAGATAGTCTCGGAAATACGACGCTCGGATACGAGACGACGCTTTCCGTTACCGTCGACGATATCGCCAGACACGTCGGAAGCGTCGTCCGGGCGACCGAGGACGCGCTCGTCGTTGCGGACATGCCGTTTCTCTCTTTCGGTGTCTCGGAGGCCGAAAGCGTCAGAAACGCCGGTCGTATGCTCAAAGAGGAGGGCGCGGAGGCCGTCAAACTCGAGTGTGGCCCACACACTGTCGGGCTGACCGAACGGCTGGTAGAGCTGGGGATTCCCGTGATGGCTCACCTCGGGTTGACACCGCAGCGCGTCAACGAGTACGGCGGCTATCCGAGACAGGGGACCGGCGAAGCGGCGGCGGCGGAGATCCTCGAGTTGGCGAACGCCCACGAAGCTGCCGGGGCGTTCTCGCTCGTGCTCGAACACGTTCCGGCCAACCTGGCCCGGGCGGTCACCGAGGCTATCGAGATCCCGACGATCGGGATCGGCGCCGGCCCCGACTGCGACGGACAGGTGCTCGTCTTCCACGATATCGTCGGTTTGAGCGAGTGGACGCCCTCCTTCTCGAAGACGTACGGGAACGTCAGAGCCGAGATGGAGCACGCCCTCGATGCGTACGTCGAGGAGGTTCGGTCGGGCGAGTTCCCCGCCCCGGAACACAGCCACGAGGCCGAGGAGCTGGACGATCTCGACTCCTTTTATTAGGCGCCAATAACATTCGTTGAAGCGATCTGCGTACAAAACGTGTATACAGCGGTCAGATCGAGTGGGACTAATATGGCCCCGTTGAATCCTCTAGAGAGTGATGTGTTGTCTCCCGCTGCGGTCAAAATAGGTGAAGTGCTCACTATTCGGCGAGAGACCGTACGCATATCAATGAAACATCGCTACTTGGTTTGTGACCGTTTTATAATAGCTATCAAATATATCTGTCCAAGAACTATACTTTCCATCGGTTATTATGGTCTCAGGACATCGCCAGAACGGTGAGCAAGTTATCAAGAGATGGAACACCGTCTTCAAAGCTCTCTCGTCTGAGCCGCGTCGCCAACTCATCGTTTCTCTTTTAGATGCTGGGCCAGATCAATCAGTTCCGTTGCCCGAGTGTGCGATGATGCCTAATGTTCCACTCGACCCGGAAGTGTTTCGTCAAGAATTATACCACGTCCATCTGCCGATGCTAGAGGATATGGGGTTTATTATCTGGGAAACTGAACCGTTAGTCGCCTTTCGCGGTCCAGAGTTCGATAGAGTAACGGCTGTTTTCGAAGCGCTCCACGCGGAAGCGACCGGTCTTCCCGATTCATTAATAATTGGCTGTCGACGACTCGAAGAGGAACAGCAGAACAGCTTCGAGTTCTAATGGACAACCCACGTTACGCTCGCATCTTTCAGCGACTGCCTGTTCCGGCCGACTCTATGTCCGAAAATAGGATTTCAACAGAGCCGCTGACATGGAAACGCCATACAGCTCTCTCTTCGGAGTTGATTCTATATGCACCGTCGATAAATCCGTTAGAAACGCCATTAAAACGTCAGGATCGACGCTTCACCTCGGCCAGCTTCCCGCCGGCGAGCAGCGTCTCGCGGAGATCGGCCGATAGCTCAACCACCACATCGAAGTCCCAGCTGTCGTTGACTGTCACCGAGAGTCGGGACGCGCCCTCTCGGAGTTGCTCCGCAACGTCTCCGGCGATCGTGAGTTCGTCTTCCTCATCCAAGCGGTCGTATACGTCCGGATCGGCGAAGCGTAACGGAAGGAGTCCGAAGTTCACGAGGTTGGCGAAGTGGATGCGGGCGAAGCTCTTCGCGATCACGCCGTCGATGTCCAAGACGGCGATTTCGAGTGCGGCGTTCTCACGGGCAGAGCCCTGACCCCAGTTCTCACCGGCCACGATCCAGCCGCCGCCGGCCGCCCGGGCTTTCTCGGGGAACTTCTCGTCGACGCGCTGAAGGGTGAACTCCGCGGCCGCTTCCGGATCGGACCACAACGTCAGCACGTCCGAAGAGGCCGGGATGATGTGGTCGGTGGTAATGTCATCGCCAGCCTTGGTGACGACGGGGCCATCGACATCGGCACCCAACGGATCCCGGACCGGGATCTTCCCGATACTCTCCCCTCGTTGTACCTCGACCGACGGATCCGGTTCGAGGATCTCACTGTGCCGGCGTGTCATGTCCGCCGGCAACGAGACGGATGGCGGTTCGAGATCGGTGTCTCTCGGATCCACGATCTCCCCCTCGATAGCGCTGGCTGCGACGACCTCCGGGGAGGCGAGATAGACGGAATCATCGGCGTTTCCGGATCGACCCTTGAAGTTTCGGTTGAAGGCCCGCAACGACACCGAGTCGGGAGCGGGAACGTGCCCCTGACCGATGCAGGCACCGCAGGTCGATTCGGAGACGCTTATTCCCGCGGCGTATAGCTCAGTTGCCAGCCCCTGCCGTGTCAGGATCTCGATCGAACGCTTCGAACTGGGTGCGACGATCGCGTCCGTTTCCGAAGCGACCGTTTCGCCCTCGACGACCGCAGCGACGGTCGCGATATCGAAGTAGGATCCGTTCGTGCAGGTACCGACCAGCGCCTGATCGACCGTCGTTCCGCTGACTTCTCGCACGGGAACGACCTTATCAGGCATCGACGGAAGTGCGATGAGCGGTTCGAGCCTCGACAGATCGACCTCGATCCAGTCATCGTAGGTCGCGTCTGCGTCGGGCTCGAGCCGGCGGAAGTCCTCGCCGCGGCCAAACCGTTCGAGGTGACGGTGCGTTCGATCGTCACTCGGGAAGATGGCGGAGGTCGCCCCTAACTCGGTCGTCATGTTGGTGATGGTACATCGCTCCGGGATGGACAGCGAGTCGACACCGGGGCCGGTGAATTCGAACACTTTGCCGATACCGCCCTGTACGGAGAGCCGGCGGAGCAACTCGAGGATGACGTCCTTCGCGGCTACCCACTCCGGAAGCTCGCCGCGAAGCGAGACCTCGACGATCTCCGGCATCTCGAACGCATGGGGTTCGCCGACCATCGCCGTCGCGACGTCGAGGCCGCCGGCGCCCATCCCGATCGCACCGAACCCGCCCATCGTCGGGCCGTGAGAATCACAGCCGACGAGCGTGGCGCCGGGTTCGATAAAGCTCTCCCGATGGACCTGATGACAGATCCCGTTGCCGGGCTTCGATAAGTGGCCCCCGTAGCGCTGTGTCGCCGTTCGGATGTACCGGTGACCGTCCGTGTCTCGTTGGTCGAGTTGGAGTGTCAGGTGGTCACAGTGCTGGGCCGCGACGTCGACTTCGACCTGCTCGAACTCCATCGCCTCGAACTCCATCCAGATCAGCGGCCCGAGGACGTCGTGGAGAAGCGCCTGATCGACCTCGATTTTGATCGTTTCACCGGGGACTAACTCGCCTTCGGCGAGGTGTTCCGAGAGTACTTTCTCGGTGAGTGTTCGGGCAGGGGTTGTCATCTCTTCTAGTTGGAGAGACGGTGTGTTAGTTGCTTTGAACCAGCACTTACAAGAGGCGTTCTTCGACCGAACCGAACGGATCAGTCCCCGTCGGCTTCTCTGTCCCAGTGGTCCGGGCTTTCCTCCGTTTCGCGCTCCCGGAGCTTCTGTTTCTGGATCTTCCCCGTCGGCGTGTAGGGGAACTCCTCGACGAACTCGATGTATCGGGGGATCTTGAAGGAGGCCATCTGCCCTTCACACTGCTCGACGATGTCCTCCGGGCCGATCTCGTGGCCGTCTTTGACCCGAACTAACGCCTTGACGACCTCGGTGTAGAACTCGTCGGGGCTCGGGATGATCGCGACCTCCTCAACCGCGTCGAGCGCTTTGATGACGCCCTCGACCTCGTACGAGGAGATGTTCTCGCCGCCCCGACGGACGATGTCCTTCTTCCGGTCGAGGAAGTAGATGAACCCGTCCTCGTCGATCTTGCCGTAGTCGCCGGTGTAAAACCAGCCGTCCTTCATCGCCTCGGCGGTCTTTTCGGGCTGGCCGTGATAGCCGGCCATCAGCGCCGGACAGTTCTGGATTATCTCCCCTTTTTCGCCCCTCGGAACCGGATCGCCGTCGTCGTCGACGACCTCGATCCGCTTTTCGGCCGGCGGGAGCCCGATACTGCCGATGCGCCGCTTTTCGGGGTCCGTCGGATTGAGCATCAGGAGGGGGTCCTCCGTCAGCGAGTACCCCTCGACGACCCGCAGATCGAAGCGCTCCTCGAACGGTTCGATGAGTTCGGCCGGCGTCCCCGCCGAGAACACCAGCTCGACGGGGTTGTCGGCGTCGTCGTCGGATTCGGGCATGTTGTCGAGCATCTTCAGCATGCTCCCCATGGCGTTGAACTCGGTGACGCCGTGCTCGCGACACCACTCCCACCACTGCGAGGACGAAAAGCGCTCGTAGATGACGACCTCCGCGCCGGCCGCGGCGGCCCCCAGCGTCGAGTAGATCTGTGCGTTGGCGTGAAACAGCGGCAGCGCAGTAAACAGCGTATCCTCGGCGGTAAAACCCATCCGCTTTTGGAAGTCGATCGCGCTGATCGTCCAGTTTTCGTGCTGGCATTCGACCGCCTTCGGCGGCCCGGTCGTCCCGGAAGTGTACATGTGGAGACCGACCGTCTCGGCGTCGCCGTCGTGGGGGTCGACCGTCGCCGACTGTTCGGCCGCAAGCGCCGGTAGCGAGTCGTGACGCTCCGATTCTTCGGTGAGGAGGATCCGCTCCACGCTCGTTCCCTCCGCAGCCTCAGTCGCGATATCCAGCAGTTCGGGCGTCGTAACGAGGGTTTCCGGCGTCGAGAGGTTCAACGAGTGTTTCAGTTCCGCGGGCTGATACTCCGGGTTCGATGGGGCCGTCACGCTGTCGAGATAGGCGTTAGCGAACATCGAGAAGACGAACTCGGGGCAGTTCGGGAGGAACAGCCCGACCCGATCGCCGGCCTCGACGCCCACCGTTTCGAGGGCGCTCGCGTACCGTTTTGCCGTCTCGGCCGTCTCTTCGTAGGTGTACCGCTCGTTTTTGAACGTCAGAAACGGCTTCGACGGCGTCTTTTGGACCCTGGTTTCGAGGAGCGCTTCGATACGCATCATGCGATGGCGGAGGTTCGGTTCGGGCTCATATGTAAATTGCCGTTTCCCGGACCGTCACAGCGCCGGCGATCCCGCTCGCATCGGTGCAATCGGCGTGTCGATCGCGTTCGATCCAGGGTCGGTCCGAACGGACCCACCGTGTCGGCTCCCGGACAGCTTTAAGTCCGAGACCAGCCAACGTCAGCCATGCGATCAGTCAGTATCGTCGGAACGGGAACGACGGAGTTCGGCGAACTCGGTGCCGGCGTCAAAGAGCTCGGTATCACGGCCGTCTCGCGGGCGCTCCGCTCCTGTGACGCCGACAGGGATGACGTCGACGCGCTGTTTCTCGGTAATTTCGTCGCCGGGATGTTGGAAGGCCAGGAAGCGATCGCGCCGATCGTGGCCGACAGCGTCGGCCTTTCGGGAATCCCGGCGATGAAGACCGAGGGGGCCTGTGCCAGTTCCGGGATCGCTTTCCGACAGGCGTACGACGCCATCCGGACCGGCGTCCACGACGTCGTCGTCGCCACCGGGGTCGAGAGCATGACCAGCGCCGAGACCGCAGAGTTCACCCGCGCGCTCGGCAGCGCGGCCGATCAGGGAACCGAGGGTGGTTCCGGGCTCACGTTCCCCGGCTTTTACGGGCTCCTGTTGGACCGGTACATGCACGAGTACGGCGCGACGCGCGAACAGGTCGCCGCGGTGTCGGTCAAGAACCGACGGAACGGCGTCTCGAACCCCAGAGCGAGGTTTCGATCCGAGGTGACCGTCGAGGAGGTCACCGAATCCCGACGTGTGGCCGACCCGCTCCGACTGTACGACTGCTGTCCGGCCGCCGACGGCGGCGCCGCTGTCGTGCTCGCGGCCGACGACGTCGCGGCCGAGTTCGCCGACGCGCCGATCCGGGTACTCGGAAGCGGCCACGCGACCGGCCGGAGCGCCGCCTACCGCTACGAGGATCTGACGACGCTGGAGGCGACGACCACGGCCGCCGAATCGGCCTACGAACAGGCCGGAATCGGTCCCGAGGACGTCGACGTGGTCGAACTTCACGACTGCTTTTCGGCGGCGGAGATCGGAGATTCCGAGGACCTCGGCTTCTTCGAGAAGGGCGAGGGCGCGGCGGCAGTCGCCGAGGGCCGGACGGCGGTCGACGGCGAAATACCGATAAACCCGAGCGGCGGGCTCCTCGCGAAGGGCCATCCGGTCGGCGCGACCGGAATCGGACAGATCTACGAGATCTGCAGACAGCTCCGCGGGGATCACGAGAACCAGATCGAGGGCGCCGAGATCGGGCTGGCGCACAACCTCGGCGGCAGCGGCGCCGTCAGTACGGTCACCGTCCTCGGAGGGCCGGCCGATGTCTGAGAGTGAGACTCCGGCGTTCCCGGCCTCTCGGTGTGCCGAGTGTGGCAAGCTCTATGGGCATCCCGTTTACGCCTGTCGGGAGTGTTCGAGCGAAACTCTCGAGGAGGCCTCGATCGACGGCGACGGGACGGTGTACGCGCGGACGACGATCCGGGTACCGGGGTCGGACCATCAGGGTCAGGAGCCCTTCGAGGTCGCGATCGTCGATGTCGGCGGCGAGGAAACGGTTCGGGTCACCGGACGCGTCATCGGGAATCCACAACTGGGTCCCGACGATCCCGTCGCCTTCTCGGAACGGCGCGAGGGGACGTTCTACTTCGAGGCCGTCTGAGCCGCGCATCGGGACGTTCCGGTTCTTCGGTCATCGGACTCTCGGCTCTGTTGAAACTCTCAACGGCTGACAGGACTGGCGTGCGAGATACAGAGGATAGATTCAGTACCCCGTGAGTATAATCAGGGTTCCCCACATTATTGAGGGTAACTGAGCCCCCCAGATGACCGACCAATCGACTCTGACCGACTTTGGGAGCGAATCTGATCCAGACTCCGATATCTATGAATGCGAGATTTGCGGACGTGTGTTTGACTCTTCTAAAGGGAGGGGTATTCACAGAGCGAACGCACATACCGAAGAAGAGATTCGTGACGTGCTGATCGCTGAATTGCAACGCCTTGCAGATCAACTGGATCATCCACCGGGGTTACGTGATATGAATCAGCACGGGGCCCACAGTTCTAAAACGTATCAAAAGAAGTTCGGATCGTGGAACAAGGCTCTCAGAGCCGCTGGTCTTGGGATTAACGCGGAAACAAACATCGACAGATCGGATCTGATTGACGAACTGCGTCGGCTTGCGAGCGAGCTTGGCTGGACACCGACCTCTCGTGATATGGCTAACTCTGGTGAGTATGGCACTGCGACCTATGCTCATAAGTTCGGCTCATGGAATGACGCTTTGCAAGAAGCGGACCTTGAGATCGTCAGGCAGCGAGAGGTGTCACGGGCAGAGATGATAACCGAAATTCAGAGGCTTGCTGACAAATTGGGGCAACCGCCAGCAGTCTATCAGATGAGAGATCAGGGCAAGTTCGGCGTAACAACCATCTCACGTGAATTCGGGACTTGGAGTGCTGCTTTAGAACATTCAGGGTACAAGCCTAATAAGGAGATGGGCGTGTCAGAAGAGAATCTGATTAAGGAACTCACTCGTTTGCGTAATGAACTGGGTAGACCACCGAAAGCCGAGGAGATGTCGCGTGATGGTGCGTACTCAATCGGCACATTTGAGAGAAGATTTGGGTCGTGGAATAACGCCCTCGAAAGGGGAGGATTTGATCTTCATAATCGGATAAATATCCCTCAAAAGGAGTTATTGGACGAACTCGTACGACTCAGTAACGTGCTAGGCCGCACGCCTACATCAGTGGATATGGAGAGCAGGGGCCGGTTTGCTCATGCCACGTATAGGAGCGCCTTTGGTTCGTGGAATGACGCTGTCAGGGAAGCAAATCTTGCTGTGAACGTCCGATCAGACATACCAGAATCAGAGCTTATAAACGAGCTGAAGTCACTCAGAGATGAATTCGAGAGAGCGCCGAAAAGGCGGGAGATGGATCAACGAGGCCAGTTTGACTCCTCAACGTACAGTCACCGGTTCGGTACGTGGAACGATGCTCTCAGAGCGGCAGATATCGACCCTAGTACTATCATAAACATCCCGGAGGCAGAATTAAAAAACGAGATACGGAGGTTAGCAGATGAGCTTAATCGCCCGCCGACACGGGATGAAATGGCTCAGCAGGGTACCTTCAGCCACTCCGTGTACTCACGCCGGTTTGGTACGTGGACTGACGCCGTAATCGAGAGTGGACTTGAGCCACTGAAGACGTTGAATCCCGACCACTTAGATCACAGAGTTGACTCTGTATCTGAACTAAAAATTGCAGAACTGCTTGTCGATGCTGGAGTTGAGTATGAAAATGAAGGCATGACAATTCAGTACGATGATGGACGTACGTACACGCCTGACTTCGTTACAGAGGAGTACGTCATTGAGGTGAAGGGGGATGACTGGGGGGAAATATACAACAAGGAAGTGACCGCCAAGCAGAAAGCGAGAGCAGCGATAGATTCACTCAACGATCGCGCCTATGTGGTTATCGGCAAGGAACTTCCGGCTGACACCCACATCAACTGGGGAGAACGTGCAGCGATCCATGAGCTATTTGAATAGCATCTATCGAGATGAGAAATTTGTAAATTATGAGGTATACGCGAGTTGTATAGAGCATGACCTCTGAAATCTATCACCAGCGAAGAACTTCAACAAACCTAGACTCTCGCAGAATTTTATGGGTTTTCGGTGACGAACCGAAGACACCGTCGGAGGACGGTCCCCGAGATATCCGGCTGGCGACGATAATCCCTATCAGTTGACGTTCCGGTCCGTCCCCTCCCAGCGCTCCTCGTGGAGTTCGGTCTTGAGGACCTTCCCGTAGGAGTTCCGCGGGAGTTCCTCGATTACTTCGATCTCCTTCGGTTTTTTGTACGCGGCCAGCCGTCCCTCACACAGTTCCCGGATCTCCTCGACCAGGACCGCCTCGTCGACCGTCTCTTCCGGTCTCGGTTCGACGATGGCGGTCACTTTCTCGCCCCAGTAGTCGTCGGGGACGCCGATCACGGCGGCGTTGGAGACGCTTTCGTGCTCGACGATGACCTCCTCGATCTCCCGCGGGAAGACGTTCATCCCGCCGGTGATGATCATGTCCTTCTTCCGGTCCATGATGTACAGATAGCCGTTCTCGTCGAGGCGAGCCATGTCGCCGGTGTGGAGCCAGCCCTCCGAGAAGGCCTCCTCGGTCGCTTCGGGGAGGTTCCGGTAGCCGGGCGTCGCGTGCGGTCCCTTCACGACGATCTCACCCACCTCGCCGGTCGGGACCGACTCGCCGTCCTCGTCGACGATCCGAAGGTGGGCGATATCGACCTCCTGGCCGGCCGACTGGAGCCGCGACCGGTGAGCCTCGCTTCCGGCCGCGATCCGGTGATCCTCCCGATCCAGCACCGTCACGAGCATCGGGATCTCCATCTGGCCGTACGACTGGACGAACACGTTCCCGAGCTTTTCGATCCCCTCCTCGATCCGGGCGGCGGTCATCGGCGAGCCGGCGTAATAGAGCGACCGTAGCGATCCGGTGTCGTACTCCTCGTCCCCGTCGTAGTTGTCCAGCAGCTTGTAGATCATCGTCGGGGCGACGAAGACCGTGTTGACGCCGACGGCCTCGACCGTTTCGAGGAACCGCCGCGGTTCGAACCCGTCCTGGATGTGGTTGGTCCCCTCGGCGAGCACCGTCGATTCGACGAGAAATCCCGATCCGTGTGTCAGCGGTGCCGCGTGTAGCGTCACGTCGCCCGGCTCCTGTTCGAGAACGCTCTTCAGTCCCAGCGCGACCGAGAGCCACGTTCCGTGGGTGTGTTTGACACCCTTCGGCCGGCCGGTCGTCCCGGACGTGTACATGAGCGCACACCGATTCTCGAGCGAGACGTCCGCCGCCTCGAGTTCGGGTGGCGTTTCGGCCAGCAGTTCTTCGTATCCGACCGTGGTCTCCGCGAACGGGAGAGCTGACCCCTCCTCACCGACGGTAACCACGTTGTCGAACTCCGTCCCGATCTCCTCGCAGTGTTCGAGGAACGACGTCTCGACGACGAGGGTGTCGGCGCCGGAATCGGAGAGCAGCAGTTCGTGCTCCGAGGGGGTGAGCATCGAGTTGAGCGGAACCTTGACCGCCCCGACCCGGTACGTCGCGAACGACGTCTCGACGAACGCCGCGTGGTTCTTCATGAGGATCGCCACCCGGTCACCTTCCCCGACGCCGAGTCGATCTAGTCCGGTCGCCAGCCGTTCGACCCGCTCGGCCACCTCGGCGTACGTTCGCCCGTCCTCGGCCCCGCGGCCGGAAAGCGCCCGCGTCTCCGGTCGGTTCCGGGCCGTCCGTTCGAGTGCGTGTGCCAGGTTCATTCGCTCGGCGTACACTGACGGACGGCGAACATAAACGTTCACCCTGGCGTCGGTGCTGTGGCGGTCCCTTTTATAACCGCAACCGCCGTACCCGCCGTCAATGTCCGGAGAAACACACTACTACGACGAACTTTCCGTCGGGGACACCTTCGAGACCCGGGGACGGACGGTGACCGAGACGCATCTCGTCACCCACGCCGGCAACACCGGCGACATGAACGAACTCCAGATGAACGCCGATTTCGCGGCCGAAAGCGAGTTCGAGGGTCGACCCGTCCACGCGCCGCTGACCTACTCGATGATGGAGGGGCTGATCACGAGTGATTTCCGTAGCGAGGAATCGAACGTCTGTTATTACGGGCTGGATTCGATGCGGATCCCCGAGGCGACGTATATCGGCGAGACGATCTCCGTCCGTCGGGAAGTGATCGACAAACGGGAGAAAGACCCGGGCGGGATCGTCACTTTCCGCGACGAGGTCACGACGACCGACGGGAAAACGGTACTCGTCTGTGAGACGCTCGAGTTCATCCGGTCGCGTCCCGAGTGATGGGTTCGGGCTACGGCTCGACCCGAAACCGGATCTCGATTTCGTCCGGTCCCGTGACCGAGAGTCCTTCGTCCGTCTCGATGGGCGTATACTGACTGTCCGCGATCCGTTCTCGGAGCGCCTCGATCGCCTCCGGTTTCGGAAGGAGGATCTCGAACCACGCCAGTCCGCTGCCGTCGAGTGGTTCGGACCGGCGGTTCCACGTGTTCGCACCGATATGGTGGTGGTATCCGCCGGCGGAGACGAACACTGCCGCTGGAAGCTCAGTCTGCACGTCGAACCCCACGACATCGACAGAGAAGTCCCGGAACGCCTCCAGGGAGGACACTTCGAGATGGATGTGCCCGATGTCCGTCTCGGTGGGGGCTTTTGCATCGCCCGTCCCGGCAGCCGCTATCGGTTCGAGATCGAGCGGGGCCGTCCCGATGCGGACGCTCCCGTCATCGGTGTCTCGAACTCGGTTCGAAGCGCGGCGCAGTATTCAGCTACCGGTTCGGAGTTCCGTTTCCGCTGTTGCCGTTGTTTCCGTTGCCGTTGCTACTGTTTCCGCTGTTGGCTCCGCTGTCGCTGTCGGAATTCCCGTTACCGTTGTTTCCGTTGGTACTGGCCGCGTCCCCGTCGGTGCCGTTCCCCTCGTCACTGTCGGAATCGGGGTCCACGTCGTGGTCGTCCCCGTTCGGTTCCGCCGCTTCGCTCTCACTTCCGTTTCCACCCGCGTGAGGCGGCGGTCCGCGGTCGGTATCCGACGCGTTACCTGGACCGGCGCGATCGGGTGTGTTTCCGGGATTGTTCTCCGTCACCCACGAGGCGATCTCCTGCCCCGTGGCATCGTCACCGAGCATCAGTTTGAACTGCTGAAGCTGTTGGCCGAACGGGAGCCCGTCGTCGATCGCCTCGGCCCCTTCGAGCGTCGCGGTGATCGTCGCCTCGGCACCGAGATAGGTTGCCGTGACGTTCACGTCGACCGTTTCCTCGGGTGCGGGCAGCTCGACGGTGCCGTTTTCGTCGGTTCGATAGACTCCGGTACCGTCGTAGGAAGCGTTCGCTTCGTCGAGGAGTTCGACGTCGACAGTGGCGTTCGCCGCGGACGCGTTGTCGGCCGAGACAGTGACGGTCGCCGGCAGTTGGGGGCCTTCCTGTGAGACGTTCACGTCGAGTTCGGGCGAGGCCGCTAACGTCTCGGTCACGGACGCCTTGGCGCCCCGATACGCGGCGCTGACGGTCACGTTGACGGTTGTTTCGGGTGCCGGCAGCTCGATCGTCCCGTTTTCGTCGGTCGTGTAGGTTTCGTTCACACCGGCGTAGGTTACGTTGTCGTCGACTGTCTCGACGTCGACGCTTGCGTTCTCGGCCGGATCGCCGTCCGCAAGGACCGTCACCGTGGCCGGCTGTCCGGTCGCCTGTTCGAGTTCGAGTTCGAGGTCAGGGGCCGCTTCGAGCGTCGCTGTCGTGGAAACGCTCTCGTTGTCGACCGAAGCAGCGATGAGCACATCGACCGTCTCATCGGGCGCGGGTAGTACGACCGTGCCGTTTTGATCGGTGACGTACTCCCCTGTCCCGTTGTAGTCGGATTGATCGTCGTCCGCTAGCTCGACGGTCACCGACGCGTTCCCGACCAGTTCGTCGTCAGCGTCGGTGACGAGCACCGTCGCCGGTTCGCCCTGTTCCTGTGTCACGTCGACGGTACCGTGATCGGCCGCTGTCGCTGCCGCCGCGCCGAAAGCCACGGAGAGAGCAACCACCAAAACGAGTACGTTTCGTTGCACGGACGATCGATCCCGGTGTGACAGTATAATACGATATCGCCGTTCAGACCGTTCACGATCGGTTGAACTGTTCACGATCGTTTATCGGGGCGTCCGGTGGAACGCGTGGCCTATCGATCACTCCGTATCGATACTCGAGGGGCTCGAAACACTCCGCGACCGGTGTCGTAAACCTAAAGAGTCGAACCAACCTTTTTCAGAGCAAGATGATTACCGTTCACGTTTTTCGAGTTTCGGAGGTGATCCCATGGGTGTCGAAATAAGAGAATCACCGGTCTCCGAGGAGGAGTTCGAGGATATGAAGCGGTTCGTCCGCGATTACCTCACGGCCAGCGTCGAGGGCGAAACCGGCGGCGGCCGCATGCGATGGTACCCCTGGCACTCCGCGAAATATCGGTACAACCACATCCTCAACGTCGCCGACCTCGCCGGAGAGATCGCGGGCCGCGAGGGAGCGAACGTCGATGTCGCCCGCGTCGCCGCCCTCTTTCACGACGTCGCGAAACTAGAGGCCGACCAGGATATCCACGCCGAGGCCGGCGCCCGCATCGCTCGGGAGTACCTCCAGTCCCGCACCGACTACCCCGAATCGTTCATCGAACAGGTCTGTGCCGCCGTCGCGGATCACTCCTACGAGGGTGACCTCGACGACGTCCCCCTTGAGACGCAGTGTCTCATGGAGGCTGATCTCCTCGATAAGGTCGGCGCCAACGGGACGGCGCTCATGCTCCTGCGAATGGGGTACGAATCCCGGACCCACATGGACGCAAACGAGATGGTCGGCCGGGTGCTGGAGCGCGGCGAGGACGCCGTCGATCGCGTCAGGTCCGAGACGGCCGAGAGCATCGCCCACCAGCGGATCAAACGCGTCCGGTGGTTCAAGGAGTGGCTCGAGTCCGAAGTCGCCGAGATGGAGCCGGTCGATCCCCCCGAGACGGATCTACTGTAAGAGCACGCTGAACAGGAAGTAGACGCCGAAGCCGGCCAACACGAGCGAGCTTCCGTAGGCGACGACCGGTGCGAACGTCTCCGTCCGGGATTCAGCGGTCGTGAGTGCGGCGGGAAACCCGACGATCCAGGCCGCGATGCCGCCGAAAAATCCGATAACGAGCGCCGGGTGTCCGGTCTCGACCACGACGAGTCCGGTGAGGGCGTCGTTCACGTACGACAGCACGTCGATCCGGCCGGGCGTCAAAAGCCCGACACCGGCGGTGAGCCAAAAGAGGATCTGGTAGGGGTTGCTCAACGAGAGGAGAAACGCCTTCGAGAACCCCCGACTCTCGGGAATCGACTCGCTCCGGAACCTCCCTCGGGCGCCTCGTGCCGCCCCGTAGGCGAAATACAGCATCAGTAGCCCGCCGACGAGAAACATCGCGTCCTGCAGCAGCGAGAGCCGGCGGACGAACGCGACGACGCCGGCCAGCGCCAGCCCGAAAAACAGCAGATCGGCTGTCATCGCCCCGAGACCGGCCCTGAAGCCGGCCTTCCAGCCTCGAAGGACGGACTCTTCGGCGATGATCGCGTTCATCGGCCCCGGCGGGGCGGCGAGTGCGAGTCCGAAGAGTACACCCGACACGAGCGTCGCGAGAAGCGCCATCGATGCTCACTTTTTCGAGAGACGACAAAAGGCTGGCGTGGTGGGAATTCGTGACATACGGATCTCACGATCGACAGCGTCGATCGATCAGTGATCGGTCCGCTCTCTGTGTGGCGACGCTATCGAACGGTCAGTTCTGACCCGGCGTCTTCACCGCCGAGAGTCGCTCGAACTGCTCCTCGGAGAGCGACACGTCCGAGGCGGCGAGGTTCTCCTCTAGCTGTTCGACCGTGCTGGCGCCGACGATCGGAGCCGTGATGTCGGGATGGTGGAGCTGCCAGGCGAGAGCGACCTGGGCCGGCGTCGCGTCGACCTCCCCGGCGACGGCTTTGAGGACGTCGAGCGCATCGAAGTTCTCGTCGGTCAGATAGCGGTCGGCGAAGCGGCTGTCCTCGGCGGCGGTCGAGTCCTCGTGGCCGGCGTCGCCGCGCTCGTATTTGCCGGTCAGAAAGCCCCACGCGAGCGGGCTCCACGGCACGACGCCGAGATCGTAGTCCCGACACATCGGCAGGTAGTTCGCGTCGATCGATCGGTCGACGAGACTGTATCGCGGCTGGGTGACGGTGAACGGCTCGTACCCTTCACGGCGGGCGATCTCGTTGGCCTTTACGATTTTCCAGGCGTCCGGCTTGCCCGAGGAGATCCCGAGATAGTTCACCTTCCCGGACTCGACGAACCCGTTCAGGGTGCGCATGAACTCCTCGACCGGCGTGTCGTCGTCCCACCGGTGGCAGTAGAGCAGATCGATGTAGTCGGTGTTCAGCCGGTCGAGACAGGTCTCGATCTGCTGACGGAGATGCCGGCGGTTGAGCCCCCGGCCGTTGGGGTCGCCCGGTCGCCGGGGTCGATGGATCTTCGTCGCGATGACGTAATCGAGCCGGTCTCGACCCTCGAGCCAGTTTCCGATCCACTGTTCGGCCCGGCCGTCGCCGTACTTGTCGGCGGTGTCGATGAAGTTCCCGCCCGCGTCGGCGTAGGCGTCAAGCAGTTCGTGGGCCCGTTTTTTGTCCGTCTCGACGATCCCCTCCTCGTCGTAGCGTTCCTCGCCGTCCACCAGCCGGCGGCCGAACCGCCACGTCCCCAGCGACAGTTCGCTCACCGTGAGTCCCGTGTTTCCGAGTGACACTTGGTCCATTGGTACGCCTTCGGATGCACGCCGCCGTCTTAAATATCCGGTGTGGCGAGGAAACGTCGACAGACCGTGCAGTCGAACCGCCACACGCCAACGCTTTTGCCGGAGAGTCACAACGAGTTACACTGCCAGAACGCACAATTATGACAGACAACGATACAACGGACCGACGGTTAGTCGAAGGATGGCACGGCCGATACTTCGAGGACTTCGAGGTCGGTGACGTGTACAAACATCCGTTCGGTCGCACCGTCACCGAGACCGATAACGTCTGGATGACGAACGTCACGATGAACCTGAACCCGATGCATTTCAACGAGGCGTACGCCGCCGAGACGGAGTTCGGCGAGCGCCTCGTCGACGGAACCTTCGTCATCGCTCTCGCGGTCGGAATGTCGGTCATCGACGTCTCGGTGAACGCGACCGCGAACCTCGGATACGACGACATCAGACACCACGCGCCGGTGTATCACGGTGATACGCTCTTCGCAGAATCGGAGGTGATCGAAAAGCGAAAGAGCGAATCCAGAGATCACGTCGGGATCGTCACGACGGAGCTCCGCGCCTACAACCAGGACGGCGAACTGGTACTGTCACTGGAGCGGACACCGATGGTTTTGAAACACGAATATGCCAGACCCTCCGCCGCACAGCCTCCGGGCTGGCTCGACGGGATCGGCACCACCCCGGAGGACGTGTCCTAACACGAGTAATCGCCGAATGAAAGGAACCGGTTGTCAACCAGCCTTCTCCCGCACGCGCGCTGTCACGCGCTAAGTGAACAGTATCGACGCGACGTTGGCCTCTCAGATCCCCCGACTCATCAGCCGGCTGCGGACGATATCGGCGTCCTTGTTTCCGGTGGCGGTGTTGAGGATGACGACGGTGTCGTCGACGTCGAATGCGCCGTCGTCGGCGAGTTCCCACGCCCCGGCCGCGGCGGCCCCGCAGGCGACCGACACCTCCAGTCCCTCGTGTTGGGCGACGGTTGCGGCGCTGTCGAGGAGGTTTTGATCGTCGACCGCGACTCCCGCCCCGCCGCTGGCCCGGACGGCTTCGGCGGCTGCCAGCCCGCCCGCCGGATCCGGGACCTCGAGGCTCCCGACGACGGTGTCGGGGTACTCCCACGGTTCGGGATCCTCGCCCGACTGTAACGCCTCGACGACCGGGGCGCAGCCGTCGGGCTGGGCGGCGTACAGCCGCGGGGTTCCGCCGACGACGTCGGCGTCGTCGAACTCGCGGGCGCCCTTCCAGACCCCGGCGAGCGTCGCCCCGTGGCCGACGGGGACGACGACGGCGTCCGGGGCAGTCCACCGGAGCGCTTCGGCGATCTCGTAGTAGATCGGTTTGGTCCCCTCGTGGCGGAACGGCGAATCGAACGGCGCGGCCGGGAACCACGTCTCCTCGTCGGCGGCCGGTAACTCCTCCCGTTCTTTCTCGTAGACCGCTTTCGCGTCGTCGAAGCGCCCCTCGACGACGCGCATGTCCCCGCCGTGGACGTTGATCATTGCCTTGTTGATGAACGTCGCGCGGCTCGGCACGAACGACCGCGAGAGCAGGCCCGCACGAGCGGCGTAGGCGGCCGCCGACGAGGAGACGTGGTTCCCGGCCGCGCCGTTCGATTCGCCGTTCCGCCACGAGGGGACCAAACCGATCTACTACGAGA
>LKMJ01001167.1_pt1 | contig 22673 bp, 25 predicted proteins | sample 643391 | NCBI WGS metagenome assembly LKMJ01 (sample SAMN04112250, study PRJNA286221) | soda lake metagenome | biome: soda lake; feature: Kulunda Steppe; material: water; isolation source: sample PL-Br10 brine of Picturesque Lake | place: Russia: Kulunda steppe | collected 2010-07
CCGCCGACGCCGTTCGACGAAGCCGGGCCGAGGGCGGAGAAAGCCGCTCTGTTGGCAGCCTGGTTGGCTTCCAGCAGGCTGTTGAACACGCGCGATGAGGCGTCGGCCCACACCTCGAACGGCGTCGAATACGTGTTTTCGTTCATCCTTACATAGGATATGGGCCTCCAGTACTAAAAGCTGATGTTGCTTCGGGGAATAAAATCCACTCAGCGGCTATATTTGACATCAGATACCATCCAGAGGAAGCTTTATATATTCCAAACGAGTAGTTGTGTGCAATGACTGACACAGACGAAAGCCAGGACGGCCTCATGTGGCCGCCGAACATGCTGAAGGCGATGCAGGAGACCTCCGAGCAGGCGACACGGAAACAGCAGGAAGCGCTCCAGAGCCTCCTTACCGGAGGACAGGCGGGCACGCCCGATTTCGGAAACATCACCGAACAGCTCGGGACGATGAGCCAGATGGCGACCTTCAAGACCCGTATCCAGAGCGGTGGCCGGATCTCGATCCCGGACGCCGAGCGGGAGGCGTTAGACATCGGCGAGGGCGATATCGTCCAGACGGTCGTCGTTCCGGTCAAACGCAAAGGGGAGGACGAGGACGATGAGTGAGGAGACCGACCCGATCGGTGTCGGCTTCGAGCTCCAGCGGAACGCCATCGAGGCGAGTCAGAAGGCCCTCGAGGAGAGCGTCGAGTTCCAGCGACAGGTCGGCGAGACGCTCGTGGGCGGCGTCGGGACGACCGAGGACGCACAGAAACAGGGCGTCGAGATGACGCGCCGGGCGCTTCACACCTACCTCGACACCGTCGAATCGTCGGTTCCCGGTTCCGAGGACGCGGTCGCGGAGATCCGTGAGACGGTCGACGAGCAGTTCGAGACGCTCGAAGCACGCCACGCAGAGGCCTTCGAGGCCGTGAGCGAGGAACTCGAGGAGGGATCGGACGCCTACGACGAGATGGCCTCGGAGTCGCTCGGGACGCTCACCGAACAGCTCGACACGCTCCTCGAAACACACGAAGAGATCGAAACGCGGACGCTCGAGGCGTTCGAGGAGGCCGAATCGCAGTTCGAGGAGATCCGGGCACAGCTCGAGGAACGGAACGACGAGCTCGCCGAGGAACTCGACGCGGGAACCGAGCAGTTCGCCGAGCGGTTCGAAGCCCAGCTCGAACGGTTCCGGACACAGCTGTCGGAGATGCAAGCGCGCGTCGAGACGACACAGCGTGAGGTGCTCGACGCACAGCACGAGGACACCGAGTAGCGAGCGCGGCGGCAGTTCGGAGGCGGAGTCGGCTGTATTTGTCGAGAAATGTACAGGATCGGGGGCCGAACTTTTGACGCTCCGGACCCGATAGGAGAACATCATGAGTAAGGGTAACAAAGAGATTCAGGAGGAGTGGGACGAACTGGTCGAAAACATGAACGACGCGGTCGCCAGATCCATGGAGCAGAACATGGAGGCAAGCGCCGCGTTCATGGAGTCGTGGGCCGACGCGATAGAGGACTCGATGGCCGGAGAGGAGGAGCTGGCGAGCGGAATCGAGGGGTACAGTGGGGCCTACGAGGTGTGGATGGACGCCGCCGAGGAGACCTTCGAACGGACCGCCGACGGCGCGGCGGGCGAGGAGATCGCGATGACGGAGTTCCGCGACATCTGGCTGCAGAGTGCCAACGAGGCGTTCAAGGAGGTCATGGGGACCTCGGCGTTCGCGGCGGCGAACGGCCAGCTCGTCAACGCGATGATGGACATGCGACGGCAGGTCGACGAGGTCGGCGAGGAGACGCTCGCCGAGCTGGGGATGCCGACCCGATCGGACATCGACGAGGTCGCCGAACGGCTCGTCGAACTCGAACGCCGCCAGCACCGCGTGGAGGAGAAAATCGATCGGGTCCTAGAGGCAGTAGAATGAGCGCCAACAACCCCTTTTCGTTCGCGTTGAACTTCCAGCGCGAACTGCTCGAATCGACGGTCGAGACCGTCGAGAAAGGCGCCGTCGCGGACGAACAGCTCGAACGGATCGAGAGCGTCGACGTCGGCGAGACGCCGAGCGAGGTCGTCTACGAGGAGAACAAGCTCGAACTGCTGCATTACGAGTCGCTGACCGACGAACAGCACAAGACGCCGATCCTCGTCGTCTTCGCGCTGATCAACAAGCCGTTCATCCTCGATCTCCAGCCCGACAGAAGCGTCGTTCGCCGGCTCCTGGAGGCCGGTCACGACGTCTATCTCATCGACTGGAACGAGCCGTCCCGGCTCGATCGGCATCTCACGATCGACGACTACGTCAACCGATACATCGACAACTGCGTCGACGTCGTCAGGGAGCGTTCGGGCGCCGATCGGATCAACCTCCTCGGCTACTGTATGGGCGGAGCGATGACGACGATGTACACCGCCCTCCATCAGGAGAAAGTCCGGGCGCTCGGGCTCATGGCGGCCGGGCTCTGTTTCGACGACACGGGCGGCGTCCTCGAGTTGTGGGGCGACGACGAGCATTACGACCCACGGGACGTCGTCGACGTCTATGGGAACGTCCCCTCGGAGATGCTCGACGTCGGGTTCGCGCTGATGGATCCGGTCGCCAACTACGTCTCGAAATACGTCCGGCTGTACGACAACCTCGAGAACGACGAGTTCGTCGAGAACTTCGCGCGGATGGAGCAGTGGCTCGAGGAGGGGATCGATCTGGCCGGCGAGACGTACGTCCAGTTCTTAGAGGACATCTATCAGGACAACAAACTCTACAACAACGAGCTGTATCTCGGCGGCAAACACGTCGATATCACGAAAATCGAGGTTCCGATCCTCCAGATCGTCGGCGAGTACGACCACCTCATCCCGCCGGAGACCAGCAAACCGTTCAACGACGTCGTCAGCAGCGAGGACGTCGAGACGATCGAGTATCCGACGGGCCACATCGGGCTGTCGGTCTCGGGGTCGACCCATCGAGACGTCTGGCCCCGCGTCGCCGAGTGGTTCATCGAGAGATCGACCGACGATCCCGAACACCTCGAAGCCGTCGAGCGAGCGGTCGAGGCGTCGACGGACCAGATCGTGGTCGAGGAGATCGACGTCGAAATCGCCACCGACGAGGCGGAAACGGAAGTCGAACCCGACGAGGGCGTCGAGATCGAGATCGAAGAGACGGGGGAGAAAACGGACGACAGTTCGGACAGTCCGGACATCGAAATCCGGGAAATCGACGGAATCGGGCCCACATACGCCGAACGGCTCTCGGACGTCGGGATCGACACCGTCGGCGAACTCGCGGAGACCGACCCGGAGACGGTCGCGGACGCCGCTGATCTGAGTGAAACGCGGGTCGAAGGCTGGATCAGACAGGCAAAAGAGCGGTCGGATTAGGCGGGTTCGGCGCGAGTCGTCGCGTTCACCGAATGCGCAGCGGGCGAGGAGTCATCCGCCGACGCGAGTCCCGACGTCGGCTCCATCGGAGCGACCGTCGCACCCGAGAAGATCAGCCGGACGTGTCCGAGGTACGGAACGCGGATTTCGGCGGTACCGACGATCCACTCGGGACGGACCGGCGAGGAGAGCCGCGTGACCTGATCGTAGTTCGCGTTCGAGAACTCGTTGTCACCCTGCGTGATGAACCCGGCGTGGGGGGCCGGACAGTGATCGAGTTCCCCACAGTCGTCGGCACCGCCGAGCGCGTCGGGGTCGCCGCGGTCGTACCAGTTTTCGCCCTCATCGACCCAGAGCATCGTGCGATGGATCACCGGCGTCCGGCCGGCGTTGCCGTTCGGCTGAAAGATGATGACGTCGCCGTGGGCGCCGAACTTCGTTCGGTCCTGTCGTTCGGCGACGTCGGCGGGGACGACTCCGGTCGGAGCGCCATCGTTCGTGACCGCACCGTCGGGGACGAACCGCTCGTTGTCGACGACGAGGATCAGGTCACCGCGCTCCATGTTGGGCTCCATACTCCCCGATTCGACGGCGACCATCGGAGGCCAGATTCCGCTGACAGCGAAAAGCGTTCCGCCGATCAGAAGGACGATGAGAACGCTCGTCAGCAGGTCCCGGACGTAGAGCAACGGCCCCGAGTCGACCGATCGGAACCACCGGAACCAGCCGAGAACACCCTCCCCGTGATCGTCGTCCGCGTCGCGGTCGGGGCCGAAAACCCGTTCGGAGGGCGGAGCGGGACCCTCCGACGGCCCGTCGTCGGCGTCGGGCGAGTGCTCGGAGGGGTCGTCGTCGGACGAGCCGTCGGCGGTGCGGTCGTCCGTCCTGTCGGTCATTGTCGTCCGTAACGGCTCCCCGAACGTGAACGTTCTGGGTTCGACAGGCGCCCGAACCGGGAGTGAAACCACAGGTCCGCTACGTTTTTGCCCGCCGGTGGCGACGTACGGCTGTGCCATCGGAGGAGTCGGCCCGGATCGCACGCCAACTCGCGAGCCACGGCTACGCCGCCGACCGTGAGGCGATCACGCTGCTTGCGGGCGCCGAGGACACCGCCGAGGCGCTCGCGGTCGCCGTCGAGGCGGTCCCCGACGGGAGCCTGAAGCTCACGGCCGAGGACGTTCGGGAAGTCCTCAATGCGAGCCCGCAGGGGAGGCGGGATCCGATCGCCGACACCGACGCGACGGCGTCAGACGCCGGCGAGGACACACCCGCGGCCGAGTCGGTGGAGTCGTCAGCAAAACTCAGAGATAGCTCCGAAAAGCCGTCGGAACCGACCGGGGCTCGGTCCGCCGACGAGGAGCCGAAATACCCCCCCGTTTCAACTGGAGACAAACAGTCAGAGCCGGTACCCGACGAGGGGGTGGTTCCAGTCGAAACGAAGGGGTCTGCAGAAGGGGGATCGCCAGAGGGGGGCACAGCCCCGAGCGCCTCGGGAAGGGTGGCGACATCGAAAGCGCCCGAAAACGAGACCGCTGCGGACGACGCAGGGGCGAGTGCTTCCGGTGACGAACCGGCGGCGGAGGCCACCGGAAACGGAGCCTCGAGGACCGTCGATCCCTCACTTCGATCCCTCGAGATCGGGAACGACATGACGGGGTATTCGACCGGGACCGGCGAGTACGACGACTTCGTCGCGACGTTCCGGGACCGCTACGAGCGGCTCGCCGGGACGCTGCGGGGACGGGTCAACCACCGTAACGCGTCCGCGATCCAGTCGAGTCCCGGCGGCGGCGACGCCGGGATGATCGGGATGATCTCGGATATCCGATCGACCGCCTCGGGCCACTGGCTCATCGAACTGGAGGACACGACGGGCACCTTCCCCTGTCTCGTGATGAAGGACAAGGATATCGCGGGGCTGGTCGAGGAGCTCCTGTACGACGAGGTCATCGCCGTGGAAGGGACGATCTCGGACGACGGCGGGATCCTCTTCGTCGACGAGCTGTACTTCCCGGACATCCCGCGAACGTATCGGCCCTCGACGGCCGACAGACACGTTCAGGCCGCCCTCATAAGCGATATCCACGTCGGCAGTCAGGAGTTCGTCGCCGACGCCTGGAGCGAGTTCACCTCGTGGCTTCACACCCCGGAGGCGGCCCGGATCGAGTACCTGCTCATCGCGGGCGATATGGTCGAGGGCGTCGGCGTTTACCCAGACCAGGACGAGGAACTGGATATCGTCGACATCTTCGATCAGTACCGGGCGTTTTCGGAGTATCTCAAGGAGGTGCCGGACGACATCGAGATCGTCATGATCCCGGGCAACCACGACGCGGTCAGGCTGGCCGAACCGCAACCGGGGTTCGACGAGGAGCTCCGGGACGTAATGTCGGCCCACGACGCCCGGATCGTCTCGAACCCCGCGGTCGTCACGATCGAGGGCGTCTCCGTGCTCATGTATCACGGCGTCTCTCTCGACGAGGTGATCGCCGAGCTCCCCGAGCAGAAGGCCAACTACGACGAACCGCACCGGGCGATGTACCAGCTACTGAAAAAGCGCCACGTCGCCCCGCAGTTCGGCGGCCACACCCGGATCGCACCGGAGTCGAGGGATTACCTCGTCATGGACGAGGTTCCCGACGTCTTCCATACGGGCCACGTCCACAAACTCGGGTGGGGGAAATACCGGAACGTACTCGCGGTCAACTCCGGCTGCTGGCAGGCCCAGACGGAGTTCCAAAAGAGCGTCAACATCGACCCGGACGTCGGCTTCGCCCCCGTGCTCGATCTGGACACCCTCGAGATGACCGTCCGGAAATTCACCTGATCGGGGACGGACCGTTACGAACCCGGAGGAAAGCATAATTTCCCTACAAAATTATTTAGTTGCTTAGCGGTAACCTCCGTATATGACTCGAGAAAGTTGGGACGACATCAACGAACACGTCAAAGAAGAGTGGAAAACCGAAACAACGCCGTTCGAGCGGGTGTACGAAATCATCGAGCAAACCCACGACGGCCAATCAGCGGCCGAGATCGCGGAGCGTGCGCTGGTGAGCGAACCGACCGCCCGTCAATACTGCAAGACGTTCGTAAACACCGGCTTTGCCGAAACCGAAACGAGCGGACGGACCACGCTATACAGGCGTAACAGCGATCGGATCCTCATGTCTCGCATCCGTGAACTCCGGGAAGAGGCGACTCGCGATGAACTTCTCGAAGGCATCAAGCGGATGAAAGCGGAGATCCGTCAGTATGAGGACCAATACGGCGTCATGTCACCCGAAGAGCTCGCTCAGAAGCTCGATGCCGAGGACGTGGAGGGATGGGATGAGTTGAGCGCGTGGAAGACGACCCAACGGAACCTTGCAGTCGCACAGGCGGCGATCGCGTACGACGAAGCCAGTCATCAGCTCACCCCATGAGCGAGGATGAGCTGACAGCGGAGTTCGGTCCGATCTATCTGCCGGCGCTGCAACGGATTCGAACGTTGTGGACGGAGCGTGAACCACTCGTCGACGCAGCCTCGTTCGATGATCCCGTCGATCCGACGGAGCTGCACGTAACGCTTACTGACGGCCTCGAAACAGCCGACACGGCTCGATTCGATATTCGATGGAGTGAACGGGGGATGTATTCGTTCCACTACACCGATCCGAACGATCTCAACTGGCGATTCGATCGACATCCGAACCCCCATTCACCGGACGCACATTTCCATCCGCCACCTGATGCATCGATCGACGACGCAGTCTCTTCGTGTATCACCGTGACCGAAGTGTCACTCGTCGCTCGGGCGATCCATGCGATGTGGCGTGCGGCGTACGAACACGACACTGGCCGGCTGAACAGCTTCTCGAATCCTCCGTGACCGTCGCTCCGCCGGCGGAGCTCGCCCGCCGAAACTCCCGACCGGTCGCCTTTTAGGCGCCAGCGGCCAACCGACGGTATGTTCGAGACACGCCCGGACCGCGACGCCGAGGTCGTCCTCCTCGGGCGCTCAAACGTCGGGAAATCGACGCTCATGCGCGAGATCACGGGCCACAGCTTCGACACCGGCTCCAGCCCCGGTGTGACGAAAAAGCCGAACCATTACGACTGGGGCCCGGAGGATTTCGTTATCACTGACCTACCGGGATTCGGGTTCATGTCCGGCGTTCCCGATGATGTTCGCGAACGGATCAAGACGGACGTCGTCAGGTACGTCGAGGAAAACGCCGAGAAGATCCTCGTCGGGATCCTCGTCGTCGACGGCAAGGCCGTCGTCGACATCATCGATCGCCACTCCGGCGAGGGGGAGATCCCCCACGACGTCGAGATGTTCGGCTTCCTTCAGGAGCTCGATATCCCGGCCGTCGTCGCGGTCAACAAGATGGACAAAGTCGACGACCGCGACGAGCGGCTCGACGAACTCGCCGAACGGCTCGGGCTCTATCCGCCGTGGCAGCAGTTCGAGGAGACGATCGCGCCGATCTCGGCCAAGCGGGGCTCGATCGAACCGCTCAACGAGGCCGTCAGACACCACCTCCACGAACAGAAGCGCGACGACCTGTTCAAGTTCTTCTGACCGTTCGAGGCGGACCAGCAGTCTTTTTGGGCCGCCGAGCCCTCCATAGAGGTATGTTCGGAGGAGGCGGCGGGATGAACCCGCGCAAGATGAAGCAGATGATGAGCCAGATGGGGATCGACCTCGAGGATATCGACGCCGAGGAGGTCATAATCCGCACGCCGGAGGAGGAACTCGTCTTCCACGACGCCGAGGTTCAGCGGATGGACGCCCAGGGCCAACAGACCTATCAGGTCGTCGGCGAGCCGGAGACCCGGCCGAGAGGCGAGGGAAGCGCCGGAGACGTCGAGGACGACGACGCGGCCATCGAGAGCGGCTTCTCGGAGGACGACGTCGAGATCGTCGCCATGCGAACCGGCGTCACCGAGGAGAAGGCCCGGGAGGCGCTCGAGGAGACCGGCGACCTCGCAGCCGCCGTCCAGAAGCTGGAGTGAGCCGAACCGACAGCCGCGTCCTCGTCGTCCGCGGCAGCCGCGAGTTCCTGCTCGAACCGGGGACGACCCAGGAGACCGACCTCGGCGTCATCGAGCTCCCCGAGGACGTCGAGCCGGGATCGGTCGTCGAGACCCATCTCGGCGAACCGTTCGAGGTGCGACGGCTCCGCGGGCCGGATCTCTTCGATCACCTCGAGCGGACCGGCGCGCCGATGATGCCGAGAGATATCGGGCTCGTCGTCGGCCACACCGGGGTCGCCTCTGGCGATCGCGTCCTCGATGCGGGAACCGGAACGGGCGTGCTCGCCGCGTATCTCGGCAGACTCGGCGTCGAGGTGACGACTTACGAACGCGATCCGGCGTTCGCCGAGGTCGCCGAAGCGAACATGTCGACCGCCGGGGTCGCCGAGGCCGTCGACGTCCGAACCGGCGACTTGACCGAGGCACTTGCGGATCTGGAGGGCGAGTTCGACCTCCTCACCCTCGACACGGAGGACGCGGCGGCCGTCGTCGAGCGCGCCGACGAGCTGCTCGCGCCGGGCGGGTTCGTCGCCGTCTACTCGCCGTTCATCGAGGCGACGCGGGAGGCGGTCGAGGCGGCACGCCGGGCCGGCCTCTCCGATATCGAGACGCTCGAAACCATCCAGCGGGAGATGGACTTCGACGACCGCGGCTCGCGACCCTCGACGGCCGGCGTCGGCCACACCGGCTATCTGGTCTTCGCGCGGTTCAGGCCACAGTTCGAATGAGCGTCAAAAGCGAATCGCCATCGGTGTCGGCGTCGGCCCACCCGTCGATCGGACCCGAGGGACCGGCACAGCCGGCGACGTAGAAATCGCCGTCGTACCACATCGCGAGCCGACCGACGACGTCGACCGTTTTCGTACCGTCGTCCGCCTCCAGCGGAATCGTTCCCCGATACGGCGTGAGCTGCCCGCGGCGGTCCCCACCCAGTTCGATCCGTTCGCTCTCGCCGGTCGCGACGTCCTCGATACCGTGGTCCCGGAGCCGCTCGGCGAAGGCCCGCTTCGATTCCCTGCCGACGTGCGGGCGGATCGCAGCGTGCATCCCGAACGCGGGGGATGGAACCATCGTAAGCCGGGAGACGAAGAGGAACCGCCAGATTCGGTCGGGGCCGCCGGCGTCGGCAACGGCCACCCTGAGGTCGATATCCTCGTAGACGAGCGTTCGACTTCGGACGGCCACCCCCAGTCCCTCGAAGACCGTCTCCATCCGGTCCTCCGAGCGCATCCATCCGCGTGTCTCGAGGTTGGCTTCGGGGACCGACGGCGGCGGCACATCCATACCCAGTATGGGGCGGAAACACACTTAACGGGTCGGGGTGGAGGGGTAAGGCCGAGAAACTGTCGCGGGACGGGAGTCAGCAAAGCGTTTCCGGATCGACCCGACTGCCGACCCAGAGCAGCGTCACGAGGAGCGAACCGACGGCCAGCGGCACCATCCACTGGAGCGCGGCGACGAGTCCTGCGGAGGCCTGCAGGCCGACGACGACGAGAAGCTGTGGCCCACAGCAGGCGAAGCCGGAGACGAGCCCCGGGAGGCCGGCGCTCGCGCCGACGCCGGCGCCCATCCGACAGGACGAGGGGCTCCGCCAGGAGACGATCGACACCGCGAGCGTGACGCCGACCAGCGCGCCCAGACCGAGCCCGAGCAGGGCGTTGATCGGGCCGAACAGGTAGACGACCGGGCCGGCCTCGATGACGGCGATGGGTTCGAAGAGGAACGTCGACTGCTGGCGGAGGGCCATCCCAACCGGGTTCTCGACGACGAAAACGTCGATCCCGCCGGTCCCCGAAAACGTGAGATGGCGGATCGCCCAGAGGTACGTGAGGAGATAGAGGACGGTCACGACGAGGAAACTCGCCTGTCCGTCCCGGCGACCGAGCGCGCCCCTGACGGCAAGGCCGGTTCTGGCGAGAAGCGTCCCGAACCACGCAAGGGGCGCCGTCCGTGGTCCCGGCCGATCGGAGCGTGTCCCCGCATGTGTTCCGGTGTCGGAGCTCATATGCCAACGTGTTCGGTGTCCGGATAGAAGCCGAACCAGGCGAACCACATCGCGTCGAACGCGACGATCGGTTCGAGCGGCAGTTCGCCGGGCGGCGCCACTTCGCCGTCGACCGCGTAGCCGTTCCCCTCCGCAGTCACATCGAGTTCGTCGGGGTTGGCGTACACGTACCCCGTGGCGAGTTCCCCGTCGGCCACCGCGACGACCGGCGTCGACCCGATCGCGCCGGTCAGCACTGACTCCTCGAGCAGCGTCCGTTTGTCGAACGCGATCGCCCCGTGGGCCGTCCGGGCACCGATGACGACCTGTTTTTCCGCCCCATCGTCCGATTCGGTTATAAGCGGGAAGTTCGGCCGTCGGCCGGTATCGAGTGCGTAGTGGCCTGAGACGGGCGTATAGGAGCCGTACGGGTCGTTGTTGTAGCTCCGTGCGAACCCGGTGTCGGTCGACATGACGAGCGTTTCGGGATGGCGGTCGCGCCACCGCCCCCACGTCGTCCAGATGAGACGGAACTCACGGAGCGAGCGGCCGACGTAGGGGCTCTCCTCGTCCCGGATGACCTGACCGTCCTCGACCGCCGTCGCCGCGATCTGGGACCATCTGGTATCGAAGGTCCGCTCCCACATGACCAGATTCGAGTTGACGAGCTGGCCGGAGACGCCGAACTCGGCGCCGCCGCGGTAAAACCCCTGTGCGGTGCCCGTCAGCGGGCAGTACGTCACCGCGACCGGGTGGCCACCGACGACGTCGTTCGCGATCTCGTGACGGACGAGGATCCGCTGTGGATACGCCCGAACGTCGCCGTTGATCTCGACGCCGAAGACCCGCTGGCAGGCCGGGAGTTCCGCCTCCTCGGCCGTGAGAAACTGCGGCTCGTCCACCGAGGGGATCCCGTCGTGGCCGACGCCCCCGCTCGATTGGTTCTCGACGATCGTTTCGCGGTCGTGAGCGAGGTGAAGCGTGTCGTCCCGGACGGGGATATCGTCGATCGCGTACTCCGTCTCCGGAGTGGCCTGCGCGCCATCGATGGCGGTCGGCGGACGCCCCCCGGAGAGCTCGATCGGACCGTCGGTTTCGGTACAGATGGTTCCGAGGTCGATCTGGAGCGTCCCATCGCCCGCACCCGAACTCGTCCCCGAATCCGAACCCCCGAGAGAACCACCGAGCTGTCCGAGACAGCCGGCGGTCGAGGCCGTTCCGGCCGCGGCGAGCGCCGTGAGTAGCTGTCGGCGTGAGGGAGACATTCGTGTTCGGTTCCAGATAGGCGAACGACCCGTATAAGCGTCGAGCGGATGTGCGGGGGGCTCACACAGAAGAGGAGACGGTATATCGGGGGATTGAGGGAGCTCAGTGACGGGGAAAACGGAATATCGGAGCCCCTCAAAAGGAGAAGAATGTGTGGTCGACGATCGGATTGCGATCGACCGCGGTCAGTGATCGTCTTCGCGCCACTTCTGGTCGCATTCGGTACAGGTGAAAAACCGCGTTTCGGACTCGTCGGCGGCGCGGATCTGTTTCATCTCGTAACGGGCGCGATCGTTCCCGCAGTTCGGGCATTTCACGGTCGTCGTCGGGCCGATCTCGGCGTCGTCGACCTCGGACATGTCGACCGGGCCGCTGTCTGTGTCTTGGCCCTCGGTCGTGACCATCCCCGTCTCGTTGTCGGTGTCACGTTCCTTTTCGAACTCACACGAGCCACAGACCCACAGTTCACCGTCGCTGTGCATCATCGAACCGCACTCGTCGCAGAACTCCATGTCGTGGCATCGGGGTGCCGAGGTAGTTAAATACGGGGGTTCGGCCGGCGCTTTCGGAAGGGTGATGCGTCGGCCGGCCGTCGTTCCGGTGGATGTTCGGGACGGACCGCCGGGTCGTCGTGCTGGCGCTGGCCAGGATGGCCGACGCGGTCGCGAACTCGTTTCTCATCATCGTGTTACCGCTGTATATCGCCAGCGGCGAGCTGGCGTTGCCCGGCTACGAGGGCGCGGCGGTGTTCGGCTTCCCGATCACGCTCGAGTTGCTGATCGGTATCGCGCTGTCGCTTTTCGGCTTTCTGAACAGCTTCGCCCAGCCCTTCACCGGTCGGCTCTCGGATCGGACCGGTCGTCGGAAGATCTACATCCTCTTCGGGCTCGTCGTGCTGGCCGTCACGAGCGTCGGCTACGCGCTCGTCGAGAGCTACGAGGCGCTGTTGGTCGTGCGGGCGCTGCAGGGCCTCGGCGGGGCGTTCGTCATCCCGACGACGATCGCGCTCGTCAACGATCTCGCGAGAAGCGACGCCGAACGCGGGGGGAACTTCGGCGTTTTCAACACCTTCCGGCTCATCGGCTTCGGGTTCGGGCCGATCGTCGCCGGGCTGGTCGTCGCGGGCGGACCGTACGCGCTGCCGTACGGCGCCGCGCTTTCGGGGTTCAACGCCGCCTTCGGCGTCGCCGTCGTCGGCGCGCTCGTGAGTTTCACCCTCGTGATGGTCCTCATCGAGGAGCCCGACATAACGGCGGCCGAGGCGAGCGACGACCTGTCGGTCTCGATACTCGAAGCGGAAAAAGCGAACCGGCTCTTCGATCCGATATTCGTGCTCGGGGTCGGCACGTTCTTCATGGCGGTCTCGATCGCGCTGTTCGCGACGCTTCAGGAGCCGATCAACCGGCGGCTCGATCAGGGACCGACGTGGTTCGGGATCCAGTTTTCGGCCGTCGTGATCGCGAACATCGTACTTCAGGTCCCGATCGGGCGGGCGGCCGACCGGATCGGCCGGAAGCCGTTTCTCGTCTGGGGGCTCGTGTTGCTCGTCCCCTCGGTGCTGGCCCAGGGGCTCGTTACCTCGCCGTGGACGATGCTCGGCGCCCGACTCATCCATGGCGTCTCGGTGGCAATGGTGTTCGCGCCGTCGCTCGCTATCGCCGGCGACCTCGCGCGTGAGGGCGAATCCGGAACGACCCTGTCGGTGTTGACGATGGCGTTCGGCTTCGGAACCGCGGTCGGGCCGCTGCTGTCGGGGGCGCTGTTCGGCTACGGCTTTCTCGTCCCCTTCGCCGTCGGCGCCGCACTGGGCGTCGCCGCCCTGCTTCTCGTCGTCACGCAGGTCGAGGAGACGCTCGAGGAAGCAGTCCCCATCCGAACGCTCGTCGAAAGGAACACCTGATTCGAGAGGCCTATGCCGCTCGCGAACCAAGGGGGAGCCATGAGCCGCGACACCTTCGTCTACGACGACGACTGCGGGTTCTGTACGTGGTGGGCGGACTTTTTCGCACAGCGGACGGACATGGAGATCGTCGGCTTCGACGAGCTCACCGACGAACAGCTCGAGTTGCTTCCCGACGATTACGAGGACTGTTCACACCTGTTGAGCGACGGGGAAGTGTACACCTGTGGGGCGGCGATCGAACAGTCGTTCGTCCGGGCGGATCTGCCGCCGGGATCGGACGAGCTCATTCGATTTCTCGGCAACTTCGAGGATTACGAGCGGTTCCGCGAACGGGTCTACCGGGAGTTCGCCGACCGTCGCGGGCTATGGGGACAGTTCGTCTCGAAGGACCGACTCGGGAAATCTGAGTAGGGAAGAGAGAAAGCGGCCTACTCGGGCGCACCGTTCCGCACTTTCACCGCCATCCCGGTGTCGAAATCGGCCATCGCGTCGGCGGAGAGTTCGGCCCGACCGACCGCGAGCAGGTCGCCGTCGTAATGTTCGACGATGACCTCGTCGCCGGGGCGGACGGCGGGGTCGACCGTACGGACGAACTTCGCGAAGACGTTCCGGCCGTCCCTGACGAACGGTTCGCTGTCGTCGCCGACGACGACCCGGCCAGCCGGCGAGGAGAGGGCGGCCTGCAATCGCCGGCCACCGGCGACACCGAGGGTGAACCGTCCGTCGGTTCCGTACGAAAGGATCCGATCGCCGTCGGCGAGGATCTGCTGCGGACGGCCGGAGCTCGTCCGCTGGATGACGACGTCGCCACTGAAGAGGGCGTTACCGGCTCCGGATCCGAACTGGTAGTCCGCGACCGTCTCCAGCGCGTCGACGTCGGTCGGCATACCGAACTCTGTGCCTCGGGGCCGCATACGCCTTTCGACCGGCACTCCCCGGGCGACGCTCGCCCGCGTTATTTAACACGCAGCCACCCGCAGTGTGGGTGATGAACGGACTCGAACGCGCCGGACGTTTCGGGATCGGACTCGGTATCGCGCTTCTCGTCGCCGCCATCGGCTGGCTCGTCTTCGTCGAGTTCCCGACCACTACGACGGAGCTCGTGGGCGTGCTCCTCGTTATCGTCGCCGTTCTCGTCGGGCTCAAGATCGGCGGGAACGTCGCGAGTGGGGTCTTCCCCGATTACAACGCCGCCGAGGTGGCCGTCGAGGGACCCATAACGCGGGACGGCGGCGGTGGAATCCCGGTTTCGGCACCCGGATCGCCGGGCGCCGACGACATCGTCGAGTTGATCGAGCAGGCCGACGACGACGACGACGTCGAGGCGCTTTTCCTTCGGTTGAACACCCCCGGCGGCGCGGTCGTCCCGAGCGACGACATCCGCCTCGCGGCGAAGTCCTTCGACGGTCCGACGGTCGCCTACGCGACGGACGTCTGTGCCAGCGGCGGCTACTGGATCGCCAGCGGCTGTGACGAACTGTGGGCCCGGGAGGGAAGCGTCGTCGGCTCGATCGGCGTCAGAGGCTCGCGGATGACGGCCGCCGACCTCCTCGAGAAAGCCGGCCTCGAGTACGAACAGCTGACCGCCGGCGAGTACAAGGAGGCGGGCGTTCCCTTCGACGACCTCGAGGAGAGCGATCGGCAGTACCTCCAGGGGATCATCGACGACTACTACGATCAGTTCGTCGAGACCGTCGCCGAGGGACGTGACACGGACCCCGAGACGATCCGTGAGACGGAGGCGAAGGTCTTTCTCGGCGAACAGGCCCACGAACTCGGGCTCGTCGACGGGATCGGGACGCGCGAGGACGTCGAGGAGAGAGTCGAAGAGCTCGTCGGGGCGGACGTCGAGACGACCGAACTCGAGCCACAGACGAACGTCGCAGAACGGCTCCGCGGCGGCGCCGAACGGGTGGCCTACGCCTTCGGCGCCGGGATCGCCGGCCGGTTCGTCGGCGGCGACGATCGGTTCCGGTTTCGGTTCTAACTCGGGGGGCAGTCGCTCACAGACTGCTTTTCAGCTTCTCGAAAAAGCCCTTCTCGACGTCGATCTCCTCGCCGCCGGCTTCGGCGAACGCCTCGAGCGCCTCCCGCTGTTCCTCGTTGAGGCTTTCCGGCGTGACGATCCGGACCTCGACGTACATGTTCCCGTGGCCGCGGCGCTGGAGGCGCGGCATCCCCTTCTTTCGGAGTCGGAACGTCTCGCCGCTCTGGGTTCCGGCCGGGATGTCCATCTCGACGGAGCCGTCGATCGTCTCGACCTCGACGGTGTCGCCGAAGACCGCCTGCGGGAACGAGATCGGGTGCCGTTTCCGGAGGTCGTCGCCGTCCCGGTCGAAGACCTCGTGGTCCCCGATGCGGATCTCGACCAGGAGATCGCCGTTCGGCCCGCCGTTCTCGCCCGGAGCGCCTTCGCCGTCCATCCGCAGCGTCTGGCCGTCACGGATCCCCTCGGGGATGTCGACCTGCAGCGTCGCCTCGTTTCTGACCTGGCCGTCGCCGCGACACGTCGAACAGGTCTCGGAGTAGATCGTTCCCTCGCCCTCACACTGCGGGCAGGTCTGGGTCTGCTGGACGCGGCCCAGCGGCGTCTGTCGGACCGACGTCTGCTGGCCGCGGCCGTCACAGGCCGAACAGGTCCGCGCGTCGGCGTCGGGCGGATGGCCGGCCCCGTCACAGTCATCACAGCGTTCGGGACGGGTGACGGTGAGCTGTTTCGTGACGCCGTGGTAGGCGTCTTCGAGGTCGATCCGGAGCCGCGTTTTCAGGTCCGACCCCTGTCTGGGCCCCGACCCCGAACGGGAGCCGCCACCGCCGAAGAACTGCTCGAAGATATCGTTCATCCCGCCCATCCCGCCGGCACCGCCCATCCCGCCCATGCCACCCATGCCGCCCCGGCCGTTGCTGTCGGTCGCGCCGTGCTTTTCGGCCTCCTGGAAGCGCTCGTGGCCCATCTGATCGTACATCCGGCGCTTTTCGTCGTCCAGAAGCACCTCCTTGGCCTTTTTCGCCTTCTTGAACTTCTCTTCGGCGTTCGGGTCGTCGGAGACGTCCGGATGGTACTCGGCGGCCTGCTTGCGATACGCCTGTTTGATCTCGTCTTCGCCCGCGTCCCTGGAGACGCCGAGCACCGAGTAGAAGTCCTCGCTCATTCGTTACCCGACCGTAATCGGTTGAGACACTTGAAAAGAACGGGTCGCCCTCAGCGGCCCCGCCCGTCGGTGGCGACGGGGCGGACGGCCGCGGTCCCCGAACCGATCGCCCTCGCCTTGGCGAGTTCGGCCTCGATGGCGTCGGTCACCGCCTCGTGCTCGCCGAGCGGGTCGGCGTAAACGAGGCCACCGCGGTCGAGTTCGAGTTTTTCGGGGATGGCGCGTTCGGTCTCCTCGCAGGCGGCGATGAAGAACGGAACCACGACAGCCCGATCGCCGGAGAGGTTGTACCGGAGACACTCGACGGCGGGGTTCTGCAGCAGATAGGCCGTCGTCACGTCCCCGTATCCGGCCGTCTCGCGGAGCCGGTCGGCCTGCTGTTCGGTCGTTCGCCACGAGTCGGATCCCGAGCCGTCGCCGAAGGCGGCCAGCGCGAGCGAGGCGTCGGGGCTCGCCGACAGCGCCTCGCGGGCCCGGTCGGCGATCGCGCGGGCGACGGCCGGGCTGGTTCCCACCGGCTCACAGTGACGGGCGTTCGGGAACGCCCCGGGGATCGCCCGCGTCGTCTCCCGATCCGGCGCGGCGGTCATCGGGACGACGTAGACGGTGCCGTCGGTGTCGGGGTCGAGCGCCGTCGGATCGTCGTCGTACGTCGCGACAGAAACGCGGTCGGCGACGTCGCGGGACCGGAGCCGGTCGGCGTGAACCCTCGCGACGTCTTCGGTGTGCGTCCGGCCGACGAGCAGGAGTGTGTCTGTCATGGATCTTAAATCAAGTCTATTTTAATTAGGGCAAATCCGCTTGTACCCGTCTGTGGCGCCGCCGGATAAATAGGTTACGGGGGGATCCGCAGGCTCAAGTGCGATTGTGTACAATACAACCGCAATGACACGACTGGTTCTGTGTGCCGGCACGACGCGGACGGCCGAGATCGACGGCATCAGCGCCGCGGGGGCCGACGCCGATCTGATGGCGCACACGCCGAGCGCCGACAGCGAGATCCTGGCCTACGGTCGCCCCGTTCGCGCACCGGTCGTTCCGGTCTCGCCGACCGGCTGTCCGACGCCCGCGGTCGTCACCCGGGCCGTCGTCGAGGCGCTGGGGATCGACACCGCGGTCGTCGACGCCGGACTGGCCGAACCCACCGGCGCGCCGACGATCACCGTCGGTGCCCGCCCCGGAAAAGACATCAGAGAGCCCGACCCCGTCCCCTCCGCCCCCGGTGCCTTCGCCGCCGCCAGACAGTTCGGCCGAAAGCTTCCCGACGACGAGCTCTACCTCGCCGAGACGGTCCCCGGCGGCACCACGACCGCCCTCGGCGTGTTGGCCGCCCTCGGCGAATCCGACGTCCTCGGCGATCGCGCCGTCTCCTCGTCGCTGTCCGAGAACCCGCTCGGGTTGAAACGGCGGGTCGTCGAAGAAGCGCTCGAATCCTCGGCACTGGAGCCGGGCGACGCTGCCGGTCAACCGACGGTCGCGCTCCGGCGCGTCGGCGATCCCGCCCTGGCCGTCGTCTGTGGGCTCGCGGCCGGCGCGCTCGATACCGACACCGCCGTCACGCTGGCCGGCGGGACACAGCTCGTCGCCGCCGCGGCCTGTCTCCGTCACGGCGGATACGACCGGTCGCTGTCGCTGTCGACAACGTCGTTCGTCGCCGACGACCCGTCGATCAATCTCGAACGGGCCGCCGCTGCGCTGGATCTCGACGTGACCGTGACGGACCCCGGCTTCACCGACGACCATCCGGCGATGGCCGCCTTCAACGCCGGGGAGGCAAAGGAGGGCGTCGGGATGGGCGGCGCGCTCGAGCTCGCTGAGCGGACCGGGCTCCCGATGGCCGACGTCCGATCGCGGCTGCTCGAGGTGTACGATCGGCTCTTCGAGGGGACCGATCGGGAGGCGCCAAAACCGTGAGGGGGTTCGTCCTCGCCGGCACGGCCTCCGGCGTCGGCAAGACCGTCGCCACGCTCGCGACGCTGGAGGGGCTGAAACGCGCCGGCTACGATCCCCAGCCCGCGAAAGCCGGGCCGGACTTCATCGACCCGAGCCACCACGCCGTCGTCTGCGATCGGCCGTCCCGAACGCTCGACCCGTGGCTCTCGGGGGAAGACGGCTGTCGCCGCAACTACTGGCGCGGTGAGGGCGATCTCTGCGTCGTCGAGGGGATGATGGGGCTGTACGACGGGACGAACTCGACCGCGCTGGTCGCCGAAACGCTCGGGTTACCGGTCGTTCTCGTCGCCGACGCGAAGGCGGGGATGGAGAGCGTCGCCGCGACGGCGCTCGGGTTCAAGCAGTACGCGACCGAGGCAGGTCGGGACATCGACGTCGCCGGCGTCGTCGCCCAGCGCGCCCACGGCGGGCGCCACGCCGACGGGATCAGAGACGCCTTGCCCGACGGACTGGCGTATCTCGGCCGGATCCCGCCGCTTTCGGGCCTGGAGATCCCCGACCGACATCTCGGGCTTCACATGGGCTCGGAAGCCCCGATCGACCGCGAGACGCTCCGGGAGGCCAGCGAACACCTCGCGATCGACCGACTGGTCGATCTCGCCCGCGAGCCACCGAAACCCGAAACCGAGGGGCCGACCGGACCGAAAACGGACGCGACCGTCGCCGTCGCCGACGACGGGGCCTTCTGTTTCAGATACCCGGCGACGATCGAACGGCTCCGCGAACGAGCCACCGTCGTCACCTTCTCGCCCGTCGCGGGCGACCGGCTGCCCGAGTGTGACGGCGTGTATCTCCCCGGGGGGTACCCCGAACTCCACGGCGAGGCACTGGAGGCGGGCGGCACCCTCGATGCGCTGGGCCAGCGGGCCGCGGACGGGCTGGCAGTCCTCGGCGAGTGCGGCGGCCTGATGGCGCTCGCGGAGACGCTGACCGACGTCGACGGCGACACCCACCGGATGGCGGGCGTCCTTCCGGCCGACGTCGAGATGTGCGAGCGGTATCAGGCGCTCGATCACGTCGAGTTGTGCGCCCGGGCGGACACCCTCACCGCCGACGGCGGGGCGACGCTCCGGGGCCACGAGTTCCACTACTCGAAGGCCGACGTGGCGCCGGACGCGACGTTCGCCTTCGACGTCGAACGCGGCGAGGGGATCACCGACGAAAAGGACGGGTTGACAGAACACCGGACACTCGGCACCTACGCACACGTCCACGCCGATTCCGGGGCGTTCGACCGGTTCCTCGATCGGCTGTGAGTGGAGCGAAACGCGAACCGTGCGCTTTTATCCGCCTGTCACCGGCGGCGTGATCGACAGCGAGTCGCCGTCCGCCAGCTCGGTTTCGGCCCCGTCGTCGTGGGTCACGTTCGTTCCGTTCCGGATCACCGTGACGGTCCGGGCGATCGACCCGTCCCCGTCGAGTAGCCGTCCCCCGAGTTCGGGGTGCGTCGCCTCGATCGCCGCGAGTACGTCCCGCACCGTCGCCCCCGACTCGAACTCGCGGGCGGTCGTTCGTTCGCCGACCGCCGCCCGTACCGTCCCGAAAAACCGGAGTTCGATCCGCATCACTCCGAGACGGCGGCGGCGACGTCCTCCAGATCCAGCCGTTCGACCGTCCCGGTCGTCGGATGCCCGTTGTCGTTCCAGCCGCGGAACTCGTAATACTCCTCGAGCATGCCATCGAGTTCCTCGGGCGGACAGTGCATCCCTTCGGCGGGGCCGTCCGGGATCGGCTCGTGCATCACCCGGTGGGGAAGCGTGTCAGTTCCGCGGTCGGCGACGCCCCGGGAGGCGTTGATCAGCCGTTCGAGGTTGTAGATCCGCTCGCCGATCCGTTCGACGTCCTCGACCGAGAGGTCCCACCCCGTCGCGAGGTTGATCGCCTCGGTGTAGTTTTCGTTGACGCGGGTGCCCCACCCGCCCTCGCTGACGAACCGACACTGCGTCAGCGAGTCGCCAAGCGCGGTGAAATGCTGGATGCGGGCGGCGAACTCGGGGGTTCCGTCGGTCGTCTCGTCGTGGTGGCCGTCGTACTGCATCGTCGGTCGCGTGTCGTGATGGGAGCCGCCACGCGTCGCGGTGGCGTAGCCGATGCTCATCCCCTTCAGCCCGCGGGCCGAGTGGGCGGCGAACTCGAGGCCCTTCGCCCCGTAGAGATACCGTTCGGCCTCGTCATCGAGCGATTCGGCCAGCCGGAACGACCCCTCGGCGAGCTCGTCGCCGAACCCCTCTCGGTGTGCCGTCCGTCGAGCGAGTTCCACCAGTCCGTCGGCGTCGCCGAACTCCAGGTGGGGTGAATCGTCGTCGTCGAGCAACCCTTTCTCGCGGCATTCGCGAGCGAACGCGACGGTGACGCCCCACGAGATCGTATCGAGACCGAGCCGATCACACAGGTCGTTGGCCGCGATAACCCGGTCGATGTCGTAGACCTCCTGCAGCGTCGCGGTCCCGAACAGCGACTCGAACTCGGGGATCTTCGCCTCGGTGATCCCCTCGGCCTCGACCGAAACGTGTTTGCCGCATTTGACCGCGCAGTTGGCGCAGGTGGTGTCCTCCGTGATGTACTCGTCTTTCAGCCGCTCGCCGCTGATAGCCTCGGCGTCCTTGGGGTCGGCCTGTTCGGCCTGCATGTTCCGCTGGCCGAGTTTTCCCATCTCGTTGATCGGGTTGACGAGTCCGGCGGTTCCGTACTCCTGGAGCATCTCGGTGTCCTGCATCAGTCGTCCCATCTGCTGGACCGCCCGCGACCGGAGTTCGCCGTGGGGTTCGGGCTGGAACCCGCCGCCCTGGACCGCGATCGCCTTGACGTTCTTCGAGCCCAGGACCGCGCCGGCGCCGCCGCGACCGGCGACGCCCTCGCGGATCTCGGATTCGTGAAGCAGACAGGCGTACCGAACCTGGTTTTCGCCGGCCGGGCCGTTGGCCAGGACGTGGGTGTCGTACCCGACGCCCTCGCGTTCCCGGATCGCCTGACAGGTCTCGTAGGTCTCCAGTCCCGCGAACGCCTCGGCCGACTTTACTTCGGCGCCGTCCTCGTCGATCAGGACGTACGAATCCGCATCGGCCCGCCCGTGGAGGACGACCGCTTCGAACCCCGTCGTCTTCAGCGCCTGTGGGAGCGTTCCGCCGAACGTGGAGTCGAAAAACCCGTTCGTCATCGGGCTCACGAACCCCAACACGCCGCGGGACGTCGACTGGAACGGCGTGGCGTTCATCGGTCCGACCGCCATCGCCAGCACGTTCTCCGGATCGAACGGATCGGCGTCCGGGGGGACGTGTTCCGCGACCTGCTTTGCCACGAACCCGTTGCCGCCGAGGAACCGGCGAGCGTCCCTCGGAGCGATCGCTTCCGTCTCGGTCTCACCTGTATCGAGATGTACGTGGAGTATCTCGCCCCCGTACACCGGAGGTAACGAATCGGCCATTGTACGTCACCACCTCCGGGACGGGACGTATTAATTGACAGGGGATCCGACACCGTTTTTGTACCGAGCGAAATCCCGGACGATCGGGCCGTCACCCACCGCGCTAGCTCGCCTCAAAACCCCTCCTCGAGATCCTGGTCGGCGTAAACGCCCGTCCGCCAGGCAGTGTCGAGGGCGGCGGTGAGGACCGCCCCGACGGCGACCCCACCGGAAGCGAGCAGTTCGACCGGCGGGGAAACGGGCGCGCCGACCGTCCCGATGGCGACGCCAGCGGCAGCCAGAAGAACCGTCAATCCAGCCCCAGCGAGCAACACCCGTTCGCGACCCGGCCGTGGGACCGCCCGGTTCGCCCGGCCGACGGCCGTCCGCAGCGTCGGCGCCTCGAGCGCCAGCGCGGGGATCACGAACGCATCACAGCCGACGGCGACCTCGGCGGGCGAAACGTCGTTCTCGGAGAGGATCCGATCCGCGATCGGCCCGACGGCGATCCGCGTCTTGATCCACCGGTAGAGCGGTTCGATCCGCGAGCCGACACGGTCGATCGACCCACCGAGCGACGCCGGCTCGCCCCCGAGCCGGCTTCCGGCGGCGTAGGCC
>LKMJ01001168.1_pt1 | contig 22665 bp, 16 predicted proteins | sample 643391 | NCBI WGS metagenome assembly LKMJ01 (sample SAMN04112250, study PRJNA286221) | soda lake metagenome | biome: soda lake; feature: Kulunda Steppe; material: water; isolation source: sample PL-Br10 brine of Picturesque Lake | place: Russia: Kulunda steppe | collected 2010-07
CAGACTTCGAACTCACGAACGTCGGTGCCGGCCCGGATCCGTTCTCGCTGTCTGCAGCCGCAGGCGAGGCGGACACCGACGCGATCGTCTTGCTCTTCCAGCGCGATTACCACTGTGGCAACTGCCGGAAGCAGGTTGCTTCGATCGCCGACCGATACGATGAGTTCCAGGCGGCGAACGCGCTGGTCGTCTCGATCCTGCCCGAACCGGCCGATCGGACGGCAAACTGGATCGACACCGGGTTACCGTATCCGCTACTGGCCGATCCCTCGGCCGACGTCAGCGACTCGTTCGACCAGCCGGTCCGGTTTGGCGTCCTCGGCTCGCTACACGACCTCATCGGTCGGATGCCCGTCGCACTGGTCCTCGATACCCGAGACGGTGTGCCGACGACCGCCTACACGCACGAAGGGCGGATGCCGGCCGATCGGCCGTCGATCGACGACCTGCTGGCGGAGGTGCGATCGATCAGTTCACGATAACGTCCGGCTCCGCTTCCGGTTCGGGAGCCTCGTCGTCGCCACTGTACTTTTTGACGGCGGCACCGATCGCGACCAGGGCCACGAGCCCGATCAGTGCGCCGACGAGCGTGCCTTTGCCACCGGAGTCGTCGGCAGCGGCTTCCTCGTCGTCTTCCAGTTCGACGTCGGTTTCGCCCTCGCTCCCGCCGATCGGGAGCGCGTTTGCGATCGAGCCGGTTCCGAGCTGGGTGCCGTCGATGTGTAACTCGATGAGGGTGAATTTTCGATCTCCCATAACTGGGGGCTCAATGAGAAGCCACTTAGCCGTTTGGTTGCCGGCCGACGACCGGTACGATTAAGTAGCCATCAACTGCCGTCTTTCGTATGAGTGGACGACCGCTGGACGTCCTCGAGGCGTCGCTCGGTGACCGTGTCACAGTACGACTCAAGAGTGGTGACGAGTACGTCGGCGAGCTCGCCGGCTACGACCAGCACATGAATCTCGTCCTGGAGGAGGTGACGATCCCGGACGACGGCGGCATCGACGAGGAACTACCGATCGAAGACACAACGATTATACGCGGCGATAACGTCGTTTCGATCACTCCATGACTGGTGCAGGAACCCCGAGCCAAGGAAAGAAGAACACGACGACACACGTCAAATGTCGTCGGTGCGGAGAGAAGTCGTATCACGTCAAAAAGAAGGTCTGCTCGTCGTGTGGCTTTGGCAAATCCGCCAAACGTCGCAGCTACGAGTGGCAGGGCAAAGCTGGCGACAACTGACCACAGTACCGATCGCCAATAGGTGGCGGAACTAACAACACGAATCTCCACGACCAATCGCGACGGACACGTTTCGTCGACTGACTAGATCGCGGTTCTCCTGCTGTTTTTCATCCCGTCGCCACTCGGTTACGAACGCACGTCAAAAAACGAACTGTTCTGACCGTTGTGCCGAACACCCGCCTACCGAACGTCGTAGTCGACACTGACGTCTGCGTTTCCGGTCAGCCGGAAACTGGTGAACGTTCCGCTGAACCAGTAGGCGTCGGTCTGGTCGTCAATAACGGCTTCGACTGTACTACCGTCGATCTCTGCTTCGTCGTTGACGGTCGCATCCCCGTGTGCCGATGGTTCGAGCGAACCGGAGACGCCGAACGAGTACGACACCGAATCAGCAGTTCGAGTGCCGTCGATGGCCAGCAGGTTCGATGGCTCGTCGCCGGTGCTGTCGTCCGAACCGTCATCCCCGGTGCTGTCGTCCGAATCGCCATCCTCGGCTGTTGCCTCGATGACGTCCTCGGGTGAGAGCACCTCCCCATCGAGTTCAACCCACATACTGTCGGGTTCGTCGAGATCGATCGACGTAATCGGGCCAGTGACGCGGTAGGCGTCACCGAAGCCACTTCCAGTGCCGCCGCCAGCCCGCCAGGTGCCGTCGTCGGTCTCCTCGACGAAGTCACGGGTCCGCCAGGTGCCACCTTCGATCGCCTGTCCACTGGGCGAATCGTACGGCGCTTCGGTGAACTCGATCGGCCCATCGGCTTCGAACTCGTAGGTCACACCGCTGGTGTTCTGTTCGGTAATAAACGCCACGAGGCGGTCCTCGTCCACTGACTCGTCTTCGTCCTCGGCGTCGTCGTCCGCTTCGTCACTCGTTTTCTCGATGATCTCTTCGGGAGAGAGCACCTCGCCGTCGAGTTCGACCCACATGCCGTCGGGCTTGTCGAGATTGATCGCGGTAATCGGGCCACTGACGCGGTAGGCATCACCGAATCCGCTTCCGGTGCCGCCGCCTGCCCGCCAGGTGCCGTCGTCGGTCTCCTCGACGAAGTCACGGGTTCGCCAGGTACCACCCTCGATCGCCTGTCCACTGGGCGAATCGTACGGGGCGTCGGTGAACTCGATCGAACCGTCGGCTTCGAACTCGTAGGTCGCACCGCTGGTCGTTGGGTCGGTAACGAACGCAAGCAGGTGTTCATCGTCGTTCAGTTCTTCGTCGGGTTCGTCTTCTTCGGTCGACTTCTCGTCGTCCCCTTCGGGTGGCTCCGCACCGTTCTCGATACCTTCGTCGAACGGGTCGACGTATTCACGCCCACCCGAGGCGGCCATCTCGGCGCTCGTCGGGACACCACCGTCTTCCAGCACGGTCGCCGTCGGTTGACGCGTCAGGTTCGAGTGTTCGACGCGAACGTCGTAGCTTACGCTCTCCCCGTCAGTGTCCATCCGCTCTTCTCTCGGGGCGTCGTCGTTGATATAACAGTCTTCCGTGTACAACACGACGTCTCCGCTCGGACTGTCCGAGTACCAGCGCCCGTGGAAGAGGGCGTCCGGCTGGGTATCGTTCGGGAACGTACAGAACGTCGAGTTTTTCGCCGTCATCCCGTCCTGGTGCCAGAACCAGACGTTTCGGCCGTTCCGGGAGTTCGAATACGGATAGGTGCCTCGCTGGCCGTCTTCGTCGTCGTAGAGTCCGATCGAGTTGCGAATCTCCGTCGTCGAGGTCCCGATCCGGTAGTTCGAGACGGTGTTGTTTCGGTGGAAACAGTTCTCGTAGATCACGGTTCCGTTCCCGCGCCCCGATTCGCCGACGCTGTCGGCGTACGAGGCGTTGTTCCCCTGGCCTTCGACGTGCGTGTGGCGGATGTAGACGGTCCCGGCGTGGCGTCCAGCAATCCGGATGCCGCCACACGTTGACGGTTCGGAATCTCCGTCGTCGGGGGTGAGCTTGCCGCTCATGTAAATGTTTTCGAAGGTGATCTCACCCCCGGAGTTGGCAGCCGCGGTGAGCAGGTGACGGCTGTTGCCGCTCCGGTCGGTCGCCGCGCCGTACCAGCCGACGTTGCGGACGGTTCCGGAGTTGATGTCGTTGGCTTTGATCTGGTAGCGCGCCCCGCGTGCGGTCTGGTCGACGAGCAGATTCTCGACGGTTTCCCCATCGTCCAGGTGGTAGGTAATCGTTTCTCCGGGATCGAGCCTGATAACCTCGTAGTCGTCTGTCGATGCGCTTGCACCCACGCTCGCAAGTGAGAGGGCAGATACGGCCGCTGCCGTCGATGCGAGGTACGACCGCCGGTTCAGGCGATCCGGTTTGGTTTCGTCGTTGGATGGGCTGTGATCGATCGTATCACGCTTCTTGTCATCCATATCGCAGCGAAAGTCCGTGTTTTTGCTATATGTGTTCCTTAACCACTGCGCAGTTTATAGGATATCCTGAAAATCGGGTGAAGCTGAGTATCGGATGGAGCTGAGTATCAGACGAAATAGAGTATTAGCTTTGACTGAGTGTCGGACTATCTTGAATACTGTGTGTTGTCAGTTCCTCTGTAGTCGTTGGGACTACTCCGATCAGTTACCGTCGGCCATTTGGTCGGAAATCGTGATATAACAATCAATAGCTACTGTCGTAGAGACTGGACGGTGACCATAGTGGAACTTGTTCGAAAGCTTACTGCTGTCCGCACGCGACCCGACCAGACGATCGAACACGCCAAACAGGGTGCAAACAAGCTGCTCCGATTGCTCCACCGGGGCCGACTGGGAGCGGCGGGGAGCTTTCTCGTTGCCGGCGCGATCGATCGAAGTCCGTACGATCCGTATCTGCGCTACCAGTCGTGGCGCCACGGCGGTGAACGCACGATTCCGGTTCGTGGCCACCGGATGACCGTGAGCATGGACGATCGCGGGATGTCCCGTGATCTGCTATTGTACGGCGTGCGCGAAGAGCGGACCGCCGCTCGCTTCGAGCGCGAACTCGCTACCGTCTCTCAGTCCGTGTCTGAGCCGATCACCGTCCTCGACATCGGGGCGAATATCGGCTACTACACGCTGATCGAGGCCCAGCAACTGGGTCCCGACGATACGGTCGTCGCGTTCGAACCGGATCCACAGAACAGCGCCTTGCTCGAACGGAACGTGTCGCTCAACGAGTACGACGATCGCGTCACGATCGAACAGGCAGCGATCGGCACTGAGTCCGGGACGGGAACGCTCCAGCAGTCGACCCACTCGAATCTCCACCGACTGGAAACGTCGTCGACGACTACGGACCACCGTGACACCGGCGAGTCGATCCCTGTCGACGTCCACGCCGTCGACGACTATCTCGCGGCCACCGGTATCGATCCGGCGACGGTCCGTGCGATCCGTATGGACCTCGAAGGATTCGAGGCCGAACTGATCCCGTCCATGGAGTCGGTACTCGCTGCTGACGGGCCACTGGTCATGCTCGTCGAAATGCATCCCAATATTCTGGACGACGAGGAAACCGATCGGTTACTGGATACGTTCCAGGAGTATGGATTCGCAGTCGTCGACGCGATCTTCGAAGAGGTAACGGCGAATCCATTCGTCGCACCCGAACAGGTCGACAGCATCGATGAGTTGCGATCGTTCGAGCGCGGGTATAATCTCGTTCTGAAAAAAGGTCGTACCGATGGCTAGCGATCGCCTGTCGGTCGCGACCGGTCTACCGGAGTTCGGCGATCGCCTGTCGGACGTCCAGAATCCCCGTTGACGCGGAGATCAGCACCCAGACGATCCCACCGAGGACGACGACGCCAAGCAGCGTCGAGAGATTCGTGACCAGCGGGAGCAAGAGGGCGACCGTCGCCGACATCCCGACTGTGACGCCACTCACCACGACGAGCGAGCGCCCCAGTTTCGCAAACGAGATGTTCAGTTCGGCGTTAATGAGGTAGATGTTCACAGCGACCATGATCGTGTAACTGACCACTGTCGATACGGCTGCGCCGACGACGCCGATCGTCGGGATCAAGAGGACGTTCAACCCGACGTTCAAGACGCCGGTCGACCCCTTCGCGATCGCCCGGTGTTTTGCTCGGCCGAGATAGTCGAGCGCGTCGTTGGTTATCTTGTCGATCGACTGTAACACGATAAAGATCGATAGGATCTGGATGACCGGAACGGCGTCGAGATAGTCGGGCCCGAAAATAAACTCCACTGTCGGTTCGGCGACGAGGACCAGTCCCGCCGCTGCAGGAACGTAGAACAGCAGGTTGTACGTAAACGTTTGTTCGTAGATCCGGGCGGCTTCGTCGATTCTACCGGCGGCTTTGTGCTCTCCGTACGTCGGTGACACGGCGAAGCCAAGCGAGTTCGCCGGGGCAATGACGAACTCCGAGAGCTGTTTTGCCAGCACGTAGTAGCCGACGGCAACCGGCGTGAGAAAAAAGCCGACGAGCACGGTGTCGACGCGCTTGTAGAGAATGTTCGACCCGTTCGTCGCAGCCAGCGGGATGCTATACTCGAGGAGTCGCCGAGAAAGCCCCGACTCGATCGAGGGTGCGGGCTCGATCGACGAGACGAGGCGGTACAGGAGAACGAGCCCGACGAGCGCCCCGAACGAGTAGCCGAGGATGTAGCCGACGAGCGCGCCGATGACGCCGAAGCCGGCCAGTAGCAGGCCGATGACGGCGACGAAAATCCCGAGATTCGCGGCGATCGACACGATGGCACTCCAGTGAACCCGATTGAAGCCCTGAAACAGCGTGTAGAGATACGAGTTCATGGTCTTGGCAACGATGTAGAAGAAGCCGACCAGCAACAGCCCCTCCAGTGCCGGATCGTCGAACTGGGCGGCGATCGGCTGGTGGAAGAGGGCGACCACGCTGGCAGTGACGAGAATCAGGGCGAGATTGTACCGCACGGAAACACGGACGAGATGGGGAAGCTGGCCGGTGTCCGCCTCGTTGTACTCTGCGATGTAGCGGGCCGTCGAGTTACCGATCCCGAAATCGCTGAAGAACAACGCGATCGCGAAGATTGAGATCGCCAGAAACAACAGGCCGTACTCCGACGGTGAGAGGAACGTCCGTGCCAGCAGGACGAACAGCAGTCCCTTGGCACCGATTCTGACCGCCTCCGCGACGAGCGTCGTTTTAAATCCCCGGAGTATCTTCTCTTTATATGTACTCATTACTCGAAAACTCCAATCCTGACCGGCCGGTTACAACTGTTGCGGTGCTCGGGGCTGGTCGGTGGCTGCGTTGCGAACCGCTTCCATCAGCTTGATCGTCCACTCGGCGGATTCGAGCGGGACTGGAACCGGCTGCCCGGTGTCGAGTGCCGCTGCCGTTCGATCGAACAGCCCGTAGTGGGAGCTGACCTGACAGCGCTTCTCCCAGCTGTCATCGAGTTGCGACTCGGCGACGAGACGTGCGTTCGAGACGAGCCCGGTGAGGTGACCGAAAGCGTAGTCGATCGACTGTACCGCCTTCGTGACCGAGGAGTCACCGTAGCCGTCGTCGATCTGCTGGACGGTCTGGAGCACGGTGTCGATGACCAGCGAGCCCTCGGTTCCGTGGACGTGGATCTGGCGTTTCAGCGTCGCCCCAGAGATGATTTTAAAGCTACAGGCGACGTCGGTCTCGCTTTCGTACTGGATCTGGACCGTATCGTAGCCAAAGTCCTGCTCGTACTCGCCGTCGAGCGTCGTGAGCGTCTGGACGTCATCGATGTCTTCGGGGAACCCACCCATCGACAGCCCCATGTAGATGGGGTGGGGCAACCCTTCTTCGAACTCCCCACCGAGCAGCTCGAACACCCACTCGCCGCGTTTCACATCGTCCGGGCGGGAGTGGCCGGCCGAAAGGAGGTCGACCCCTCTCACGCGGCCGATCTCGCCGCGGTCGATCAGCTCCCGGGCGGTTCGCATTGCCGGATCGTACAGGTGCTGGTGGACGGGCGAGACCGCCACGCCGTGTTCCTCTGCAGTGCGTGCGAGCGTTTCGATTTCCTCGACGGTTTCGGTCACCGGTTTTTCGATGAGCAGCGGAACGCCCGCCTCGATCGCCTTCTGGGCGATCGGGAGGTGTGTCTGGACGGGCGTACAGATGTGGAGCCAGTCGAGGTCCTCGCGGCTGAGCAGTTCGTCGACGTCGGTGTAGGCGGTGCAGTCGTACTCTTCTGCGGCCGTCTGTGCCTTCGTGGCGTCGACGTCACAGATGGCAGTCAGGTTCGTTCGTGGATTGTAGTCGATACCAGTGAAATGGGTGGCAGAAACCGTCCCTGCGCCGACAACGGCTGTCTCGAGTGTCATTTCACACTCGTCTATCCCGTATCCCGGTATTGTAATGGGTCTGTTACCGAAAGAGTAGTCGCAAACGGAGTGTTTCTATCGCTGATACGTCGGTCACTGGCGTCGGTTCATCCACACTAGTCGACCAGATACCCCAGATCCTGAAGTTGATTTTTCATCCGGGGAGAGAGTTTACCGGTGCGCTGATTCGGCGACTGGTCCTCGGGGGCGTGCTGGGCGAATTCGGCTCGCGTGGCCTCGAGGTCCGCCGCCACCTCCGGCCGATCGTCGATGACGTCGGTCGATTCGTCGGGCAGTGCATACAGTCGCCGATCGCTGTCGCTGTGTTCGTACTTGTACTCGTCAGTGCGCACTGCCGTCAGCGTCCCACGGTGGAAGCGATCGGCGTCGAACGATGGGTTGAGCGACTGCAGCAGGTCGATCGTCTCGTCAGCCCGCGACCCGCCGCGCTGGACGATACTGTGGTCGCGGGTCGTCTCGCGCACGTCCTTCCCCTGCAGGCCAGTGGTGTCGGCGCCGACCGCTTCGAGCAGGGTTCGCATTACGTCGACGTGCTGGACGTGTCCCTCGGCATCGAGGAGGTCGGTCGGCCCATCGACGACGAGCGGGACGTGACTGACTGCATCGTGAGTGACGAGCCGATGGGCAAGGAGTCCCCGTTCGCCGAGTAGTTCGCCGTGGTCGCCCGTGATGACGACGATCGCGTCGTCGAGGGTCGATCGCACGTAATCGTAGACCTCGCCGACGAGGGCGTCGGTGTAGGCGAGACAGGCGTCGTACATGGCCTCGATCGCGCCCCACTCCGCGTCGGTAAACGAACAGCCGTCGGCGACGGTCTGCATGAGCTGTTCGTCCATCTCGATGGCGATTTCGAGGGCCTCTTCGGCGGAAAACGGCAGCGAGTCGGTGAACCGATCGAGGTAGGGCCGTGGCGGAACGTAGGGATGGTGTGGGTCGCCGAAGTGGGCGTAGCAAAAGGTCGGCTCCGAGCCGGTTCCGAGCCGTCGTTTGATTCCCTCCGAGAGCAAGTACCCCGTCGAGTGGAGTCGCGTCTGCTTAGTGTAGCCGATGCTGTGCTGGCGGAGCTGGAGCAGGAACTTGGCCAGCCCGCTGTAGCCGGCGACGTCCTGGAGGGAATACTTGTCGTACCAGACGAATTCGTCGAACCCGCGATCGAGCCCGGAAGCCGAACTGAGATGGGCGTTCTTCGAGAAGCAAACGGAGTGATAGCCGACGTCCCCGAGTCGTTCGGCGATCGTCGGAAACTCACTGGGGATCGTGTCGTGGTTCACTCCTGCGCCGTGAAAGCCCGGATAGGTTCCCGTCAGCATCGACGCTGTCGACGCTCGGGTCCAGATGCCGTGGGAGAAACAGCGATCGAACGACCGCCCCCGATCGGCGATCCGTTCGAGTTCGGGGGTCGTCGACCGATCGTACGCACTGAGTGACGTGTGGTCGTACCGCGTGCTTTCGAGACTAATCCAGACGATCGTTGGTGCCGACATACTGTCACAACCAGACCACGATCGGTGGTATATACCTCCGCGAGATTTTCAGTAACTGGAGAACGCGGCCCGGAGTTTGCGTCCGGTTTCGGTTGGATTGTGTGATGGTAGCCGCCGGTTACCACTGTGTTACCCGTCGACGCGGACCAGATAGACGTCGAGTTCGCCGTTGGTCTGAACCCGATTCATCTCGTCTTGGCCGGTGATCGTGTCGAAGTCCTCGTCGGTGTATCGGATCTCCTGATAGGCGATCGTCTCCCGATCACGATCGGATTGGCTGATCGTCACGTACGTGTCCTGATCGTAGAGCGCCGAGAATCCCCGTTCGGTCACCGTCTCGTTGAGCGTCCCGTGGGCGCTGGTTCGTTCGTGATTGGCGTTGATCGCGTCGTCGTACCGGTTCGGCGCGTCCCTGATCCCCAGGAACGTGAGGTCGTCACCGGCGTGTTCGTACGCCTGTTCGTAGCCGGAGCGCTCGCCGTCGCTTACGTGGTGGGACTGGTTGTAGATGAACGGCGAGGGGAACGCCGCAACCAGCGAGAGTACCAGGAGGATCCCGATCCCCACGGAGAAGACGGTGTTGCGACCCGGAGTGGCCCCACCGACCTCGGGGTCGATCAGCGGTCGCAACGCCAGCGCGCCGAGGATCGTGACGAACACCATCATCAGTCCGAACACGCGGAAGTACATCTCCGACGTGTCGCCGAAGAAGTAGATGAAAAAGACCGCGAACAGTCCGACGAGCGCGATACCGAACGCGATCCCCATCGAGGCGACCCGCTGTTGGATTGCCGGCCAGCGGACGATCGCCGCGAGAAAGAGCCCGGCGGCGAGCAGCGAGAACAACAGCTCTGGAACGAACATCCGGAGGAACACCCCCCGGAGACTCCCACCGATCGCTGTCACCGACGCGCCCTGGGCGGCGATCGACTCGCCGGCTCCACTCCTGTCGCCCAGGAGGAACAGGACGGCCGAGCCGACGGCATCGCGCGCGAATCCGGCGAGGGACTGATTGTTGAGCATCCAGATAGCAAAGACTCCCGAAAAGAGGGCTGTCTGAGCGGACAGTGATTGTGACATCAGCATCCGCCGGTCGGTACCGAGTCGGCTGGCCACAAACTGGATGCCGGAGATTCCGAGCAAGACGACGATCATGTGGGCTGCAAACTGGGGATGGAAGACGACGAACGTCGCCGAGACGATGGCAAACAGGGATCCAAACGCCGTCCACTGCCCGCTGACCCGGTCGGTACGGAGATATTTCACCAGGACGTAGACGAGGAGTGCCGACAACAGTACCGTCTGTGACATCGCGTGGGGGTGCATGTGTGTCGACAGCGTCGTAATCGGAAGCAGGAGAAACGACGCAAACACGCCTGCAACCAGGGCTGCCCGGGTTGGCTGTATCGTGTGGACGGCGAGTGGAACGAACACAAAAAACGCCACCACGGAGACCAGCGTCAGCACCAACATTGCGTGGGACAACGAGATTCCGATCGTGGATTCGATCAGGACGGAGGCCGTGTGGATCCCGGGATAGAACAGTTCGAACGGCGAGAGCGACTGCTCGCCGATCGCCGTTGCCCACCCCAGATGGGTCAACGAGTCGTTCTGGCCGTTGTACTGGTAGCCCCGGATGATCGGGAGCCCAGCGAGGACGGTCATCGCCGCACCGCCAAGAATCAACGCCGCCGTGCGAACCAGCCGAGACCCCCTGCGGACAGTCCACACAGCGACGAGAAGCGAGATCGCCACCGCGAGGCCGAGGCCGGCCCAGACGGGGGTCGGTGTCATCCTGTAGAGCGAGACTTCGTAGCCGGTTGCCGGCGACGTGTGGGCGATCAGGGTTGCCGCGCCAACTGCGAGAAACCCACCCACCAGTGCAGTCTTCGCGACGGCGTCGTGTCGTGGTGCTGTCGGGCGTGACATTCGTCAGTGTCGGTCAGTCATTGCAGACGTATTTTGTTATGGCAGTGATACCCCTCTCCCCGGTCACGAGAGTGTGGTCTTGCGGTGGCTTCACTCTGCGATCGTCGCGAATACCGCGATCAGCGAGAAGAGGGCTACAGTGATCGAGAAATCGATCCCTTACGGCGGGATGACCCCCTCGATCCCAGCAGATAGAGCACAGCCGTCTCCGACGACTCCGACGACAACTCACCGCTCTTCGGGAACGTAGTACAGTACCACGTCACCGTTCGTCTGGAGGCGATGGATGCCGTCGGCCGACTCTATCTCGTCGAAGTCAGCGGCCGAATACCGCAGTTCCTGGTAGGCGATTACCTCCCGTTCGTAGTCGGCTGTCGACGTGATAAAGTACGAACCAGGATCGATCGACGCAGGCAGCGACTGATCACCCGCCGACTGGTTTACCGAACCGTGTTCACGCGTCTTCCCATCGCTCGGATCGGCTACGTCGTTGAATCGGTTCGCACGGGGGGAGAGCCCGAGGATGTCGGTATCGGGATCTGTGCCAGCAAATGCCGTTTCGTACCCGCTCATGGTACTTTCCGGTACATGATGGTTCTGATTGTACGTGTAGGGTGCCGGAAACGTGGCGAGCAACGAGCACACGAGGAGTGCCCCGAGGCCGACCGCGAGGACCGAGTTGACTCCCATCGGTACCGTCCGCTCGCGGACCCACTCGCTGCCCTGTGCGATCGACACTGCACCGAGAACGGTGACGAACACCATCATGAGCCCGAACACCCGGAAGTGCATCTGTGAGGTGCTGCTGAAGTAGTAGACGACGAACAGCACGCCAAGACCCGCGAGTCCCGCAGCGAAGTAGGTCGTGATGCCCGACAGCGGGTGACGAGAGGCGGTCCGCCGATGCAGGACCACAGCCAGGATCAGTCCGGCAGCGAACAGTGAGAGCACCAACTGTGGCAGGAAGAGTTTGACGAAGGCCTCGCCGAGACCGGCCCCGATCGCCTCAAGCGACGCGCCCTGGGTCTCGATGGCACTCTCTTCGGACTCGCCGGTGATCACCGAAAACACGGCGGAGCCGACGGTGTCGGTAGCGAAAGTGAGCAGGCCGTGGTAGCCCGTCCAGAGGACGAACAGCCCAGCCACGAAGAGGGTCTGTCCGTAGATGGGCTGGTAGTTCGCAGTCGAATCACTAGCGTCCGCCGATCGGCGCTGGAGGACGGCGATGGCGATCATGACGACGAGCATGTGAGCGACCAACTGCGGATGAAAGAGGACGAAGGCTCCGCCGCTGGCTGCCAGCAGGAGGCCAAACGCCGTCGAGCCGCGGTTCGGCGCGACGAGATACTTCGTGAGCAGGTAGACGAACAGCGCCGAGAACAACACCGTCTGTGACATCGTGTGGGGGTGGAGGTGCGTCGCGATCGTCGTGATCGGCACCAGCAGAAATCCCGCAAACGCCGCTGTGACGACGACGTCTGGTGTCGGCACGATCGCCCGGGCAGCGAGGGGGACGAAGGTCACGTAGGCGACGATCGACACGACCACGACGAGGAGCATCGCCTGGGTGAGAGAGATACCCAGCACCGAGTCGATCACCACCGAGTTAAGGTGGAGTGCCGGGTAGAACAGTTCGAACGGCGACAACACGCCGTCGCTGATGGCGATGGTCCAGCCGAGGTGGGTCAACGAATCGTTCTGTCCCAGAAAGTGATAGCCCCGAACGAGTGGCATCCCCGCGAACACCGCCGTTCCGATACCGCCGAGTCCGAGAGCCGCGACTCGAGCAGGCCGATCAGCCGGCGAGAGCGACGTGAGGGCGACGACGAGTGAGATCGCCATCGCCGTGCCCAGCCCGATCCAGACGCCGATCGGCGTCTCCGAGTAGAGCGATACTTCATACGCCGTCGCCGGATTCGTGTGAGCGAGTGCGGCGGCACCGACGATAGCAAAGAACCCACCAGTCAGGGCGACTTTTTTCCATACTGGAACACGCGCCAGATAAGGATCAGACATTCGACCTGCTCGTACCGACCGTCGATTGCGGGATTGTTATTTCGCCGCTGTCTGGCTGTAGCACCGTCTTATCGGCCTGTTCGGCCACGCTGATTTTCCTAGCACCGCGATAACTATGCGATCGATCGAAAACCGGTTGCCTGAATGACTCCTCGACCGAACATCGTCTGGGCTACCTGACGTGATCGGCGTGCTGTCGTGGGCCGTTGGCGGCCGATTCGCCCGATATTGGCCGTACTCGGATCGTACAGCGGGCATCGGATCCTGTACCTCACTCGTTACAATTACCGGCGTTCTGGAAGCGTCGATCGATGTACTCGCTCGGACAACTCAAACGGGGGATTCGGTGGAGTTTCTCGGATCCGTCGATGGTGGCTCGCGAACTGAACCGACTCTACCACCGTCGGCTGTCCCGTCGTGACTACAACCCAGACGGGGTCGACATCGTCGATGCGGACTGGGACACCCTGCTCGTACTCGACGCCTGTCGGTACGATATCTTCGAGCACCGACACGACCTCCCCGGTCGACTGGAGCGACGGGAGTCGAGGGGGTCTCACACGACGGAGTTTCTCACGGCAAACTTCCAGGGGCGGACGCTTCAGGACATCGTCTACGTGATGGCGAGCCCACAGCTCTATCACTGGCGCGAGACGATCGACGCCGAGTTTCACGACGTCATCAACGTCTGGCGTGAAGCCGGCTGGTCTGAGGAGTATGGCACCGTTCGCCCGGAAACGATGGCCGAATACGTTCGCAACGCTGCCGACCAGTATCCGAACAAGCGCATCATCGGCCACTTCCTCCAGCCCCACTATCCGTTTATTGGGGCCGACAGTGCGATCAATACCAGAACGTTTGGCGACGAAGAGGACAATTTCGATATCTGGAACGAACTTCGGCGCGGGAACACGACCGTTTCGCGAACGGACATCTGGGAGGCATACCGCCAGAACCTGGATCTCGTATTGCCGATCGTGGCGGAGTTGCTAAACGAACTCCAGGGGCGAACGGTCGTCACGTCCGACCACGGGAACATGATCGGCGACCGATCGAGACCAGTGCCGATTACGGAGTGGGGCCACCCGCCCGGGACATATACGCGTGAACTCGTCGAGATTCCGTGGCTGATAGTCGAGAACGGACCGCGAAAGGACATCGTCGCCGAACCACCCGAGCAGTCGAGTGAATCACGCACCACCGACGTCGTCGAAGACCGACTCCGGCAACTGGGCTACGTTAGCTGACCGGTGTCTCTGCAGTTTGCTCCGCTATGGTTACCGATCGTCGAGCGCCACACTGGCAGTCCCGTTCAGCGTAAAGCCAGTGATCTGCCCGGAGAAGTGGTACGTATCGACACCGTCGTCGACCGTTCCGCTGGCCTCACCGTCGTCGACCGTCGGTGTCCCGTCGGCGGTCTCCTCCTCTGAAACGAGTGTCAGATCGCCGCTCACCGAGAAGGCGTACTCGGTCACTCCATCCGTGCCTTCTCCGTCGATCGAGATCGCGTGTGAATAGTCATTGTCGGATGTGGACTCGTCCGGGTCGTACTCCTCGCCGTTGACGAGCACAGTCGCCGGGCCATCGACGTCGACGGAGTCGATCGAGCCGACAAACCGATAGCCGTCTTTGCCGTCGCCCCAGACGGTGCCGCTTGCGGTACTATCGGTCGCGTCCATGTTCTCGTCGAGGGGCGCAGAGAGGGATTCGCTGGTCGTGACCTCACCGTCGATTTCGATCGTGTACGCCGAGACGACGCGCTCACCGGAGCCGACGACCTCGAGGCTGTTCGGAAAATCCTCACTCTCACTGTCCTCGTCGTCGGCTTCTCGGTCGTCCGCAGAGTCGTCGTCCGTCACTCGATCGGCATCCGAACCTGTTCCGCTCGCCGCCGCTTCCGGAGAGGTCGGACAGCCCTCGGGGACGCGATCCTCCGGATCGCCAGCACTGCTGCCCTCGATTCGGCCGGCACTGTTCGTGTTCGTCCGTCCCTGGATCCGCGTGTTCTCGAGAGTGGTTACGGCGTTGTCTGCCTGGGGGTGTGTGCTATTGACCTGGTTGGTTAAGATAGCAGCCCCTGCGCCGGGTTCGTCCCTCGGGATCGTGATGTCACAGTCGACGACCGTGAGATCGAAGCCACGGTTCCAGATGCCACGGACGGTGACGTCACCGGGACCGACCGGATAATCTGCCGGCCGGCGATCGTAGACGGAGACACAGTTGTGCATCTCACAGCCGGGACTGCCCGTTCGGAAATTGGCGACGTTGTTGTTGCGGTGATAGCAGTTGCGGAAGACGACGCTTCCACCTCTCCCATCGGAACCTTTGCCCGCAGAGGAGGCGTAGATCGCGTTGTTCGGGAAGCCTTCGATCCACGTCTGTTCGACCCGCAACTCACCCGCGTGCGATCGCGGGAGCCAGATCCCGATTCCGTACTCCTGATAACACTCGACGTAGACGTTTCGGATCGTTCCAACACCGCCCGCGTCGACTCGCGGGGTAATGAACGCGCCACGCTGGTCCCCCCAGGCTCCACGCACACCGACGTTCTCGATTAGCCAGCCGTCTCCGTTGGCCTTGATTTCTGCGCTCGCTCCGGGTGCCGAGATGTCGATCAACAGGTTTTCTATCGTCTCTCCATCACCGATTCGCCGCGTCCAGGTCGAACCGCGATCGACCTCGACGACATCGTAGTCGTCGCTCGCAGTGGCCGCCCCCGTCCCAGCTACCCCAGACACGAGCCCCGCCGCACCGATCGCCCCCGCCCGTTTGATGTACCCGCGACGCGACAACCCGGCGTCGTCGACCGGGGTCGGTTCGGACTCCGCCGGCGATTCAGCCGTCGACGGGGTTGCGTTCGGTTCGGTAGGGCCAGCATACTCGCCTGCATCCGGTTCTATTGTATCGCGTGCCATACATTCAGTTGACCGTAACCGTACATTCATAAGCTTTTTCGCTCAATAAAGAGTATATTTTGCTGAAAGTAATCTATTCAATTGGATAATTAAAAATATGAGCTGTTAATAGTCACAATGACATATCTATTCGGAGCTGTTCAAAAGAGTGTCCTTTGTTCCTGAATGTACGCTGGGTTTGTATCGGCAGTACACCACGGAACGTGGATACAAACTGTTTGCCGGATGCAGCCAGAAATGCACGAGTAATCAGCTCGTAACTCGTATTCGATCGCTCTGAGAACGGCGCTACCGGTATCCGAGACTCCGAAGTCGATCGGTTACCACCTCCTCATCGAGTGACTCCTGTCGATCGGTCTGGGGTGGCTCGCTGGTGAGCTGTCGCCGGTCACCCGCCGTGTGGACGTGCCACGGCACCTCGACGAGTGCTGGAACGTGTAGATTGCTCGGGTGACCGTAGCCACGCCCGGGGATCGGCCACAGTCGCTCACCGAACAGGTTGCCGTGGTCGGAGGTGACGACGGTTCGGCCGGACAGGTCGGGGACTAGCTCCCGAACCGTCTCGAGAACGAGATCGAGGTTCTCACGGTAGGCTTGCCAGACGGTCTCACGATCGATCGTCCCCCATTTGAGCTGTCCCCACACTGTCATTCCATCACCGTCTCCGTTCCCTGATGCCTCGAGCGATCGGCCGATCCCACCGTGGTCGAGCTGTCGCCCCGTCTCACCGATAAACGGGAAGTGGGGCTGCATGAAATGAAGGATGAGTCGTTTGTTCGGGTACTGCTCGTGGATCCGCCGACCGACAGTCGCGACGGCGTCCGGCCGAACCGTCTCGAGGTCGGGGTCCCACCACTCTCCGAGCAGGTTCTCGACGTGATGGAAGGTGTCGGCTGGAAGCTTACACGCGTGGGGGTTGGCGTGGACGTAGACGGTGTCGTGTAACTGCCGACCGACGAAGTTCTCCTGCATGAACTCCCAGCTTTCGCTCCCACGAGAGGTGACGGTCTCGAGGCCGCTATCATCGCCGATCCGTTGCTCGTAGAGATCGACCCGACAACCGTCCAGGATAAGGAGGTTGTCCCACGCTTCGTCGACGACGTAGATGCCGTCGGACTCGTGGAACCGATCGTAGTAGCGGGCGTTCGCCTCGTAACAGTACTGGTCGAGCTCCCCGAGTAGCATCCGCGGATTCGCCAGTACGCGACGCAGATTGCGTCGGTTGTATCGGGCCGGAAAGAGTGCCATTTTATACCAACGTCTGCGATGCGGACCGTAAGAATAGAGCCGATAACCTGCTGATGGATGCCACTACAGGACGCACGCGTCCCAGCGGCTTCGGACGTGCATCCGCGATCGGGCCAGCGGCAAGCGGAGACAGGCTGTGGCTAACAAAGCCGCCACTGATACTGAGTAGCGTCATCAGTATGAGACATCCAGCTAATCGAGTGTGACACATCGGTAACTCACGATGAACATCGGACTCTATCACGCACACGCCGGGACCAAAAACGCCGGCGGAAAGGCAGTTTTTGTCCGGGAGATGGCCAAAGCGTTGGCCGCAGATCACGACGTCGTATTGTACACCCAGTTCGCCGATCGCGACGCGCTCGTCGACTCGCTGCCCCAATCGTCCGTCACGCTGTACCGGATTCCACCGGTTCGGAGCCAACTCGCCCATCGATTCGTCGAGTCGTGGACGCCGTTTCACACGACCGACGTACTCGCTCTCGCCAGCGGCGTCCGATCGGGGCTTCGGTCACACGTCAACAGCTCGGTCGACGTCCTGTTGACCCACCGCTACCTCGACGACCTCTGCCTGTCGCGACTGGTCGACGTGCCGACCGTCTACCAGTATCACAACGTTACGAGTCCCGGAGTTGGCGCGTGGGCGCGCGAGTACGCCAGCGGGACGGACGCACACCTCGCAAACTCCGAGCAGATCGCACGCGAAGTCCAGGCGAAACTCGATCGATCGGTCGACGGCGTCGTGACTCCGGGGCTGGACCCGGAGACGTTTACGCCGGCCGCGAGCCCACACCACGAGACCGCCGTTCCAGAGATACTGTTCGTCGGGCGTGTCCAACCCGAGAAGGGGATCTACGACCTGCTCTCTGCGATCGCCCGGTTGTCACGGGAGGTCCGCCTCTCGGTCGTCGGCGCCGGTGAGACCGACGCGGTTCGACGGCGGGCCGATCGCCTGGGACTCGAAGCACAGGTGACCGTTCTCGGTGCACTGCCACACGAGGCGTTGCCACGCCAGTACGCCGCGTGTGACGTCTTCTGTAACCCGACGCGGTACGAGGGATTCGGCATGGTGAACGTCGAGGCGATGGCGTGTGGCTGCCCGGTGATTACCAGCGACCTCCCCGCCGTCCGAGAGTACGCGAGCCACGAGACGAACGCGTTGCTCGTCTCTCCCGGTGACGTCGAGGCCCTTACTGCGAGTCTCGATCGGCTCCTCGACTCGCCGTCGCTTCGCGACTCGCTTTCGGATGCTGGTCGACAGACAGCCCGACAGTTCTCGTGGGCAACACAGGCCGATCGACTCGCTGAGTTCTGTCGGCAGGTCACGGACGCCGAGACGGAACCGTCCGTCGAGCGGTATTCTGGTCCGATTGTCGACTGACGGGGATGGTGGAGTGGGTGAGGACGTGCTGATCGCGATGATAGCGGGAAGCGGGGACGACTGATGGCAACGAGCGGATAGAACAGGACGGCTACAGCACGTGTTCTCTGGCGAACTCCTTGTCGCGGTCGTCGATGCCGAACAGATAGAGGAGGCCACCGTAGGCGACGAGTCCGACGACTCCGCCGAGTGCCAACAGCGGAATCCCACTCACGAGGAAGGTTACACCGTACATGACCACTCCAGCACCCATGCAGGCAGCGATCGGTTTCCACAGTTGGCGCGAGTACGCGACCAACCGCTCGTAGTACCAGACCTGGACGACACGGGTGAGATTGAGCATGCCGAGGACCGACGCCGTCGCCAGCGCGGCCCCGACGACGCCAAACTCGAGGATGAAGTAGTAGTTGAGGACGACGTTCAACACGCCGAACACCCAGTGGTTGATCATCACGAGGTACTGGTGGTCGGTCATCGTCAGCACGTCGTTGCTCGGGCCGGCCACGGCGTTGAGCAACTGCCCCATCGCGAAGATCACCACGACGCTCGATCCGACGACGAACTCCGACCCGAAGATCGCAAGCAACGGTTCCCGGTAGAGCACGATCGGGAGGGCGACCAGCAGCGACAGCGTGATTGACCAGCGCGTCACGATTCTGTAGACGTGCTCCAGAATTTCCCGATCGCCATCGCTGTAGAGGCGGGAGACGACCGACGGGAACAGTTGATTGATCGCCGCAAGTGGCATCGCGATGATGCCACCCATCAACAGCGCGACGTTGTAGACACCAACGTCCGTCGACGCGAGAAAGAACCCGATCATGAAAATATCGACCCGGTTGTACAGCAGTGCGCCGGCCCGTGAAAACATAAACGGAAGCGAGAAGTTGTAGAACTCGATCTGCTCGGCGGTCGAAACGCCTCGTTCCGGGCTGAGATCGGTCCGCGAAATCAACAGTGAGTACGAGAACACGAACAGGAACACGCCGGCGATCGCGAACGCAGCGACGACGCCGAGCAACGAGAAGCCGACGGCGATCGCCGCCGCGACGACGAGCAACTGGGTCGCCGGACGGACGACCTTGATCAGTGCCTGGTACTGGGGGAGTTCGAGCCCACGGAACGAACTGATGGCGATCTGTGTCATCGCCTGGAACGGGATCACGATCGCAAAGATGCGCAATGCGGTCTCGAAGAGGGGTTCAGAAAGCGTGTAGGCGTTGATCGGTGGCGCGAGGACGAAGACGGCCGCGCCGACGATCACGCTGACGAGTAGCGTCGTACTGTAGGACATCCAGAGAACGCGACGCTGATACTGTGGGTCGTCGTACTTCGCAGAGAGATACTTGACGCTCGAGACGTCCGTCCCGAGATTGGTAAACATCTTTACCGTCGAGAGGATCTGCTGGCCGTACGCGAAGATTCCGTACAGCGACGCGCCGAGCCCTCTCGTGAGCAACAGTGTAAAGAGGAATCCAAGCCCCGTCGCGAGGATTTTCACGACGATATCGAACGCAGCACCTTCAGCCACCGATCGAATCGACCCGAGGACCGAGTTCGATCCGTCCTCGGGCTGTGTCGTCGTGGCCGACTCTTCGCTCGTGGTCATTGATATCGAACGGACGAACTCATTGGTGTCGAGCAGGCGAACTCATTGATATCGAACATGTGGACTCATTAGTGTCGAACAACCGGCCTCGTCACATGTAGCCGAGTTGTTCGAGCCTGGAGGCGGTGCCAGCGCTGACCTCGGCGGATTCTCGCTCCGTCCGTGTCGCACGACGCTTTGCCTCGACGATCCCGTCGTCGAAGAACTGCCCTGCCCAGTCGGGAACCTGGCCGGCTGTCGTCTCGATCCGTTGCCAGTTCGGGAGTGAGTGATCGAGGCGGTACTTGCGAGGCTCCCCGCGCGTGTCCCAGACGTACTTCGTCTCTCCATCGTAGACACACCGGGACATCCGGTCCCAGTACGATCGGCGTGAGGGCGGTTCCGGTCCCGCACTCATCCCGACCAGTTCCGCGGGAATCCGATCTGCCGTCACGTCGGTACAGGTCCCGTGTGCGAGGTTGGTGAGCAACTCACCCAGAGAGAGCTGCGAGACGTACCGTTCGTCGCCGAACGCAAAGCCCGGTGGTGGGTTGATCACACAGAGTGGGACGTGGAGAACCCCTTCCGAGAGGCTACTCTTGTGGCGGACGAGTCCGTCCTCCATCTCGTAGCCCAGGTTTTCGCCGTGGTCTGCGGTGACGACGATCGTCGTCTCGCGATCGGTCGTCGCGTCTACCCAGTCGACGAACGCATCGAGTTTTCGATCGAGGTAGTCGATCGACGCGCCGTAGAGTGCTCGACGATGATCCAGATACGACGTGTGATCCTCACCGTCTTCGATAAGATCCCAGACGCTCAACTGCGCCGTCGAGTAGGTGTTCGGAACCGAATGGAGACTGTCGTCGTAGCCGACAACGTTCGCGAGGGGCGTGTGGGCCTCCATGAGGTTCGTAAACAGGACGAACGGCTCGGTGGTCCGATCGATCGACCGGCGACACTGCCGGATCGTTCCGGTCGTCCCGCCATCGAGTACCTGTGGGACGGGACGGCCGCTGGCGATCGAATCGAGCGCCCCCAGGACGCCGTTGGCGAGACTTTTCGCCGGCGAGTCGCTTCGAATCGCCGCCGTGAGAAACCGTTTGTACGCGGTCGTCCGCCGATCGGCGGCGAGATAGTCGGTGGGGTCAATCCCGGATGGAAACGGCTGGACGGCCGAGATCGTCTCGAACTCGTCGAACAGCGCGTCGAACTCGAACTCGGCGCTCGCGAAGACGTTCGTACTGACACCGAGGTGTCTGTGTGTCTCGAGTTCGGAGAGGAACGTCTGGGACTTCGAGAGACGGTCGTAGGAGCGGTTGTGTGTGTGAACACCATGTTCGTGTGGCAACTCGCCAGTGAGCATACTCGCGTGACTCGGGACGCTCCAGGAACTCGCCGCCCGACACTGCGTCGCGATCGCCCCCGATCGGCCCCGGAGCCGCGGTGCGAACTCGCGAAACGTATCCGCGCGCACCGAATCGAGACACAGGAGTACGACGTTTCTCATGGGCCACAGGTCGAATGGTCAGCGCATTGTTTTGTACTACATACTTCCACCCGACCGTTCGGCCCGATCGATGCGATCGGTACGTCCCGCCTGTCCGACCGAGACGGTGCCAGCCACCCCTGGACGATGCGAGTCACACAGACTCGCGAGTGAGACGGATTGTCGTCCGTATACCGGGGATCGATCTGATTACACACGACACGCTGTCGGCCGTAGTGACTCCCTACGGGTCCCTGGGGAACTGGATTCGGGTTCGATCGTCCTGACTGTCGAGAACTGACGACAGAAACGCCAGCCTTACAAAGTACGTGTTCGGCGATCGAACACTCATGAGAACCAGACTGAGAGACGCACGTGCGGTCACGAGGAGGGACCCATGAGCATCGAGGTTCGTCTCGCGACCGACGACGATCGCGATCGGTGGAACGGCTACGTCGAACGCTCACCGCAGGGAGGGCTCTGTCACGAGTACGAGGCACTGCAGGTGCTGGCCGACTACGCCGACGCGACCCTCCATCCGCTGATCGGGTTCAAAGGTCAGGAACCGGTCGGGCTGTTTCCGCTCTTCGAAATTCGGAAGGGGTTCGTGACAACGGTGTTTTCGCCACCACCGGAGTTGCGGGTCCCCTACCTCGGGCCCGCGTTTCTGAACGTCGCGAAGCTGAAACGGCGCAAACGTGATCGGCGCACGGAGCGATTCATCGAAGGCTGTTTCGACTGGATCGAGTCCGAACTCGGTCCGAAGTACGCCCACGTGCGAACGAGTACGGCGTTCGGCGATTCGCGCCCGTTCACGTGGAACGCCTACGACGTGAGCCCGGAATACACCTACGTCGTCGATCTCTCGCCGTCGGCCGACGAGCTGTTGATGTCGTTCAGTAGCGATGCCCGGAGCAACGTTCGAAACGCCGACGATGACGCCTACGAGATCACGATCGGGGGTGACGACGAGCGCCGGCAGATCGTCGAGCAGGTTCGACAGCGGTACGAATCACAGGGAGTCAGTTTCGCGGTTCCACCCGAGTTCGTTATCGACCTGGCCGATCGAACCGA
>LKMJ01001169.1_pt1 | contig 22653 bp, 23 predicted proteins | sample 643391 | NCBI WGS metagenome assembly LKMJ01 (sample SAMN04112250, study PRJNA286221) | soda lake metagenome | biome: soda lake; feature: Kulunda Steppe; material: water; isolation source: sample PL-Br10 brine of Picturesque Lake | place: Russia: Kulunda steppe | collected 2010-07
ATAAAACAGACAGCAGGCGGCGAGAGCCCGCACAATAACCGGTGTGTGTGGAGATAACAATTATGTACGCGGAGTCCAACAGTGGTGACAGTGAATGAGTGACACTCCAAGTGTTCTCGTCATCGGTGGTGGGTCAACAGGCTGTGGCATCGCGAGGGATCTTGCGATGCGCGGGGTGGATGTGACCCTCGTCGAGAAAGGGAACGTAACCCACGGAACGACCGGGCGGATGCATGGACTGCTCCACAGTGGTGGGCGGTATGCAGTCGCCGACCAGGCAAGTGCGAAAGAATGTATTCAGGAGACGCGAGTGCTCGCCGATATTGCCAGCCACTGTGTCGAAATGACTGGCGGCATGTTCGTCAAGCGACCGGAGGATACCGAGCAGTATTTCGAGAAGAAACTCCGGGGCTGTGATGAGTGTGACATTCCGACGGAGGTCCTCTCGGCGTCGGAAGCACGCGAGCGTGAGCCATACCTCGCCGAGGATATCGACAAGGCGATTACGGTTCCTGACGGGGCAATCGACCCCTTCCGGCTCTGTGTTGCAAACGCTATCGACGCTGAACAACATGGTGCCAGAATCGAAACCCACGCGCGTGTGAGTGATCTTCTTGTCGAGGCCGGCGAGATCGTCGGTGTCGAGGTAACTCACGAGTCCGGGCCGGGCAAACGGACACACAAAACACCCGGCACGGTCGAGGAAATCGAGGCCGACCATATCGTCAATGCGACGGGCGCGTGGGCCGGCCGGATCGGTGAGATGGCCGGACTAGATATCGAGGTCCGCCCATCGAAGGGTGTGATGACCGTGATGAACGTCCGGCAGGTCGATACGGTGATCAATCGCTGTCAGCCAAAGGGGAATGCCGATATCATCGTCCCCCACGAGACGACCTGTATTCTGGGGACCACCGACGCTGAAGTCGAAGACCCAGAAGAGTACCCCGAAGAACAGTGGGAGGTCGATCTGATGATCGACGAACTCTCGAAACTCGTCCCAATCTTACAGCAAGCACGGACGATCCGATCCTACTGGGGTGTGCGGCCGCTGTATGAGCCGCCGGGTGCTGGCACGCAGGATTCTGAAGATATCACGCGGGATTTCTTCTTGCTTGACCACGCTGAACGCGACGATACGCCCGGCATGACGAGTATCGTCGGCGGCAAATTCACGACCTACCGGATGATGGCCGAGGATATCAGTGATCACGTCTGTGATAAACTCGGTATCTCCGCGAAGTGCCGGACGGATGAAATTCCGCTTCCCGGTAGCAAAGATGAAAACGTTCTCGATGCGGCGATGGACTCCTTTGGGCTTTCCTCGCCAGTGACGAAACGAAGCACGCAGCGACTCGGTGATAGAGCACCCGAGGTACTCAACACGGACGAGCCAAACCCCGTCGTCTGTGGTTGTGAGGCTGTGACGCGAGTCGAAATCCAGGATGCAATCGAGCAGGCTGGATCGGATCTCAACGCCGTGCGCATCAGGACGCGAGCCTCGATGGGCAACTGCCAGGGTGCGTTCTGTTGTGCTGGAATCGCAAACGAGCTCTATCCTACGTATGATGCCGACCAGGTCGAGTCAGCCCTCACAGAACTGTACCAGGAACGCTGGAAGGGACAACGACATGCTCTCTGGGGCGAACAGCTTTCGCAGGCGATGCTCGGGTATGCCCTGCATGCGACGACGATGAACCGGGATGCAGACCACGACGACATCGATTTTACAGCCTTCGACGGAGGGCCAAAAACGCAGGTGCAGGCTGCAACCGACGGTGGTGAAAAGCGTGGCAATTGAACAGGATGTTCTCGTCATCGGCGGTGGTCTCGCCGGTGTGAGTGCGGCGCTTGCAGCTTCACGGCAGGGTGCAACGACCCGGCTCGTCTCCTACAAACAGAGCACGCTTCGCCACGCTAGCGGACTGATCGACGTCCTTGGGTATACACCCGCTGGCGATGGCCCGCTCGTCGACCCCTTCGAGGCGATTGCCGACCTTCCCGAGGATCATCCCTACAGCCGTGTCGGGATGGATGCGCTCGAATCCGGGCTCTCCCTATTCGACGAAATAACCGATGGATATGCTGGTAGACACACCGACACGAACGCACTGGCTTTGACCTCTCAGGGCTGGATCAAGCCGACAGCCCGGTATCCAGACAGTGTTTCACCCGGCATTGTGAGCGATCCACACGAGACACTTCTCGTTGGATTCGAGCGGTTGACCGGTTTCGACGCGGCGATTGCGGCCGAAAATCTCGCCAGCTCGGGTGTTCCTGGCAACGTTCGGGGTGTCAACATCGAGTTCCCAATCGAGTTGAGCGCCGACCCGAAGGTCCACCGCTTTGCACATCTCCTCGATGACGACGAACCGGTTCAGGGAACGGGCGTCCGGGACGCACTCGCAAGCCAAATCGAGACACATCTCGATGGAACAGAGCGCGTCGGATTGCCCGCAGTTCTCGGTGTGGACCACACTGCCGAAATCCGTGATGACCTCGAAAAACGACTGGGTGTGTCCGTTTTCGAGGTCCCGATGGGGCCGCCCTCCATTCCAGGTATTCGGTTGGAAAGCCAACTGTTCGATGCACTCGACGAGGAGGGTGTGTTGATCGAGACAGGCAATCCGGTGGTTGACCACGAGGCCGACGGGAACACTGTCGAGTCCGTGCTGGTCGACCGCAACGGCTCGAAAGTTCCCTACGCTGCCTCCGAATACGTTCTCGCAACGGGTGGGCTGGTCGGCAAGGGAATCGACTCCGACCGCGAAGGTGTCAGAGAGCCAATTTTCGACTGTCATGTGGCTCACGCCGAGAACCGATACGACTGGTTCGAAGACGAGGCCTTCGGTGACCATCCATTTGCCACGTTTGGGGTTTCCCCCGACGACCAGTTGCGACCACAGGACGAACGTGGACGGAACGAATTCGAGAATCTTCGTGCAGCAGGCGCAGTGCTTGGTAACTACGATTATCCCGCAGAAAAATCCGCAAGCGGCGTCTCGCTTGCGACGGGATATCACGCAGGACGGCTTGCAGGTGAACAGGTATGAGTGATGCAGAATCCCCCGACGACCCAGGTGTACCGGACGAACAAATTCCAGAGCCGGGAAGCGATTTCGAACCGGTCGATGTGTTCCCCGACGGTGATCTTGATCTCCGGGAGGGGGCTGATTCCTGTTATAAGTGTTCGACCTGTGATACGAACTGTCCGGTTGCGGAAGTCGACGACGAGTTCCCCGGGCCAAAATTCCAGGGACCCGAACAGTGGCGGCTCAAGCGCAAAGACGACGAGGATATCGACTCCTCGATTATGGACTGTTCGAACTGCATGCGCTGTGATAACGCCTGCCCATCTGAGGTGCCACTAAGCCAGATGCACAACGAAGCCAGAAGCGAGTACGTCTCGGAGCAGATGGAAAAGACCTCGGTCGAGTACTGGCGCAACCGGTTGCTCGCAAACTATCGGAAAGCCGCCTGGCTTGGCAGCAAATTCCCCCGGCTGTCGAATTTCATGCTCAACAACAGCCTCCTCCAGTGGGTAAACGAGAAAACACTCGGTATCACCTCCGAGCGGGACTTTCCTGCCTTTGCCGATCAGACCTTCCGGAGTTGGTGGGACGAACGCGGCGGTAACGCAGAATCTCGCCGGCGGGCACAACAGATCCGCGATGAGCGCGGTATCGACGACGATAGCAAGCGAATCGCCTACTTCCATGGCTGTTATTCGAACTACAACACGCCGGAGGTGGCCAAAGCACTGGTCTCCATTTTCGAGTACTTTGGCTACGAGATTGCCGTGCCCGACCAGGGCTGTTCGGGCACGCCGATGTTCGCAAACGGCATGTTAGCGGATGCGCGCAAAGATGCAGAGGTAAACGTCTCGGAGATGTCGGATCTGATTGACGGTGGATACGACGTGATCTGTTCGTGTACCTCCTGTTCGATGGCGCTGAAACAGGAGTATCCCGAACTGTTCTCCATGAGCAGTGTCGAGAAAGTCTCGAACCACACCTACGAGGCACTGGAGTACTTGCGGATTCACGAAGACCTGCGCGGCGAACTCAAAGACGCCAAAGTGGACCTTCCGGATCTGGCCTATCACGCCCCGTGTCACTCCCGCAATCAGGGACTCGACCGGCAGGCTGTCGAGTTGTTCCGGGAACTCGATGGCGTCGACATCGAAGATGTGGGCAAATCCTGTTCGGGTATCTCCGGCACCTACGGCTGGAAGGCCGAAAAATACGAGAAATCAATGGCAATCGGCGAGGAGATGTTCGAACATATGGAAGACGCAAGCGGCGAGACTGGCCTCACTGAGTGTCCCACCTGTGCGATGCAGATGGAACACGGCACGGGCTATGAAATCAAACACCCACTACAGGTACTCGAGGCGGCACTTATCAAGTAACACGTACACAGCAACTAACGAATCGTCAAGTAACATGCACGTACCGACCAACGAAATGTGCTTGAAAAGACGTTTTCCCCGGTAATACTATTACCCAGTGTCACAATTATTCAAACGATGTCTACGAAAACAAAAGTCGCTGTCGCCATCGTTGCGATCGCCCTCGTCTACAAACTCGTAAGCGAGGAATAATTGACACCTTGTTGTATCGGCTACCAGACGCCTCCCTTCTCTCGAATCCCTTAGGGGCTTCGAGCACCTTCCCGGATACATGTACGGTATCGTCACCCGGAACGAGGAGGAGATTTCCTGGTCCGAGTTCGACCGGACCTTCTTCGAGATGAAAGACGTGACTGGCAGGGCAACAGCGCCAGTCGCGGGCGCGGTCAACATGATCTCTGCGTTCGGGGACAACGCAGCCGTCGAGGGCGACCCATCTCTTGCGCCAGTCACCGAAGACGGTGAGTCAGCAACCCGAGAGTTGCCGTATTTCGACTGGGATTATATCTGTCCGACACAGGAGACCTACCGCAAAGGCTTACTCGAAATGGTCGAAGACGCGGCGGCGGTAAACGAGGATGTCCGTCTCGATGACGTTGGCTTTCCCCGCGAGGAGTACTGTCACTGTACGCGCTGTACCGAACTATTCGAAAAAAGCGAGTTCGACGACCACCAGCAGTGGCGACAGTCGATTATCACCGACTTCGTCGCCGAGGTGCGAGAGCGCGTCCCCGGCAAGCTCTATCTGACGCTGTATCCTGATCCTTATCCCGGCCATCTCGAAGCCCGCAGCGGCATCGATGTCGATGCACTCGCCGAGTACGTCGATGAGTTCGTCGTCCCCATCTACGATATGGCATACGAGACGACCTACTGGATCGAAGCACTCGCCAAGGGCTTTCAGGACCGTCTTTCGACTCTCTTCAGCATTGAACTGTACGCGATCAACATCGACGTGGATAACCTGATTCACGCGATGGAGGTCGCAGACGAGTACTGCAACATGGTTCTGTTTGGTTACGAAGCGGGCAACGCCCGTGCTGCAATTCGGCGCAAACGTGCTGACGAGCGCGAGGGAGTCTCACACGGTCCCGAGGATATCTAGCTGAACCGTCGCTCGCGCCAGCGCTGTAACTGCTCTCGATCACGGGTATCTGCTGGCAGCTCGTCGAACCACCGTGCTTCGGAGATCTCGCCGTCAGGATCGTTCACCTCAAGCGTGTCCTCTCCATTCTGTGGCTGTGCCTCGAATATTGGTAATATACCCCACGTTGAATACTCGTCACTGACGAAGGTGACACGACCGAGTATCCCGAGTCCCTCGTAGGTTGCATCGATGCCGGCTTCTTCCTGCAGTTCGCGCCGGGCAGCGTCACGGAACTGCTCGTTTCCGTCGGCTTCTCCACCAGGAAGCACCCACATATCGACCCCATCGTGACGGACGAGCAGTAACTCGCCGCTGTTACGGTAGGCAAGCGTGTGTGCGCCATATGGTGCGCCGTTTTCTTTAATTCGCCCAGCCACCGTTTTGAACCGCTGTCTGTGGACCTGTTTTGTCGTCTCGAACTCCTGGAACTGATCGTAGCGGTCGGCAAGTTCGTGGTAGGTCTGCTCGGCCTGTTGCTCGGCCTCTTCCGCAAGATACCACAGATCGTCGACGGTTGTCATCGCCGTCCGGCTACTGGCTGCACTCGCTTTGACAACATTACAAGAGACGATAGTTTGTTCATACCCCTCTTTTCGCCCGGCGGTGGCATAAGCTTTCAATCCTTGAAAGGGGTCGCTAACTACCCGAGAAGGCGCTCGAATGGCCGAAGCGGGAGGAAGACGTACTTTTCGTGAGGGTCGTAGTTGATAAACGCGAGACTGTTGGACATGACCGAGACACTCGATGCGGCCATTGCTAACCCAGCAAGTGCGGGATTCAACAGCCCGAGTGAAGCAATCGGGATCAGCGTCGTGTTGTAGGCAAAGGCCCAGAAGAGATTCTGGTACACCTTTGAGATGGTCGCATCAGCGACGTGCAATACTTTGAGCACGTCGGCAGGATCATCCCGCATCAACGTTACATCCGCGCTTTCGATTGCCACGTCGGTCCCACTCCCGATTGCGATGCCGACGTGGGAATTTGTCAGCGCGGGGGCGTCGTTGACACCATCACCGACCATCATCGCTCTGGTTCCGTCTGATTGGATGCCGTCGATAACATCGGCTTTGTCCTCGGGTAAGACACCAGCCCGGACGTTTTCGGGATCGATACCGACCTCTTTTGCGACCGCGCGCGCGGTGCGTTCGTTATCACCGGTCAAAAGCATCACCGACATCCCCTTCTTTTGGAGGGCAGTGACGGTCGTCTTTGCACTCTCACGGACTCGATCTGCGGTGGCGAGCACACCCGCTGGCTCGCCATCGATCCCGACAAGCATCGCCGTCTTGCCCTGATTCTCCAGGCGTTCGAGCGTCGATTCCGCGGGCGTGATATCGATTCCGGCGTCTTGCAAGAGCTTCCGGTTGCCGACGAGTACCTCGTGGCCGTCAGTTTTCGCCCGGATGCCGTGACCGGGGACATTTTCGAACTGCTCGGGTTCCTCTGGATCGAGACCACGCTTTCGGGCACCCTCGACGATGGCCTCGCCAAGTGGGTGTTCGCTGCCGCGTTCGACGCTTGCCGCCAGTCGGAGCACTGTTTGTTCGCCGTACTCGGGCTGGTCCAGCACGCCGCCGTCGGGTTCGACGCCATCGGTGGCTGCATCGAACGCCGAAGCGGGAACGATGTCAGTGAGTTCCATCTCCCCGTGAGTCAGCGTCCCGGTCTTGTCGAAGACGACCGTATCAATACCGCGGGCCTGTTCGAGAATATCAGCCCCTTTGAACAGGACGCCGTTGCGTGCGCTAATCGTCGACCCGACCATCGTCGCCGCGGGGGTGGCAAGCCCAAGCGCGCAGGGACAGGCAATCAGGAGTGCCGAAGCCAGTACGATCATCGAGAACTCGACCAGCGGGATACCCGCGCCGGAGACCGGCGCGATTTCGGGACCGCCGCCGACAGGTGTCCAAAGCGGCAGCCAGTCGACGAAGCCTGCGAGTTGCTGTGGGAAAAGTGCCCAGACGAGCGCCCAGAAGATGGCGTTGACGATCACTGCGGGGACGAATACCGCCGAAACTCTGTCGACCAGCCGCTGTACTTCGGGCTGGCGGGCCTGGGCTTCCTTGACGCGTTCGACGATCTGCTGGATCGCCGTCTCGTCGCCGACGCTCGTCGCTTCGACGAGCAAGACGCCGTTTTCGTTGATCGTCGAGCCGATGACTTCGTCACCCTCGCCTTTTTCGACTGGCACCGACTCGCCGGTGACCATCGACTCGTCGACCGCGCTCTGGCCGGAGACGACGACGCCATCAGTCGGGATTTGTTCGCCCGGTCGGACTTTCATCACGTCGCCAACGTCCACGTCTTCGAGTGGAATGATCTGTTCGTCACCGTCGACGACAATCGTCGCTTCGTCAGCCTCCATCTCCAGCAGTTCGCGCAACGCATTCCCTGCGCGGGCTTTCGAGCGCACTTCGAGCCAGTTGCCGACCGTAATAAACCACAGGATGAATGCAACTGCCTCGAAGTACAGTCCACCACCGGGAATCGCCCCGAACACGACGGCGGTACTGTAGATATACCCTGCCGATGTCCCGACCGCGACGAGCGTGTCCATGTTCGCCTGCCGGTTGTTCACGAAGGCACGATAGGCTCCCTCGATGAACTCACGGCCGAGTGTCGCCATCAACACCGTTGCGAGGACGAACTCGACCCAGCCAAAGGAGAGACCAAAGATTGCCTCGGGAATCAACTGCGGGACGCCTGGTGCCATCCCGGCCATCAATATCATAAACGGGACCGTCAAAACGGCACCGCCGATAACGAGCCGGCGCTGTTTGGCGAGTTCGCGTTCGACAGCACGCTCGCGTTTTTCAGTCATTCCCTCGCCATCGTCTCGAACCGGCTCGTAACCCGCTGTCTCGATTGCATCGTAGACCGCACGCATCTCCGTATCGGCGGGGTTGTACGTTACCAGCACTTCATCGCTTGCGAAGTTTGCCTCCGCGTCGATGACACCCGGTGTTCCTGCCAGCCCATTCTCGATGTTCTCTGCACAGGTTGCACACGACATCCCCGTGACGGGAACCGTCCTGGTTGCCCGTTCGGGAGTGAAGCCAGCGCTCTCGATGGCCTCGTAAATCTCGGCCAGCGAAACCTGCTCGGGATCGTATGTGACGACGCCCTCGTCGCTTGCGAAATTCGCCGAGGCATCTTCGACGCCGTCGAGATCACTGACGGCGTCTTCGATATTCGACGAACACGTCGCACACGACATCCCCGAAATCTCAAGTTGTGTCTTTCGCGAACCCATCTTGGTGTATCATACGGGATGCATATTTATGCGGCTTCTTACTTAAATCCAAAAGCTCAAAGCGATAGATTCCTTTGATTCGAAAGTACCCCTCTCAATTGGCCGGCGGTATCTTGAAGTAATCTCAAATCCGATATGTAGCTATCATCACGCAGAATGAACACAGTTAGCAAGCAATCTTCTCTATTCATATCCAGCCAGCACCGAAACCGAACGACAACCGATCAGATAAGTGATAAATGGCAGAGATAGCGAAGACACAGGGGCTTCCGGAGACAGAACGACCGCAGACGATTACAGCAGCGCTTGCTGTGTTGGCCTGGAGTGGTGTCATCCTCTCTGCGGCGAATGCGATGCTGTCGGATGTCTCGACTATCGGGGATGTTGGTCGTACGCTGGTCCACCTCTCGATTTTCTTTACGCTCTGGACGAACACAGCAATCGCGTTGACGTTGACTGTACCACTGCTCTGGCCTGATACCCGACTCGGGCGGTTTTTCAAGCGGCCGGGCGTGGTCACGGCGCTTGCTGCGGCGATTACACTCGTTTCGATTGCCTACGAACTCTTGCTTCGTCCCGCTGGCTGGCACCCGCTTGGAATCGAACTGATCGCCGACGCGCTCGTCCATTATATCGTCCCGGTCAGCTTTCTCGCTTACTGGTGGTTCGTCGTCCCGAAAGTGACTCTTCAGTGGAGTGATCCGCTGCGCTGGCTCTGGTATTTTATCGTTTATACGACCTATGTCCTGGCTCAGGGGACCGTCACCCACTCCTATCCCTATCCGTTCGTCGACGTGGCCGAGATCGGCTACCAAAACGCAATCGTGAATGCGATTGGCCTCTGGCTCATCTTTCTCGCCATTTCACTCCTGTTTATCGCACTTGGGCGCGTGCAATTGCGACGCACGTAGCGAGAAGCGGAAACAAAGGGCAAACGCGACAATTCTTCGAGCCAAAAAGCCGTTATATCTGCAGCGTGAACAGCCCTCGCAATCGCTCGATGACACGCTCTGCGACCTGCACGGACTGGGTGACGACATGGTCAAGTGTCTGCAAGAGTGTGTACGTAAACTCTGTCATCGGGCGGAACGTGCGTTCTGTTACCGCGGTGGTCTGTGTGTCTGCCATCCTTTCTGTGAATGGACTGTAGTCGTATGCGCGTTCCGATTTGGTATCTAATCTGCATGTATACAGTGGTACCTGGATAGTCCGCCACTGTACTTTCGACTGAAAAATTCATTGCTGGTGATTGCAGCGTTACCACTGCTTGACAACTATTCTCAAAATACGTTGGCGATTCTCGAACCGAGGCTTAGCCACCGGGGTCGCCCGTGTCAGCCTCTGCGCCTGCAATCGCATCATCCAGTCCGTCACGAACGGCCTCGTCGATGCGGCTCTCGCCGGGCAACTCGCGGTCGGTCGTATCGTCTTCTTGCTCTTCGGTTACCGTCTCGTCGCCCGTGACGGAAACGAAGATATCGCTTAATTCTTCGGCTTTGTCCGTGGATTGTGTCTGACTCATATCCATCCAACATTACAGAGTGTATCAGTATAGGGTTTGTACCCAACCTGTTTGGTGAAAAATCCGCCGGACGAACCGATCTGATCGGGAGTGTACAGACCTGTCTGTTGGTGTGCACGATTGCCGAAAACAGGCGGTAGCAGTGACGACGCGACAGATCCGTCACAGCACGGTTCGCTGACACGAGCCACAGAGCCGTTCTTCTTTGACATCGACCTCGCGAACCGTCGGTGAGAAGTTCATCACACAGCGTTTGTTATCGCAGTGTTCGAGACCGAGGGTGTGGCCGATTTCGTGGACGACTTCCTTGCGGACGCGGTCGGCGAAAATTTCATCAGGTGAACGATTCGAAAAGCCCCCATCCGAAGAGGTTCGAAGGCGATACGTAGAGATGACGCTGCCACTCCCACTCAGATAGGCAAGCCCGAAGACGTAGTTTCGGCGGTGATAGAACAGGTCTTTTGGCGTGATTGCAATGTTTTTCGTTCCGTTTCCAACGCGCTTTGCCAGGTCGATAAACTCCTCGGCGCGGTACTGGTCACGTGAGGAGTCGTACGATCCTGACGGTACCGGTTCGGCGTCGTGTACAGTGACGTCACAGTCATACACTGAGCGAAGCCCTGTGGATGCCTCTCGCTTGACGACTGCGTCGACCTCACCGACCGGCACGATGTCGACGTGCATGCACATATATATTCGTTGCATCCAAATAAAAATCCCGTGCGAACCGACACCCGCGATGCACTCGAAAGTTGTCTCTGTGAGTACGACCGTGTCGTCGAAATCGGTATCGGGAGGCGGCCAGACCTCGCTCGTGTACTCGCTTGCCGCGGTGTAGACGTCACGGCGGTTGATATCTGTGACCGGCCAGTGCCGGACGCTGTTCGATTCGTCCGCGACGATGTCACTGACCCTGACCGTTCGCTGTACGTGCGCGCAGATTGCCTTTATGCACTGAACCTTCCACCAGAGCTTCACACGCCGGTTGCAACACTGGCGCGACAGGCCGATGCGGCTTTTCTATTCACTACCCTGGGAGGGGACCCACCGACAGTGCCAGTCCAGCGTGAGACGATTCCCGGCGAGACGGTCTTCGTGTACAATCCACAACGTGCATGAAGGTGGAGTGTCTGCACTGTTTTAATGAACGTCGAGGCAGTTGTACTCGATATCGACGGGGTGTTGGTCGATGTGGAGAACTCGTATCGTCGCGCAATCATCGAAACCATCGAGTATATTTACGACGAGCAGATCGACAACGAAACCATCCAGCAGTTTAAGGACGCTGGCGGATTCAACAACGACTGGGAGCTAACGGATGCCGTCGGACTGTACTTTCTCGCCACACGTGAGGGAATGGACAGCTCCCTTTCTGAGTTTACCGACACCATCGCCGGGACTGGCGGCGGACTGTCCGCAGCCAGAACTGCTGTTGGAGAGTCGGTGACACCCGCAGCCCGCGAACTGGTTTTCAGCCAGTGGGATACAGAACACCACCGCGAAATCTTCCAGCAACTGTATCTCGGCAACGAACTCTACCGCGAACTCGAAGACGCTGAACCCACGATGGACTGTGAGGGGTTCATCCACCACGAACCAGTCTTGATCGAAGAAGACACAATCGAGACACTCACCGACCGCTACTCCATTGGTGTATTGACTGGCCGACCAGCAGCCGAGGCAGAAATTGCACTCGACCGCGTCGGACTTTCGGTGGCCAACGAACACCGCTTTACGATGGACGACTGGGAGGAAGGCAAACCACATCCCCGCGCACTCACCACACTTGCAGAGCGTTTCGATGTCGACAGCATTGCCTTCGTAGGGGATACGCTCGATGACGTGCGCACGGCAACGAACGCAGCAGAGACTAACTCCCGAACGTATTATGGAATTGGTGTACTCACTGGCGGACTTACGGGCGAAGATGGGCGACAGAAGTTCCAACGGGTGGGTGCAACGGCTGTTCTCGAATCGGTCAACGAGCTACCCGACCAACTCGACTAAAAAACGAATTCTGGGCCGACGATTGCCGAGTTAGTTCGAGGCGATGACGTCGTCGATGCGGACGATCATCGTCGAGGCTTCGGTTGCGCTCTCGACTGCTTCACGTTTGACCGCAGCGGGGTCGAGCACACCGTATTCGATTGGGTCTGCAATCACACCGGTCTGGCCTTCACTGATGAGGCCGGATGCGTCGCCACCGTCGTGGGCAGCGCGCAGGTCGACGAGCGCGTCGATTGGGTCCATTCCGGTGTTTTCGGCAAGCGTGCGTGGGAGAACTTCGACAGCATCGGCGAAGGCCTCGACAGCGAGCTGTTTTCGGCCCCGGATGCTTGCAGCCTCATCACGGACGCGGTCTGCGATGATGATCTCGATTGCACCTGCACCGCCGACGACGCCGCCGGCATCCAGCGAAGCGGTCACGACATCGAGTGCGTCGTTGAGCGTGCGCTCGATCTCGTCGACGACGTGTTTCGTACTTCCGCGGGCGAAAATCGTCACCGTCTCGGTGGCTGTGCCGCCTTTGATGAAGACGAGTTCGTCGTCGCCGAATTTCTCGACGCTGACTTCTTCGGCAGAGCCAAGGTCGTCGTCTTCGAGTGAGTTCACGGAGCCGACGCGGCTGGCACCCGTTGCGGCACCGATTGCGTTGATATCGTCGCTGTCGACATCGTCGAAAACGAGCAATCCGGCATCGACGAGGTTTGCAGTGACGCGGTCGTCGACGTCGCCATCGATGAAGACAACATCCGCGTCGGTTGCGGCGAGCGTCTCGGCATATTTGCGAAGCTGGTCGGTTTCAGCCTCGATGGCTGCGTTGAGCTGGTCGACGTTCGAAACCTGGTATTCGGCGTCGATGTTGCTCTCTTTGACTTCGAGATCTTCTTCGACGAGAGCAATCGATGCGTCCTCGACCGAACGGGGCATCTCCTCGCTCAGGCGTTCTTCGTCGACGATGACGCCCTCGATGAGTTCGGTCGCGCTCGTGCTTGCGCCGACCTGCGTCTGGATGGTAATGTTGTCACGGTCGACGCCATCCTCGTTACTTACCTGCTGGACGGCATCGACGACCGTCTGTGCCAGATCTTCTGCACCGAGTTCACCGGTCCCCTTGCCGGTCATGCTCGATTCTGCGACCTGCAACAACTGTTCGTCGTCAGGATCTGTCGCGATGACGTTGTCCTCGATTGCCTCGTGTGCGATCTGGGAGGCTTCGTGGTATCCTTCGACGATAGTCGTCGGGTGGACGTCATCTTCGAGAAGACTCTCGGCTTGGGAGAGCAACTCACCGGCGAGAATAGATGCGGTGGTCGTCCCGTCACCAACTTCTTCTTCTTGTGTCTCTGCAACCTCGACGAGCATCTGGGCGGCCGGATGCTCGATGTCCATCTCGTTTAGGATCGTTGCGCCATCGTTGGTGATGACGACATCTCCGTCGTCGGAGACGAGCATCTTGTCCATCCCGCGCGGCCCGAGTGTTGTCCGTACGGACTCACTTACCGCCTTCCCCGCAGAGATATTCGACGACTGGGCGTCGTCACCCCGCGTTCGCTCGCTGTCCTCGTTAAGAATAAACATAGGCTGTCCACCCATGCGTCGCTGGCCAGACTGTGACATTGTTGATTACCTCACTTAAGGTGTCGTTTGCGGTTCTATATAAATCTTTCTACTCTTTGGCTTCCATCCCCTCCGAAGGCGTGCCCCGGCTCCCCACAGCGAGTGAAGCGAACGGAAGTCGTAGAGTGTTAAGTACTCCCGGGACGATTGACCGGTAGATGTTGGAGCTGGAGCACGGGTTTCGGGTCGTTGATACACACGTGGAGCTGGAGCCAGACGACACACGCCGTCCCCGCGGAATCGGTGATGCAGAACAGATCGAACGGGAGATGCAACAGGCTGGTATCGTCGAGTCGCTGGTGTTTCCGGGTGAGCGCCAGGGCTCGTATCTGAAAGCCAACAACGCCGTCGCCCGGATGGCAGTCGACCGGTCGTTTGTCGCGGCTGCCCGGATCAACGGTGTTCGTGATCCCGGCACAGGCGTCACCTCACGGCTGCGCAATGTCAGGAGTTCACGAACTGAAGCGCACACCTCGCCGGCAGATATCGAAAAATACGCGTACGAAGACCGGTTTATCGGCTTCGTTCTCGACCCTGTCGCCGATGGACTCCCCGACGAGGAAGTCCTCGACGCACTCGAAACGGCGGACTTGCCTGTTCTCACCTACGGTGGGCGTGGGTTCGGGCCGGATGCAATCGAGCAGACGCTTCTGGAATACGACTTTCCGCTTATTATCGCACACTGTGGGGGGTATCCCCTCGACGAGGGGTTGATGAGCCGGGCGATTGATCTGCTCGGTCGTCACGAAAACTGTTTTGTGGATACGAGTTTCGTCCGTCTCCGTGACCCACTCGAACGGGCGCTCATGGAACATCCCTCCTGTGTGCTCTTTGGAAGCGGTGCCCCGAGTGCACATCCGAACGTGGCGATCATGGAGATTCTCACACTCGATGTTCCCGAGGATGCGATGAAAAAAGTCTTCTCGAAAAATGCCTCGCGGATCATCGAAGCGCTTGCGCCATGACCGCCACGTTCGCCATCCTCTCCGCTTGGACGTGACTCTGTCAGGCGTGGTGAATCACGTCCGGGTGTCTCCTCACCGAGTTACATTCTGACGTGAACTTCGTCGTCAGTGACGCTCTCGATTTTCGAGGATTCGAGCTGGTATGTGTCTTCGTCACTGTCGCCCCAGCCGAGCTTTGACATGATGGAGTCCGCCAGCCCTGGGTCGGGCTCTACGTGTGCCGTGCCACCCTGTACTTCGACGATGCGGCCGATATCGTCGCCGTCTTCGTTGATGACTTTCTTCCCTTCGTCTTCGTCTGTCAGCTGATGGTCGGTTGACATTGCACTCGAAAAAAGGGTGATGATACCCCTAACAGTTCACCTTGCAGACGCCGGGTGTTTATCGGTTGTTGGTGATCCGATTTCTTTGTTCAGATTTAACGGTAAAAAAGCCTGCTGCAGCCAGATTTCGGGAATTCGTTCGAATAAAATTTCCGTATTTTCAACGGCTGCTATGGACTTGAAGGGCCAAACCGTGAGCCAACCCACGAACCGAGCGTGAGCCCGTATATGATGTGGCTGATATGAAAGACGAGCCGTTCATCAGTCTCGTCATCGACGTTCAAAAGCCGGTCAAGGATCACGCGAGAGCCGAAAATCGAGAGGGCGACCCCATACACCGTCCCAGTAATGGCTGCTTTCGTCCCTGCGCTCGCATCTGTTTCCTGCCGGCCGGGCGCAACGATGGCGAAGACTGCTCCACCGACCGACCCATACAGCAGGTGCAACACGAGTCCGATTACAGGATACTCCTCCGGCTCACCCGACCCGACGAATTTCGCCCAGAAATCCGCTGTCGGTGGCAGCGATTTATTCGTCGGCATCCGAAACACCGTCATTGTGAGCGTGGCCACAAGCCGCCCACGAACCCGTCTACCAGTCGCTTGTGAAGCTGCTCATTTTCGTCGAGCCCTGTTGTCTCCGTCGGCGTATTTCTCTCCTTGCTTGCTCGGCCAATGATGACAGCATACTCACACAATGTGGTTGTCTCATTTATGACTTTCCTCGAAGAGGTTCGTTTACGATGAATCTCGTTCGTGGTAACGTTTCCCTCCTGAGTGAATCTTTGCTTCTGGACGTTTGTTGTCTACCAGCCCGCAAGCAACCATACTCAACTGGGTGCTTATATAAAATGGGCGCACGAATATGCAGGCTATACTAAATATTCGCCGGCGTCTGAGGATGGGCATGGCGACAGTCGTCGATATGACCTTGCCGACAGACCAGTTCGCACTGCCAACGACATTCGAGCGAGTACCGGATGCGACGGTCGAAACGATCCGTGTCGCTGCACACGACCCACGGGAGATGATGACGTTTCTCTGGGTAACATCTTCGGATCTCGACCGACTCGACGATGCCCTCCGGGATGACCACACGACGGAGGAAGCCATCTGCCTTTCCACTGCCGACCAGCGGGCGCTCTACCGCATCACGTGGCCGCCAGAGGTACAGGAATCAATCGAGATTTTCACGCAGGCACGACGGACGCTGCTGGGTGCGCAAGGACAGGCCGACAGCTGGGAGTTTCGCGTCCTCTTTCCTGACGAGACGTCCATCTCGACGGCGTACAACAACTGGCGTACTCACGACATCGACCCCTCGATTCAGCGGATCAACGATGTCTCGGGAATGGTTGCCTGCCGCGGCGTCGATATCTCGCCGTGCCAACACGAAACACTCATCAAAGCCTTCGAAGCTGGCTATTACAACGTACCCCGAGAGATCAATCTGGATGGATTGGCCGCGACCCTCGATATTTCACATCAGGCTCTCTCCGAACGACTCCGGCGAGGACATCGAAACCTCGTCAAAACAGCTCTCTGTGATTCTCCCACTGCGGTTCGACACGCACCCTACCAGCGGTGATCACGGTTCGGCTGGACCGTTGGTCGCTTCTTCGAACGGCGCATCTGACTCCTGGGCCTCCGTCTCGACGTCGATAAACAGCGACACGAGTGCGCCGAGGAACATTCCATAGAGCAGGTGACCGGCGAGGCTGTGACTGGCTGCTGCCGGGAACGGATCGTCGAACACGCCCATCGAGAGCAACACTGCGGTGATGACTCCGGGCAAGAAAACCCAGATTGCGAGTCCATACACTAATCCCGCAAGAATGATTCGTGTCCCGAGACCCATCGCCGCGAGAAACGGCGTTTCGACGTCGGCCGTCAGGATACCGAGGAACAGCTCGCGTGTGATAATGAACGCGAAAATAATGCCGAGGACGAGTCCATGTGCGAGATGAAACAGCCATCCTATCCGTCCGCCTGTATCTAGCCCGTAAATGGCTGGGATCACATCGGTCACGAGTTCTGGCTCGACGAGCCATAACACCCCACCAAACACCGCTGCGCCAACAACTCCACCGAGAGCACCACTAGTGAGCCAGTTCAAGCGGCCGCCGATACCGACGTCTGTGGGCGCATCGGACTGAGTATCCATTGTCACTGTCTACGGCGAGCGCAGCCAAAAATGGTTGGGTGACTGTCATTCATCCGAACGCAAGGCGGATACCTCGGGGTCAACCGGAAATCGGAGATTTCCGTGATCACGAGAACCAAAGATTCTCGGACGACTTGACCCCGTGGCCGTTGACACGGAACACTGTGACTCGTTTCTTTCGTGGGTAAAAATCTATCTCACAGCAGTCACATGTATGAACCATCCCACCGCGTCGCTTTCCGGGTATTCTCGCAGTTACCACACTGGATACGGCCCTCGGCGGACATCGCTGTCTCTGTCGAGTCACAGTTGCGACAGTGCCAGCCATATTGTTCGTTTTTGCTGGCATCGGTGTATGTCGGATACAGCGGCGCGACCGTGCCGGTTTCACCACCAGTATAATCGACGTATAATTCCTGTCCATCGTCCCCCTCGATGCGCTCCAGTATCTCTTCGTCTGTCTGTCCGAGGCGTTTCTCATAGATGAGTTCGTCGTACTCTCTGTCGCCAATCTCTGTCGTATCGGTTGCTGTCTTTTCGAATCCGTGTTCCACATAAAAGGTCTGCCCCGCTTCGTTCACTTCGACGACGCGCCCTCTGACCAATGTTGCATTTTTGTTTTCCATTCGGTCAACGATCTCACCGAGTAACTGCACGCCGCACCCCTCGCCTCTTTTTTCGGGATGGACGTGCAGCCAGTGGATGTCGCCGATCACTGTCCCGTTGCCAAATACTTCTGCTTGAATGTAGCCATACATCTCGTCGTTGACCGCGACGAGGCTTAGCGCCCGTTCCTCGACGAGCAACTCCTCGATTGCGTCTGTGGTGTACCACTGCTCGGCGGCCGTTTCGATTGTTTCCTCGTCGAGTTCGTCGTAGGATTCGAGTAGCGACTCCCGTGTTATCTCCTGAATTGCGTCGGCGTCACTTGCCCGTAGCTCCCGGATTTCCATGTGGCATGTTTGGTTGGCTTATAGTAAATTCTTCTGCATACACACTTATTCGCGTTCTCTCCGTAGAAGGAAACGATGCCAGACGCACCAACAGAGGGAAGCACCGACGGCGCACGGATGATGATCGAACCCGACGCAGTACACGAATCGGGCGGTCAGATATTCCTCGATTGCCCCCAGTGTGGCTCGAACATCTCTATCGTACAAGTCGTCAACGAAGGAAGATGCACGGGAACAATCGACAAGGAGTTCACAGAAGTGGAAGATGACACCCAGTTGCAGGAGGGCTGTAACGCCAAGTTGTCGCTTGAGTTGGTCTGGGAGTCCTAGGCCAACTGATCGAGCGCGTCGGCAGCAGCCGGATACCGTTCTCGCAGCATTTGTTTGACGAGCACGAATCCGATCAGCGCAAGCACAGTGATAACAATTCTACCAGCGTAGCCGAATCGCTTTGCGGTGATTTTCCAGACCGACCACGCAACACCGAGCAGTTTGAGCATACTTTCACTATCGGTCGGCAGCCACAAAAAAGACAACGCTGTGACGAAGCGGTAGTCGTCGTCTAGAACCGCCGGTTTTGCCGGTGAGCAATGCGCGCAAATGCAAGCAGAGACGTTACTCTTGGCTGGACCATTCAATTTGGACACATTCCACAGAGGTACGCATGCACGATGTACAATATGAGACAGGAGGACAAGTCTACCGTCGAGGAATCGATCGGTTCTGATCGATCCTTATTCACTGACCGAAAGCTTCTGGTCGTGTCGAATCGACAACCATACCGTCACGAGAAACCCGGAGACGAGCTGTCAGTTGACCGGCCGACTGGTGGGTTGACTGCAAGTTTGGATCCGATGATGCAACAGACGGGCGGGACCTGGATTGCCTGGGGTGATGGTGATGCCGACAGGGAGGTTGTCGATGACACCCAGTGTGTCGAGGTCCCACCGGAAAACCCCCAGTATACGCTTCAACGGGTCTGGCTTGCAGACGAGCAAGTCGAGGGCTATTATTATGGGTTCAGCAATCAGGTTCTCTGGCCGATCTGTCATTGTTCGCTTGCGACAGTCCAGTCGAAACCGGCCTTTTGGGAGCAGTACCGCCGGACGAACGAACAATTCGCCGAGACAGTGAGCGAAAAAGCCGACGACCGGTCGGTCATCTGGCTCCACGATTATCATCTCGGGCTTGCTCCCCAGCGTATTCGGGATACCCTTGGTGACGAGCCGATCATCATGCATTTTTGGCATATCCCCTGGCCTGACTGGGATGTCTTTCGGGCCTGTCCCCACGCCCAAGAACTGCTTCAGGGCCTGCTCGGTAACGACGCACTCGGCTTTCACACCGAGCGCTATGCCGAGAACTTCCTCGACTGCGTGGATAACGGACTGCCCGATGCAACGATTGACTGGCAATCCGAGGCCGTCTCCTATCGTGGTGGGCTCACCCGAATCGAGGTAATCCCGATGGGTGTCCCGTTCGACGAGATTCAGCAGACGGTCACCGCACAACAGCAACCCAAGTTTCGACCGATCCGGGAATCGCTCGGCATCGATACGGACACGACGCTTGCGGTGGGCGTCGACCGCCTCGATTACTCGAAAGGGATTCCCGAACGGCTCCGTGCACTCGAATGCCTGCTAGAGGAGTATCCCGAGTGGCGCGGATCGCTTACGTATATTCAGAAAGGAACCGAGAGCCGCTCGGAGATAGAGGCCTACCAATCACTACAAGCGGAGGTTGCAGCGGAAACAGCGCGCATCAACGACCGCTTTGGCACTGACGAGTGGCAGCCAATCGTCCACGTTGATGAGTACTTGAGTGAACAGGAGCTATACAGCCTCTATCACCAGGCGGATATTGGCATCGTCAGCCCGATCCGCGACGGGTTGAACCTCGTTGCTGCGGAGTATGCTGCCGCCCAGACCGACGGTGATGGCGTGCTCGTCCTCTCGACGGAAGCAGGACTGCACGACCTGCTCGGTGAGCATGTGGTGTCTGTGACACCCTACGAGATCGACGACTTTGCTGAAGGACTCAACGAAGCCCTGACGATGCCCTTTGCCGAGCGCCGGATTCACATGAAACAGATCCGCAGAACGGTCGCTGTCAACGACCTCCAGACGTGGCTCGGCAAAAACGCAAGCATCGCACAGGCAGTAGGACATACACACCGCCAGACTGTCTCCAATGACTGACTGTCCACACGTCGTCGGCCCTGCCCAGTCGCTTGTCGAACGCCTATCGACAGCCGAGGGATTTCTGTTTGGGTTCGATTACGATGGCACGCTCGCACCGATCAGGGCCGACCCCGACGAACCGTCGATACCAAACGGGCTTGCAGACGCCCTGCAGGAACTCGCTGACCGGCCCGACACACAGGCCGCCATCGTCAGCGGTCGTGGGCTTTCTGATCTCCGTAACCGACTCACACTCGAAGGGGTCGTCCTCGCTGGCAACCACGGACTCGAACGCGACAACGACGGTGAGCGAGTAGTTGCGCCGGATGTCGAACGGTCCCTGTCGACTATCCGGTCGATCTGTACGACTCTTCGTTCGGAAGTCATCGCCATTCCCGGCTGTCGCGTCGAGGACAAGGGCCTGACTCTGACTGTTCACGTCCGGGAAACACCGCCGGAACGTGTCGACGAGGTTCGGAATATCGTCGTCGAGACTGCTGCAGCCCATCCCGATGTTCGACTCACCGAAGGCAAGCAGGTGTTCGAGATTAGACCGGCGACCGACCACGACAAGGGAACCACGATGAACCAACTCGAATCGGCGGTGCCTGATGACTGGATTACGCTCTATCTGGGTGACGATACGACGGACGAGGATGCCTTCGAGGCGATCCAGCCCGAAGGAATCGGCATTCACGTCGGAACGGACGAGACACAGGCAACCTACCGAATACCGAGCCAGCGCGACGTTCCAGCCTTTGTCGACTGGCTCACCGCAACGATTCAAGCACCACAGACACACCATGGTTGAACTTGGCTACGCACTCTCGACCGAGGAGCACGGACCATCCGAACTCGTTGAGCACGCCACGAGCGCCGAGGAGGCCGGATTCGAGTTTGCGTCGGTCTCTGATCACTATCACCCTTGGACCGAACAACAGGGTGAGGCATCGTTCGTCTGGGGGCCGCTCGGTGCAATTGCACACGCGACCGACGAGATGCGGGTGGGAACAGGTGTAACCTGTCCGCTCATTCGAATCCATCCCGCAATCATCGCACAGGCCGCAGCGACGGCTGCTGACATGTTCGATGGACGCTTTTTCCTCGGTCTCGGCACGGGCGAACGGCTCAACGAACACGTCCTCGGTGACCGGTGGCCACCGCATCACGTCAGACTCCAGATGCTCGAAGAGGCAATCGAGGTGATGGACGATCTCTGGGAGGGCGAGATGACGAGTTACGATGGGGAGTACTACACCGTCGAAAACGCGCAGTTGTTCACTCTTCCAGAAACGCCGCCCGAGTTAGTCATCGCTGCTGGTGGTGAACAGACGGCCCGGTTCGCCGGCGAGTTCGGTGATGCACTGGTCAGTACGTCTCCAAATGAAGCTGTTGCCGACACATTTCTCGACACTCACGAGGACGAACCGCCGCGATATGGACAGGCAACGGTTTGCTTTGCCGAAAGCGACGAGCGAGCAAAAGAGATAGCCTACGAACACTGGCCAAATAGCGCACTTCCCGGCCAACTAAGCCAGGAGTTGCCCACGCCGAGACACTTCGAAGAGGCCGCAGAAGCTGTTTCCGAAGACGACGTTGCCGAGGCGTACGTCTGTAGTTCGGATATCGACGATCATATCGAACCAATCGAAACGTACGTCGACGCGGGCTACGACCATGTGTACATCCATCAGATTGGGCCGAACCAGACAGAATTTCTTGACGTCTACGAGCGCGAAGTGCTTCCCTCCTTCTAGTCGGAGTTCGGGGCGGCATCGAACTCCTCGGGAGTCGACTTCTCGTTGCCATCAGAATCACCGACGAGTTGTTCGTAGTAACGCTGGAGCCGTGCTTTCGAAGAACTATCGACTTCGTCGGGGTCGAGTAGTTCTTGGTGATCGGGTGCACGGAATGCAGCGATCAGTGACCACATCGTACACGCAGCGAAGGCACCTGCTGCGGAGAATGTCATTCCTAACGTAAGGAAGGTAAACGAGTAAGCACCGCCAATGAGCATCGACGGGATGCTCGTTGCTCGGGGAACCTGTGAGGCGGCGTCCCGCAGTGTTGGATAGAGAAATACGACCGAGGTCATACTTCCGATAAGGAACACAA
>LKMJ01001170.1_pt1 | contig 22643 bp, 18 predicted proteins | sample 643391 | NCBI WGS metagenome assembly LKMJ01 (sample SAMN04112250, study PRJNA286221) | soda lake metagenome | biome: soda lake; feature: Kulunda Steppe; material: water; isolation source: sample PL-Br10 brine of Picturesque Lake | place: Russia: Kulunda steppe | collected 2010-07
AACGATCATGGAATGGACCGGTTGGCTCAGCCTGCTGACAGTGCTGGGTGTACTGCTGACACTGATTACCACACGCCTGGCCACCGACATGGTGATGCTGACGGCGTTGGTATTTCTCAGCGTCTCCGGCATTCTCACCCACCAGGAGGCGCTGGCCGGCTTTGCCAACTCGGGGCTGATCACGGTGGCCTTCATGTATGTGATCGCTACCGGCATTCACAATACGGGCGGCCTGGACTGGATCATCAAGCACGTGCTCGGCCGTCCCAGCTCCACGCGCTACGCCCAGGCCCGCGTCATCGCCCCAGTGGCGGCGCTCAGCGGCTTCATGAACAACACCCCTGTTGTCGCCACCTTCATCCCGGCCATTGCCCGCTGGGCCCGTCACCGCAGACTGCCTCTGGCCCCGCTGCTGATGACACTCAGCTACGCAGCCATCCTCGGCGGCACGCTGACACTGATCGGCACCAGCACCAACCTCATCGTTAATGGCCTCTTTGTTGATCTGACAGGTGAGGAAGGCTTTCACCTTTTCGACATTACCCGGGTCAGTCTTCCGGTGATTCTTATTGGCCTGGCGGTGCTCGTAATCTGGCTGCCCATCGCCCTGAAATCCCACCGGGTGGACAGCAAGCGGGTCTTCGGTGATTTTCGCGAGTACACGGTGGAAATGGCCGTTGCCAACGACGGGCCACTGGTTGGCCAGACGGTGCAGGAGGCTGGCCTGCGTCACCTGCGGGGCCTGTATCTGGTCGAGATTGAACGCGAAGGCGGCGTGGTCACCGCCGTTCCCTCAGAGGAACGCCTGCGCAGCGGCGACCGGCTTGTGTTCGCGGGTGACGTTCAGTCGATCATTGAACTGCGCCAGATTCGGGGGCTGGTTCCCTCCACAGAGGAGCAGCCTCTGCTGGCCAAGGATGCTCCGGAGCGGCGGATCGTAGAAGCCGTGGTATCGCCGGAATGCCTGGCGGTTGGCAGCACCATTCGCGAAAGCCGGTTTCGGGAGAAGTACGGCGCGGTGGTGCTGGCCATTGCCCGCAACGGACAGCGTATTGAAGGCAATCTGGGCAATATCCGGCTGGAAGCCGCCGACACCCTGCTGCTGGAGGCCCGCCCGGCCTTCGTCACGCGCCAGCGCTATTCCCGGGATTTTCTGCTGATCAACGACACCGAAGAGGAAAGCCCGGATCACAGCAAGTCCTGGCAGGCGTGGGTCATACTATTGAGCGTCATACTGCTGGCCGCCACCAACACCCTGAGCATGCTCAATGCCGCCATGCTCGGGGCCCTGGCCATGCTGGTCACCAACTGCCTGAGCCTGAACCTGGCCCGGCGCAGCCTTGATGGCCATGTGCTGCTGACCATCGCCTGCTCGTTTGCTCTGGGTAACGCTCTGGATAAAACCGGGGCCGCCGCCTGGCTTGGTCATGGTGTCCTTTCGCTGACGGCCGGCGATTACCTGTTGATGCTGATTGCCACCTACGCACTGGTGAATCTGATGACCGAGATGATCACCAACAATGCCGCCGCGCTGCTGACACTGCCCATTGTGCTGGCGGTCACCAACAGCGCCGGCCTGCCTCCGGAACCCTTTGTGCTGACATTGATGATGGCCGCCTCCGCAAGCTTCACCACCCCACTGGGTTATCAGACCAATCTGATGATCTATGGTCCGGGCGGTTTCCGCTTTACTGACTTCATGCGCTCAGGGCTGCCACTGAACATCATCTGCGGCATCAGCACGGTTGCCGTGGTGTCACTGCTCTACCCGATGTGACACCAGCGGACTGTGGCTGGACTACTGGATCGCCCGGTTGATGCTTTCACTGACGGCACCAAACACCTGCTGCAGTATGGGTTCCGCCTCGTTGACCAGGTGATGACGGGCTTCGGGGACCTGATAGACCCGTACCCGTGAGAATTTGCGACGAATCACCCTCAGGTTATGCCGCCAGTCTACCGTGGTATCACCCTCCCCCTGAATCACCGTCAGATCGTAATCCAGCGGCGGTGCCGCCTCGATGCGCCGCACCCAGCGTCGGAGGGCGGTGACCCAGTCCACCGCCATGACCTGCGCCTGCAGCGGATCATGCTCTTTGAGAAACTCCACAAAGGCACCGTCATGGCTGTTATCGGCAAAGGCTCGACGCCATTGGCGTACGAAAGGACTCAGCACTGTATGCAGCCGTCGGATCGAGGCATAACCCGCCGGGCGGATCAATGGCGCCAGCAGGGTGACACCACTGAACAGGGCCGTATCCCGGGTGTGGCGGTTGGACAGCAGAAAATCAATCAACACTGCGCCACCCGTACTCTGACCGACGGCAAACCAGGGCGTAACAGCAACCTCCCTGAAGTACTCAAGCACATCGGTGAACACACGCTGATAGTCCCGGAAGCTGCGAATGGCGGTGAATTCGCCATTCGAGAGTCCGTGGCCAGGCAGGTCGTATATGACCACATCCAGCCCCTCGTCCAGGCAATGGGCAATCAGGCGGGTGTAGAGACCGCTGTGATCCAGATAGCCGTGCATCAGAAACACGGTGCCCCGGGGCTGCGCACGACGGTAGTAGTGCAACGCCACCTGGAAGCCGCCAGCGGCGAGACTCCCCAGGCGATAGGTCACATCCGGACGCTCCACATCCAGATCAAGCCCATAGAAGCCGCAGTACGCTCTTTGTTCGCGTGTCAGTGACTGCTCGGCGTCCGGATCAAAAACCGGCAGTTTTGTCATCACCGACTCCCGGTCCCAGGTCGGGGGTTCGTAAGGTGACTCAGTCCGGGTCCAGAACACAGTATCTCCGCATTGAAACCGCTTCACGCGGGGAAGGAATGGATTTTCAGGTTGACGCTGCAGTATCACCACTTAAGCTTAGTAGAACAAGGTGTTCACAGTCATCCACTCGAGGTGGCTCCAACGTAGTGCTCCCTATGAAAATAACTGAACTCAATCCGACCACGCCGCACGTTCTGGGAGCCATGCTCGGCCTGCTTGTTCCCTGGATCACCCTGGCTTTTGGCGACTTGCCGCTCACCGTCGCTGTCGCCATGACACTTCTCCTGGCCATTGTCTTTTCTGGAAGCCTCAGCCTGCAGCGTTTTCTCTTCCAACAGCAGCTCCAGCAGACCCGACATGGCGAGCAACAAGCCGAACAATACTTCCACGATTTCCGCCGGAATCTGCATGAGATTCTGGAAACCTATCAGCGCAACCTGTCATCCGTTCAGGAGGATACCGACCAGCTCAAAGGCCTGCTGGATGACTCTGTGCCGGACATGATGAACCTTTTCTTCCAGCTCCAGTCTCACCTGGAGCGCCAGGATGAGGTGGTCCGCACAATGATGGCCGCAAACGACGATGCCCAGAGCGACCCTGAGAAGAGCGTGAGTTTCGAGCAGATGGTCAGGGACGTCACCCAGGTGATGGATCAGTTCGTCACCACCATTGTTGAGACCAGCCGAACGTCCGTGGAACTCGTGGACGTCATGCGTGACATCATCGAGGAGATCAGCAAGGTCGAAGGCAATCTGGAGGAGATGGACGGCATCGCCACCCAGACCAACCTGCTGGCCATCAACGCGGCCATTGAAGCAGCAAGGGCCGGGGAGGCCGGACGCGGATTTGCCGTGGTCGCCCAAGAGGTACAGACCCTGTCCAACCGATCCCGCCAGTTCAGCGAGGACATCCGTCAGAACATGACGGATGTGAAACAGCTGGTCGGTAAGGCGGAAGCCTCCATTAACGAAGTGGCCTCCCAGGACATGAACTTCGCACTGCAGTCGAAAAAGTCCGCGGAAACCCTCATGGATGAAATCCGCAGCCTGGATCAGGCTCGTCATGATGCCGTGAAGGAGTTGGCCGGCATCGCGGAAACGGTCAGCTCGGACGTCAACACCGGTGTGCGCAAGATGCAGTTCCAGGATATGGTGGATCAGATCCTCAGCCGCGTTAAGAGTCGGCTGGCTCTGGTGGACGGCTCCGTGCTGCGCATCCGGGATCAGACCGACATGAAGGCGGAGGACTGGCTTCGTGCCCTGGCCACTGAAATCGAGCGGGCACGGGAAGAGCAGGTCAGCATCCGGGACAACACGCTCACCCAACAGTCCATGTCCGAAGGGGATGTGGACCTTTTCTGAATCAATCGGGGAACCACACTCATGTTCAACATAGACAGCCGAATCGGTGATGACGGCAGAGCCACCCTGACACTCTCAGGCCAGTTCGACTTCAATGCGTACACCGAATTCAAGCCCTACCAGAACCGCATTCTTGATACGCCCGGCGTCAAGGAGATCGTTCTCAATGTCAGCAAGCTGGACTATCTCGACAGTGCCGCGCTGGGTACCCTGCTGCTGCTGCGTGAAAAGGCCCAGGACAAGAACATTGAGATTGTGATCAGCGGCGCCCAGGGCGTGGTTAAGGAGATCCTCGAAATCGCCCATTTCCAGCGCATGTTCCGATTCGAGGAGTAATCACAGGCCATGGAGCCAAAATCCTCACTCACGGTCCTGGTGGCCGAGGACGATCTGCTCAGTCGACAGCTGCTGTGCTCTTACCTGGAGCGAAACGGTCATACCGTGCTGCAGGCGGAAAACGGCCAGGAGGCGCTTGGCCTTTTTGGCAACCACAGCGTGGACCTGGTGATCCTGGATGTGAAAATGCCGGTCATGGACGGGCTGGACGCCTGCCGCTACCTCAAGGGCCAGATGCAGGGTCGCTGGGCCCCGATCATCATGATCAGTTCCAACGACGAGGAGCAGGATCAGGTCGTGGGGCTGGACGTGGGCGCCGACTACTACCTGACCAAACCCATCAGCTTTACCATACTTGAGGCCAAGATCCGAAGCTCCCAGCGCATTGCCAGTCTGCAGCGTGAGCTGGAGGTGCGCAACAGGGAACTGTCCGCCTATTATCGCAACAGTCGGGCCGAGAACGATCTGGCACAGCAGATCATCGAGCGCATCCTGCGCAACTCCACCTCCTCGGACACCAGCATCCATCAGTCCGTGCGTGCCGCTGAGCAATTCAGTGGTGATGTGGTCTCCATCGTCAACTCCCAGTCCGGCAACACCTACGCCATGCTGGCGGATGCCACCGGGCATGGGCTGCCCGCCGCTCTTACCCTGATGCCGGCCATGGAGCTGTTCTACCAGATGAGTCGGCGCGGTTATGGCATCGCCTCCATTGCCCGGCGCATCAACCACCGTCTGCGCGAGCATCTGCCACCGAATTACTTCCTGGCCGCGACCATGGTCCTGATCAACCCGCAACGGCACACACTGGTCGCCTGGAACGGCTCCTCGCCGGAAAGCTTTGTGCTGTCTCCGTCTGGCAGCATTACCCATCGCATTCCATCGGCCCACCCCGCACTGGGAGTGCTCAACGACGATGAGTTTGACGACACCACCCAGGCCTGCACCGTCGATGTGAACGATCGGTTTTTTGCCTGCACTGACGGCCTCACGGATGCCCGTAACGAGCATGGCGAAATGTTTGGCAAGCAGCGCCTGCGTGAGCTGCTTGAGCAGTGCACTTCCGAGTACGACCTGATCCAGGAGGTCACGGATGCACTGACCAGCTTCCGCGGTCGCGTCACACCCGACGATGACCAGTCCATGCTGACTCTGACGGTGGAGCCGCCCCTGGAAGCCAAGGCGCTCCCCGACAGTAACAGCCGCCCTCTTTCCCTGACCCCTTCAGCCAGGGAGCTTGCGGGCTGGGACTTCCAGCTTGAGTTGCGGGGACCGGAAATCCGCTCCATTGAAGTAGTGCCTACGGTCAATCAGGTGATGGAAAACCTCAATCTGGAAGATGGCCTGCGACAGAAAGCCTTTGTGGCACTGACCGAGCTCATCAACAATGCGGTGGACCATGGTCTTCTGGAGCTGGAGTCCTCATTCAAGAGGAGCAGCTTTGAAACCTATTTCGAGGAGCGCCAGAACCGCCTGGAAGAGATCCAGCAGGGCTTCATCAAGATAATGGCCACCCGAACCTACTACCAGGACCGGAGCGCGCTGCGCTTGATGGTTATGGACAGCGGCCCGGGCTTCGACGTCCCCAGCCACACTGCTGCCAACACCCCCCAGGAGCTGTCGTGGCAGGCCTATGGCCGGGGCATCCGCGTTGTGGCCAGCCTGGCTGATAACCTGCGCTTCCTCGACCACGGCGCCAGCGTGGAGGTCGAGTTCGTCACTGCGGAGCCTGAGGACCAGGCACCGACTGGTTGACTTCAAATGCACGCAGCGTCGCCGCCAGTCGCTCAATGTCTTCACCCAGTGAGGCCGCCTGATTGATCACTGACGTGTCGTCGCCGCCACGCGCCTGCTTCTCCAACCCAGCAATACGACGCCAGAGTTCACCGTTGTTGAAATAGCCCACGGCACCCTTGAGCGCATGGGCTGCTTCAGCCACCTCGCTCAGATCCCCCTCACTGATGCCCGTCTCAATACGCGCCAGATAGGTCGGGTACTGGTCAAAGAACAGGTCCGTCAGGGTCGCGATCAACCGTGGATCGCCATTGAGGTTCTGCATCAGCAACGCCTCGTTGACCAGTGCCTCCTCTGTTGCATCCGCGCTGGCCTGAGTCTGTTCCCCCTGACCATCGAGACTGGCCACTGAAATGGCCGCATCCGGGATGTGGTTGGCCAGAACACGCCTCAGGCTGCGAAAGGTAAAAGGTTTGGTCAGATAATCGTCCATGATTCTGGACGCCCCACCCTGATCCAGACTGGGTGCACTGTGTGCTGTAACTGCCACCATCGGGGTCTTGTTGTCCCGGGAGGCGTCAATATCACGCATGGCCAGTGCCACATCATAGCCGTTCATGTCCGGCATCTGGATGTCCAGCATGACCAGGTCATACCGGGCTTCCCTGAACCGCTCTATGGCACTGATGCCGTTCTCGCAAACAGTGACCTGCCCGCCCAGCTCCTCAAGCATGGCGCTGGCCACATTGCGGTTGATGGGGTTATCGTCCACCACCAGGAAACGGGCCCTGAAAGGCAGCTGCTCCCCTTCCAACTCTTCCATTTCGATGTCCCGGGCACGAACCTCACTGGCGCTGGCAGACTGGAAGGGCAGCACAAAAGAAAAGCGGGTGCCCTGCCCCACAGTGCTGTCCACGCTGATGGACCCACCCATCAGCTCCACCAGCTTCTGGCAGATGGTCAGCCCCAGTCCGGTACCACCGAAACGCCGGGCAAGTGACGTATCCGCCTGCCCGAAAGGCTGGAAAATCTGCTCCATGAATTCTTCGGCAATACCCGGACCGGTATCTGTTACGCAAAACTCCAGATGGCAGGTATCAAACGCCTGGTGAGTCAGGCGAATGGCCAGCTCCACCCGCCCTTTCTGTGTGAATTTCAGCCCATTGTTGAGCAGGTTCAGCAGCACCTGTTTCAGCCTCGAACTGTCACCGAAAACCCGCTCGGGTACACCCTCATCAACCGTCACGGCCAGCTCCACACCCTTCCCATCCGCCTGCGGCCGGAAAAGACGCTCAACATTGCCAAGGAAACGCTGCAGGTCAAACGGATGCATCTCCAGATCCAGACTGCGCGCCTCCATCTTGGAGAGATCCAACAGATCATTGATGATGGTCAGCAACCCTTGCGCGGATTCGGCAAGAGTCTCGAGTTGTTGTGCTCCGTCCTCCCGCCTGGGGTTACGCCGCAACAGCTCACTGATGCCAATAATGCCGTTCAGGGGCGTGCGCAGCTCATGACTGATGTTCGCCAGGAACCGGGACTTGGCCTGATTGGAGGCCTCTGCTTCCTCTTTGGCCAGCCGCAGGCTGTCTTCCAGTTCCTTGCGCTGGGTAATGTTGGTCTCGATTGCCACAAAGTTCTGCAGGGTTCCCTGCTCGTCGTGTACCGGCTGGATATCCAGATCCAGCCAGTAGGTCTCGCCGCTGCGGCTGTAATTGAGAATCTCCTGGCGCACCGGCTTGCCTTGGCGGATGCTTTCGCCGATACGCTCACGCGCCTCGGCATCGGTGTCCGGCCCCTGCAGAAAATGGCCGGGGCGCCGCCCCTTGGCCTCATCAATGCTATACCCGGTGAGCTCCTCAAAGGCCGGGTTCACCCACTCGATGAAATCATCCGCGTCCGTGATGATCACCGGGTTCTGGGTCTTTTCCGCCACCAGGGCCAGTTTCCGGGCTTCACTGGCCGCCCGAGTAGCCGCCTGGCGCGTGAATAGAAAGGGAGTCAGATCTTCCGCCACCACCAGCAACACCCTGCGCTCATGAACCACTGACGGGGTCACTCGAAGACGCACCGGGTAGGTCTCGTCACTGACAGTGAGTCGGGACTGGTCGATATCCACGGAGCTACGGCCGCTGAAGTCTGCGCTGCGATACTGCACCAGGGCATCCCCATCAAGATCCGGAAAGATCTCCGATATCCTGAATCGGGACAGCAGCGGCGACGGGTCATTCGGGCTGACCAACCGCTGGAGCCGATCATTCAGATACAGCAGGCGCCCGGTCGTCCCCTCCACCATCGCCACAAAGTGATCGCTGGATTCTATGATGCGACTGACCTGCCGCCCGAAATGCTCCGAGCGCCGCACCTCCAGATGGCTCATGACCACCCTCGCCAGCGATTTCAGCCCCTCACGCTGGGACTCGCTCAGCCGCCCTGGTTTGTAGTCCAGAACACAGACGCTGCCCAGGGGGTAGCCAGATTCATTGATCAGCCGTGCCCCGGCATAGAATCGGAAGTTCGGTGCATTGATAACCAACGGGTTGTCTCTGAACCGCTCATCTTCCAGCGTATCCGGCACCTCGAACACATCCGATTCATAGATGGTATGGCCACAGAAGGACTCGGATCGCCCCGTTCCTTCCATATCCTCCTCAAGGCCATGCCTGGCCTTGAAGAATTGATGGTCCCGGCCAATGAAAGTCACCAGAGCAACGGGCTTGTCACAGAGGCTGGCCGCCACCTCGGTGATGTGGTCGAAATAAGCTTCGGAGGAAGAACTCAGAATGTCATAGTCTTCCAGCGCTTCAAGCCTTTCCCAGTCATCCTGGGGAACAGGGGCCGCTTTCATCTCTCAGACCTCCTTCACAGGTCTATTGGTTTCCCAGAAGGTGGCGCTGGAAGAATTCAATCTGGTCCTGTGAAGAGCGCCGGAAGCCCTCTCCTGTGTAGATCTCAAAATGCTTCATGCCGTCGTAGCGTTTCAGTTCCGCCTTCATACCCGCTTTTTGGGCCACTTTTTCCGCGGCTCCAGGAGGTGCTACGGAGTCCGCGGTACAGGCGATCACCAGAACCGGGCAACTCAGCCGGTGCGCATAGCGCACCGGACGGTAAAGCGGCAGATGCAGTGCCAGACGCGCGGTCAGTTCATTGCGCCAGTCCTCCGGCGCAATGGAATAGAAACCGTCACGCGCATCCTCGCTGCTCATGGCCGCAGTTTCGCCAGGGCGGGCCACAATGGGGGCGTAGAGCGGCTCCTTTCCGAAAAGTCCGCGCAGTTGATCGCGCACCGCAAGCCCGCTCAGACGCAGAAGTGCCCCGATCCCGGCGTAACTCACCAGATTGAATACGGCAGCCAGGCCATCCATCATCGGTCCCTGGGAGGAGACGGCGGCAACGCGCCCGTCACGGGCGGCCGCGACAATGACATGCCCGCCGGAGAATGAGGAGCCCCACAAGGCGATACGATCCGGATCCACACCCGGCTGTGTCCGGGCGAAATCAATAGCGGCCTGCCAGTCAGCAAGTTGACGGGAAATGGAGAGCAGTTGGCGCGGCAGTCCTTCACTGGCACCGAAATGACGGTAGTCGAACAGCAGCACAGCAAACCCGGCGTCGGCAAAAGCCCGGGCATAGGGCTCAAGCCCGGCATCGCGTGTGCCACCCAGGCCATGGGCCATAACGATACAGGGTGAGGGGGTCTTTGCCGGCTCATCCGGCTGAAACCACCATGCCGCCAATTCAGCGCCATCCACCCTGAATACAACGTCACTCCGTGCTGATCCCATGGCGCCCCCCTTCCCGAAAATTCCTCGAACTACCCAAGGGGTCAGGATAGCCTGACTGCGACTGTGCAGCCAGCTCAACCCTCCGAAATGTCGCCAAAACAACCATTGTGATGCAGTACCGGACAGACTGCAGCCCCAGGCGTACCATGGCCGATGAGATCACACACAACAAAAACAATGGTTGGGCTCGGTATGGCAACTCCTGTGCACGACATCCCCGTGTATGACAAAGGCATCCAGCAGATACTGGTGGTTGATGACCACCCCTTCTTTGCCAAGGGGCTCGCCCAGACACTGGAGCAACAGCACGGCATCCGTCGGGTGTCGACAGCCACATCCCTGACTGAGGCAGGTGAGGCCCTGACCAGCAACCCGCAGACCGACCTGGTCCTGCTGGATCTCAAGCTGCGCGACCACAGCGGCCTGAGTCTCTTTCAATGGCTGCGGGAGAAACACCTCCCCATTCCGGTTGTGATCATCTCGGCACGAGACGACGGAGACGCCATAGGCTCGGCGCGCCGGGCAGGCGCTATGGGGTTTCTCAATAAATCCTGTGACCAGAGCGCCCTAACCACCATGCTGACCCGCATTGCCGAGGGTGAGCTGTGCTTTCCCGAGATCCCCGAGCAAAGCCTTCCGGAGAAGCTCCACCTGACGCCACGCCAGCAGCAGGTCCTGTCACTGCTCGCCGAGGGCCATCCGGACAAGCGTATCTGCCAGAAACTCGGCCTCACCCCGCATACCGTCAAGAGTCATCTGAAGGCGCTCTATGCCCTTCTCGGCGCACACAACCGAACGGAATGCGTCAGTGCCGCTCGCAACCTGGGACTGGTCAACTGACATCAACCGCGCCACTGAGCTGATTGATGATGACCCGCAGGCGCCCTGGCGAGAGGGGTTTGTGCAACACCCAGAGCTGTCGTTCCGGCTCGTACTGCTGAGTAACCAGCGTGTCTGCGGTGACGATGACAGCCGGCAGTCCCGCCCGGGTGCGACGGATCCAGTCAACAAGCGCCATACCGCTGCCATCGTTCAGGTGCAGATCGGTAATCACGAGCCCCAACGACTGCCCATCAAAGGCCAGTTCCCGCGCCTGCTCAATCCCTGACGCCTCGACCACGGTATAGCCCCAGCGCTGCAGCAGCGACTTCAGCCATTGACGCGACTCCGGGTGATCCTCCACCAACAGCACTGTGCCTGCGGGCGCATTGTCACCCTGGGTCTCAGTCTGGCGAACTGGGCGCTCACTGCGGTTCTTTGCCACCGGCAGACTCACCCGGAACCGGCTGCCCTCCCCGGGCTCGGATTCGACACCGCACTCACCTCCCATAAGCTCACTCAATTCCAGGGCAATCGCCAGGCCCAGCCCCAGCCCCTGCTCATGACTGGCCTTGTCACCGGAACGGACAAAGGCCTCGAACAGGTGTTCCCTGACGTCACTGGAGATCCCCGCGCCATCATCCGATACGCTGATGCCGATTCTCCCCTGGGGCTGGAGTGATGCATCCAGTGTCACCCGCGTCCCGGCCGAATGCTCCAGAGCGTTATAGACCAGATTCACCAGTATCCGGTGCAACAGCACGGGATCGGCACGCACACACATTTCCGCGTCCATGTCAGCAGTTTCAATGCGCATCCCGGACTGCTGAGCACGCTCACCGGTCACCGCGCACACCTGCTCGAAAGCCTGGGCAACAGAGACCGACTGGGGCTGTGGCGCCACCATGCCCTCCTTGATCCGGGACAGATCCAGCAGCGTGCCCAGCAACCGATTGAGCTGATTGACCGACTGACGCAGACGCTCCGTGATCGCGGCGCGCTCGGCTTCGTGCTCTTCATAGCGAAGATTTTCCAGCAGCAGGTTGATGACGTTCAGGGGGTGGCGCAGATCGTGACTGGCGGCTGCGATGAAGCGGTTTTTCTGGCGGCTGTCTGCCTGCGCCTCCCGGCGTGCCAGATCCAGCATGGCGCGATCCAGAAAATGATGACGCCCGGCGTGCTCTTTCAGCCAGGCGCCGACCATGCCGATTGCCAGCGCAGTCAGGATGAAGAAGGCATTATAACTGAACGCCACCTCCGGCAACTGCCAGTGCCACTCCATGGCCAGGTAGCTGCTGATCGTAACCAGCGACAGCACGGATACGCTCCAGAAGGGCAGGCCCATGACGAAGAAGCCAAACATCAGCATCAGGTGCAGGCCATCATAGGGAATGGCAACGCCCTGGCGCCGGGCCAGAAAAATGATCAGCACAATGGCCAGACCACCCAGCAGGTAAACCAAGGCGTAAAAGCGCTCAAAGATCAGAACCGATACCCTGGAGTAGCTCAGGACCAGGACGGCCAGAGCCAGCGGACACACCAGGCCCAGCCGCACCAGCATGGTCTGGCCGGCCAGGGAGGAAGGCAGTAACAGCCAGTCCAGGTAGGCGTAGAGCGTAAAAAGAATCAGAGCGCAGATGGCCACCGGGCGGGCACGGAGGCGCATCACACGGGCGCAATCCTCGCGGTAATGCGCCTCCAGCGGCTGCATGAAACGCAACCAGGGGAAGCCCTGCTCTTTCTGCTGTCGCAGCTGCTCTTCATTCACAACGGGTCAGGACTCCAGGGCACGATCAGTTGCCCTATTGAATCACCCTTGCTCAGTTGGCGATATCGCCTGCTTCACGGTCTCGGACCAACGCCATCGACTGGTGCTGCTGCGAATCAAAGTGCGACTCGCGCAACGCATCCAGTTCCCGGTCGCGATCAGCCTCGGAATAGCCCGAGGCCAGCAGCTCATCACGCTCACGCTTATAGCTTTCATACTGCCCGTCAAAGCGCTGCTGATCACTCATACGCGACACCACCTCATTGACGCGCTCTTCCGGCACATCCATGGCGCGCAACTGCGAGGCCGCCTCCTCTGGAGAGCCCGCTTCATTCATGACCTGCATCACAGCCTGCTGCTGCTCGCTTCTGTCATGCAGTTGCTGGTCCGTTTCACGCAGTTTGGCGGGCAACTCTTCCCGGGCCAGGCGCACGCGTTGCTGTCTCTCCTCGGGGGACAGATCGTTGCGCTGGCGTACCCTGAAGCGCTCCAGCGTATAATCGCCATAAGCCTCCTGGTCGCTGAAGAACGCCTGCACCGCATCACCGGCCATGGTCTCACGGCGAATGCGCTTCATATCCACCAGACCCTGCTCCAGAAGACGTATCTGCTGCTCCGGGGACTGGCTTTCCTCGGCATCCAGTGGTTGACTCTTGAGCGTCACCGCGCGCTGCTTGTACTCCAGATACTGATCCAGCAGCGTGATCGCCTCACCGGCGGCCGTTTCAGGCAAGTGCGACTCGGCCAGATCCCGGATCTGGTCTATGGCTTCCTCAGCCGGTACTTCTCCCACCGTATTGAGAAAGTAATCGAACAGATCCTTAACGCCCAGATCCAGAATCAGGCGCCCCTGATCGTCCGCTCTGAGTTGGCCATCAATGGCGGTGCCTTCCAGGGAAGCCGCAAAGGGCTCCTCTGTCCATTCCGTCGGCGTTTCATGCACCACCTCACCGGCCTCACTGGCCGGCACACGGTCCTCCGCGTTGCCGGCGTATTGCCCGGCCGTATTGTCGTTCCGGTCGGCGGCAGGGGCCGGCTCTTCGGCACTGACAACCCAGAACAGGGCCGCCACGGCCCCGACCAGCGCGAACACGGACAGGCCCTGCAGCAATCGCGAGGGACGGGGCGTCCGCGTGGGTTTCTTTGTGGTTGTTTTTTTCATGGCTTGATCTCCAGCACAACGAAGATGGGGCCGGGGGAGAACCCGACCCCTCAGCAGCAATAAGCGGGAATCAGAGTCCGCGCTGTTTCAGCCGGTTGGCATGGCTGCGGTACAGCGACACCGGATTGGTCCAGACCGAGCGCAACCCGAAGAGCTGGTTCTGCGCATCCAGGTGGTTCATGTCGTAGTGCACGCCGATCACATTACCCAGCTTCTGCGAGCAGGTGCTGACCAGGCCATCGTTGTCTTCACTGCCAAAGACCAGCCCCAGGGTGACAATGAAGGGGTCAGTTACATCCAGTAGGTTGGTGAAGTTGGCGTCACCGCCGATGGAGAAAAAGCGCAGATCGTGACCGCCGACGTTCACCACCTCATTGGTGCCCGCGCAGCTGTGGCGATTGACGCCGGCCCAGTTCACGGCGTCGTTGAGGGCGTTGGTGCCGGGCGTGGTCAGCGTCTCCAGCGCAGCTACCCCATCCTGCGGGTTATCACTTCCGGAGAGCAGGTTGATCAGTTCCCCCAGCGCGTTGGCGATGGCATCCACGCCGCCTTCAATGGCGCCGTCCGGAGGCAGCACACCGCGCAGCACATCGGCCACTTTGGAGCCCTTGTTGACGCCGTTCACGGAGGTTACGGAGGCCACTTTTTCCGGTGCCAGATGGGCTGCCACGCGAGACGTTGGCGATCCCTGACTGTGTCCGATCAGATTGAACTGATCACCCCCCAGGGAATACAGGAAATCGCGCAGCTGCTCGCCCCGGGTCCAGCTGTCATTGACGAAGGAAACGTTGACCGTCTCGACCGTGGCCCCGGAGCGTTCAAGATTCCAGGGAATCTGGTGGAAGTAGTTGATGAGCCCGCCGACAGTGTCGAAGCCGCTGACCCCATGCACCAGCACAATGGGGTGCTGGGTGTTGGTATAACCTGCCACGGCTGGAGTGGGCCCAGCCAGCGCCAGGGCGCAGAGCAGCGTCAGAATCAGGGTTAACTTACGCATGGAACAGACCTCTTTGTTGTTGTACAAGGCCTATCCATACTGGGTAATATTAAAAAAGTTTCACATCCCCCATTCAGGGGAAGCGAAAGGGCGTACAACTACACAAGCAACACAGGGCACTTGGAGTGACTGGCCACACGCTGGGAGACACTGCCAAGGAAGTAGCCATCCACTTCGCCGCTGTGCCCCCTGGAGCCCATAACGATCAGGTCCACATCGTTCTTGCGGGCAAACTTCACAATGGCCTTGGAAGGCCGCCCGCCTTTCACAAAACCGCGCACGCTGGGTGCACCCAGTTCCTGCGCCTTTTCCTTGGCTCTCTCAGCGACATTGGTGGCGTGTTCATAGAGAGCATCATCCGGGAACTGCACGTCCGACGGACGCACCATCGACAACGATGCCTCAAACAGGCTGTGATGCTTGAACACACACAGAACAAAGAGTTCCGCGTCCGTAAGCTTCTGCAGCCCAACCGCCTTCTCGAGCGCGCTGATCGACCCCGGGGAACCGTCCACCGGCACCAGTATTCTATGGAAGAGCATCCCCTATCTCCTCTGAGTCTGCAGTCCGTTATTGTCTACTTGGTGTAAGCCATGTCCCGGAGAAACAGAGCAATCTCGGGAAACGCAATCACCAGACCGGTGGCAATCACCAGCATCAGAACAAAAGGCGGTGTGCCTTTAATCACCTCCCAGTAGGGGCGTTTGAAGATCGCTATGGCGGTGAAAATGTCACAGCCAAACGGCGGCGTGGCCGACCCCACCGCTACCATCATGGTAATCAGCACACCCACATGAACCGGATCCAGCCCGGTTGCCGCAATGGCGGGTGAAAAAATGGGAGTCAGCACCAGGATGACCACAATCGGATCGACGAACATACAGGCGATGAAAAACGCCACTACAATGGCAATGAGCACCCCTGTTGGACCGGCTTCATTGATCCCGAAATTGCCCAGAACCTCGGCAGGTATGCCGGCAAAGGAAATAATCCAGGAGAAGCCATTGCCCACGGCCACCAGAATGAAAACCACCGCCGTGATCAATCCGGTGGATTTGGCAATGGTGTAGATGTCCATGGCCCGCAGCGAGCGGAAAATACCGAACTCCAGAATCACCGCATAGAGCACACAGACGGCCGCCGCCTCTGTGGGACTGAAGATGCCGCCATAGATGCCACCAACGATGATGACCGGAAAACCCAGCGGCCAGAGTGCCCGACGCACGGAAACGAAGCGTTCCATCCAGCTGCTTCTGGGCTCCGTGGGTACTTTTTTGACCCAGGCGTAGGCCATGCAATAGAGGGAAAACATCAGCAGAATCAGCAGGCCGGGGCCGATACCGGCAATAAAGAGCTCACCAATGGAGGTGCCCGAAATGACGCCGTAGATGATCATGCCAATGCTCGGCGGTATCAGAAAGGCGATGTCGCTGGCATTGATGATCAGCGCCAGCGTGAACGGATCCTTATAACCGGCCTTGAGCATACGCGGGCGCAATGGGGACCCCACCGCCACCACCGTGGCCTGGGTGGAGCCCGAAACGGCCCCGAACAGCGTACAGGAGGCCGCGGTGCTCACCGCCAGCCCCCCTTTGATGTGGCCGATAAAGGCCATGACCATATTGATCAGCCGCGTTGCTGATTGCCCCCGGGTCATGATGTCCGCAGCCAGAATGAACATGGGCACCGCAATCAGTGCCGCCGGGCGGATGCCCCCCATCATCTGCTGAATGAAGGTGTTCATCTGGCCGAAGCCGTCGAACATCATCACAAAGCCGATCAATGCCCCTACGGTCAGAGGAATCATCATGGGAAAGCCCAGCATAAGCAGGACAATCATCGCCACAAGCATCAGTGTACCCATGATTCAGACCTCCGTTTCCGTATCTTCGTACCCATCCAGCACCTGGGTGGACAGGTACACATCCTTCGAGAAACAGTTCTTGATGCCCGTCATCAGGTACTGTATCGCAGTAACGGTGAAGCCAACGGGCGCCCAGAGGTAGATCATCCAGATCGGGGTACCGAGCGTGGGCAGGACCCGCCCGCGCTGATACATTTCAAATGTGAACGTAACCGCATAGTACGCCAGAAAAAACATAATGGCGGAGGTCGTAAAGGCAATCATGATCATCAGGTAACGCCGAATCTTGACGGGAAACGCGTCGTAAAGCGCCGACATACGGATGTGCCGGCCATGGCGGGCGGCATAGCCAATACCGGCAAAGGTGATCAGAATGATCAGTATCCGGTTAACCTCTTCGGCGAAATGCAGGCTCTCCCCCAGCAGAAAGCGCGAAAGCACATTGGCAACGGTATTGACCGCCATCAACAGCACCCCCACCGCCAGGATCACTGACTCGACCCGGCTGATGCCGGTATCTATGGTGCCAAGTATCCCGGGCAGATCGGACCTTTGATCCGGAGGCAGATCGTCTATCATGGCGTGAATCCTCCAGCGGCGTTCACGTTGAAAGGCAGGCGGATAAAGAGCCGGGAATACGCCCTGGGGGATGGGCTTTGGAAGGAATCGTTTTCAGGACACATTCCCGGTTCCCTGTCGATTCCGACGCACCGGGATCCGGTGCGTCGGGTTGAACAGCAGGCGCCCCAATGAAGCAGGGACACCCGAGATGGATTCTCAGGAGCCCTCAGTCATCGCTGCTGACGGCCTCCAGATCCTCCTTGAACTGCTGCAGCAGCTTCTCGCCGCTTTCCCCGGTCATTTCAATGAAACGCTCTTCAACCCGAGGGGCGCGATCACGGAATGCCTGAATCTCATCCTCGTCAAGGCGGGTCACAGTCACCTCGTCACTGCTCTCCTGGATCTTTTCCAGCATCTCTTCGCCCAGGCCGTGAATGTAATCCACGATGTAGTTGTAGGCGTGCTCTGATGCTTCCTGAACCAGCTCTTGATCCTCTTCGGACAGGTCATCATAGAAGTCCTGGTTGGCCATCATGGCCGTGGTGAACCAGCCGTGGCCGGTGAAGATCAGATTGGGAGATACCTCGTAAAGACCACCGGACTGGATCCAGAACAGCGGATTCTCCTGCCCCTGAATCATGTTGGTCTGCAGCGCACCGTAGACTTCCCCCCAGGGCAGTGGGGTCGGGGTTGCGCCAAAGGCTCGATAAGTCTCAGACAGCAGTGGGTTGGTCATCACGCGAATGTTCTTGCCGCGGAAATCCTCTGGCTTGCGGGCAATCTCATCGAGCGTCACTACCATTTCCCCTTCCGGGTACATGGAGAGCAGCTCAAGATCCTTATCCGCATAGAGCTCCGGGAACATCTCGTTGATGGCCTTACTGGTGTCGAAGAACTCAATCACCTGCTCTTCGTCGGTCGGCAGCAGATAGGGAATGAAGAAGATCTGCGCTTCAGGAATCAAGGAGCCGGTAAAGCCGGGCGACTGGTTCACAAACTGCAGGATGCCGGACTGGGTCTGCTCCATGATGTCGTCAGACTCGCCAAGTTCACCAAAACGGTGCACGCGAACGGTATGGGGAGAATTTTCCTCAACATATTCCTTGAATTTGTAGGCGAAAACATCCTGAACGTCGTCTTCGAACTCTTCGTGGGCATAACGCCAGGTCTGTCCCTCAGAATCCGCGCCATCTCCACAGCCAGTCATGGAGACGGCAAAGACGCCCGCCAGCGTCGCAGCACATATTCTTTTTATAACCATTCCATCGTCCTCGTTGCTGTTTTGGTTAAGCTTTGCTTATCTTCTGTACATCCTTCAGTAATTCTGGATTTCAGAATGGCAAATGCCATACCGGAGTTCAAGCAGTTTAAAGTGCTTTGAACAACCACGGCTCGTGAGGCTCAAGGCGGCCGGCTTGTGTTCCAGGTGTTTTGACTCTAAATTCTTTCTGTAATCATGTAGCACGACAGACCGAAAACGAGGATTGGACGCCATGACGGTGATGCGGCACTGGCTCTTCGGGGCGATCACGCTGGCAGCTCTGGGGCTGGCAGGCTGTGGCGACGACTCCTCGCCTTCTTCAGAATCCGATACCGAACCGGAGACCACGGAATCAAAGCCCGATACATGGCGTTTTGCTCTGGAAGAAATTGAAGGCAGCGTCCAGTACGCCTATGCCCGGGAATTCAAAGAGCGCATAGAGGATCGCACCGAAGATATCACGGTTGAGATCTACCCTTTCGGCACTCTGGGCACGTCTTCGCAGCTGACCGAGTTGATGCGCCAGAACGCACTGGAGCTGGCCTTTGCCTCACCCGGTCACCTGGCGGACCGCATCCCAGAAGTGGGTGTCTTTACACTTCATTTCATCATGCCCGATGACACCCAGCTCAGCCGTGACATCCTGTCTGACCCCGAGCTGTACGAGCTGTTCCAGAAACCCTTTCAGGACGAGAACCTGCAGCTGCTGGACATGATCCCGGAAGGCTGGATGGTCTGGAGCGGTGACCGCCCCCTGCGCACCCCGGAAGATTTTGAAGGCTTTCGCATGCGCACCATGACCTCACCCATTCTGGTCGAGTCGTACAGAGCCTACGGTGCTGATCCGACCCCCATGCCTTATTCTGAGGTGTACAGCGGACTGCAGCTTGGCCTGATTGACGGCCAGGTGAATCCCATATTCGCCATTCAGGAGATGGGCTTCTATGAGGAGCAGGAGTACCTGACCTCGGCCCGACACGCACAGTTCATCTCCACACTGGCCGCCAGCCGGGAGTGGCATGAGGGGCTTGACGAATCCCATCGTGAGCTCATCGATGAGGTGCGTGGCGAGCTGGTTGACTGGATTGATGAGGAGCAGATCCGCTACAACGAGGAACGCCTGGAGCAGATTCTTGAGGAGGGCGGCACTGAATGGGTCGAGCTGAGCGATGAGGAGCGGGAAGACTTCCGTGAAGCCAGCCACTATGTGCGCCAGATCTATCTGGAGCAGGCCGGCGAGCGGGGGCAGGAGATTCTCGATACCATTCTGGACAGGGTGGATTCATCCGATCGGGTCGAACGCTGAGCCCGGGATGAGATCCGGGCTCTGAAACGCTACAATAGCGCACCCTGAACGGACAGATTCCGTCATTCCCCCAACCGCGATCCAGAGGATATTCCATGGCCGCAGCCCTGTTCGTTCCCGGCACCCGGTTTGCCGCATCCGCCGTCACCCTGTTCACAATCCTGTTACTGAGTGCCTGCGATACCGGCGGCGACAGCGCCCAGGAGCCCGTCACCCGGATGCAGGGCAATGTATTCGGAACCTTCTACCAGATCACCCTCGCCGGCGAGCACGACAAGAGCCGGGTTGACGAGCTCCGCAAAGGCATTGAGGAAACCCTCGACGAAGTGGACAAACAGATGTCCACCTACCGTGACGACTCCGATCTCAATCGTCTCAACGATGCCGAGACGGGAGAATGGGTCTCGGTACCGACCGAACTGTTTTACGTGCTGGAACGCTCCCTGGGCATTGCTGAGGAGACCGATGGGGCCTTCGACATAACCGTTGGCGGCCTGGTCAACCTGTGGAGCTTCGGTCCCGAGAATCGTCCCACGGAAGCACCATCGGAGCAGGAACTGGAAGAGCGCCTGGACACTGTCGGCCATACCGGCCTTGAGCTTGATCCCGACAACCAACGTGCGCGTCGCCAGTCGGATTTCTATGTCGATGTGTCAGGTATTGCCAAAGGCTTCGGCGTCGACCGGGTCGCAGAGTATCTCACCGCCCAGGGGCATGAGGACTTCCTGATCAACATCGGCGGCGACCTCATTGCCCAGGGAAAACGGGGCCCCGACTCGGACTGGCGCATTGGCATTGAAGTCCCAGAGGATGGTCCATCCAGCGCCCATCAGGTCGTGTCGCTTACCGACATCGCCCTGGCCACCTCAGGGGACTACCGCAATTACTTTGAGAAAGACGGCCAGCGCTATTCCCACATCATCAATCCGGAAACCGGCCAACCGGTCACGCACACTCTGGCCTCGGTCAGCGTGTTCTACCCGGACAACATCACAGCCAACGCCTATGCCACCGCCTTCATGGTCATGGGCACCGAAGCCAGTATGGCATTCGCCGACGAACATGAGATTGCCGTCCTCCTCATAGACGCAGGAGAAGACGAATTCACAACCGAGGTCTCCAGCGAATTCAGACGCTTGTTCGGCGAAGAGAACATACCCGATATGTGAACATCCCTGATGTTCCAATCCGCACACCAACCGGCCCGAGAAGGCCCCGGAGGCGGCAGTGACTGAAACAACTGAATTACAGGAACAGGTCCAGGCGCTCCTTGACCAGGGCCAGGCCGACGAGGCGCTTGAGTTCCTCAATAACCGACACCCGGCCGAAATTGGTGGGGTTATTGACGAGCTTGAGGCCGAACCGGCCATGGTCATGTTTGACGGCCTCGACCGTAAAACCCAGGCGCGCATCCTGCCCTATATGCAGGATTCCCACCAGCTGAGCCTGGTCCGTCGCCTCACCCGCGAGGCTCAGGCGCGCCTTCTGACCGACATGAACGCGGACGAACGGGCAGACCTTTACCAGGAGCTGCCCGAGGAGGTGCAGGATGCGTTGATGCCGGCACTGGCCAAGGCCGAGCGCGAGGACCTGCTGCGCCTGACCAGCTACCCCGAAGGTACGGTCGGCTCAGTCATGACCAGCGAGTACGCCACCGTGCCCGCCCACCTGAGCGCGCGCCAGGCCATAGAGCGGCTGCGCGCCCAGGCCCTGAGCAAGGAAACCATCTACATCGCCTACGTGCTCGACAGCGAGCGGCGACTGCAGGGCACCATCACCCTGAGTGGGCTGGTCGTGGCCAACGGTGATGACTCGGTCGAGGAGTTGATGCAGAGCGAAGTGGTGAGCGTCCACACCGACGCACCCAGCGCCGAGGCCGCCCGCCTGATTGCCGACTACGACCTGCTGGCCCTGCCCGTGGTGGATGACAACGAGAAGATGGTCGGCATCGTCACCCACGATGACGCCATGGACGTGCAGGAAGCCGAGGCCACCGAGGACATCCACAAGGGTGCTACTGTCGGTAACCTGCCCGCCAGCCTCAAGGAGACCGCCCTTCAAACGCTGTATCGCAAGCGCATTGGCTGGCTGGTACTGCTGGTGTTCGCCAATGTCTTCTCCGGCGCCGGCATCGCCATGTACGAGGAGACCATTGAGGCGCATGTGGGCCTGGTCTTCTTCCTGCCGCTTCTGATCGCCAGCGCCGGTAACGCCGGCGCCCAGTCCGCCACCCTGATGGTGCGTGCGATCGCCACCGGCGACGTGGTACCGCGGGACTGGCTCGGAATGCTGTTTCGGGAAATCGCCCTGGGCCTCGGGCTCGGTCTGACCATGGCGGCGGCGGTGGCCGGCATCGGTCTTTTCCGTGGGGGCGAGGAGATGGCCATGGTGGTCGGTCTGACCATGGTTGTTATTGTGCTTGCCGGCAGCCTGATCGGCATGTCGCTGCCATTCATTCTGAACAAGCTGAACCTCGACCCGGCCACCGCCAGTGCGCCACTGGTCACCTTTATTGCCGATGTGGCCGGCATACTGATCTATTTCGGTATTGCCTCCATGATTCTGACCATGCCGTCTCCCACGTAGCGGGCCTGTAACGCGAAACGGACTGAGGCCTGGCGTATGATCCAGCACTACGACATCACCGCGCTGCCGGTACTGGATAAGACCGGTGTACTGTTGGGTGTGGTCACTGTCGATGACGTCATGGAGGTAGCGGAAGAGGAAAACACCGAGGACTTCCACAGGATCGGTGGTGTGGGAGCAATGAACCTCAGCCTCAACGACGCGCGGAAGGCGCCGTGGACGTCTCTGCAGTGATCGGCCTGGGCATGGTCGGCGTGGTCATTGTCGGCTCACTGGTGGGCATGCTGCTGCCCTTTGGTCTGGCCAAGATGAACCTGGATCCAGCTA
>LKMJ01001171.1_pt1 | contig 22639 bp, 15 predicted proteins | sample 643391 | NCBI WGS metagenome assembly LKMJ01 (sample SAMN04112250, study PRJNA286221) | soda lake metagenome | biome: soda lake; feature: Kulunda Steppe; material: water; isolation source: sample PL-Br10 brine of Picturesque Lake | place: Russia: Kulunda steppe | collected 2010-07
CACTCCTACTTTCGTGTTCGTCGCTGATTTGACTGCGGAATTCCAGATCATTTGATTTTCAAAATCGGTTTCCAAAATCTGTGAGCATTTGCTCATCTACGAAACAGATGTGGAGTGGAAATCGTGCGCATACATGCTTCAATACAAAGAAGCACACTTCAGTGAGTACGCCCAGTTTAGGAGTCCATGAGGTGGTAGTCTACCATTTTTGTTCCGACTGGATTAGGCGGGAGAGGAAGCGGCGGTTGTCGTTTGGCGTTGGAGAATGTAAAAAGTCGCAACGTCTGAGGAAGCTCTTCCGGAAAGCTTTTCAGTTCGGGGCACGAAACACACTCGAATGTGAGCAACGAAGGAGGGAGCCGCCGCGGAAAGCTGACCAGTTGGTACATCTCGTTGCACACCAGGTGCTCCAGGTTCTCCGGTAATTCACCGTCAGATATGTGTATGATGTCGTCACAGCCCGTCAAGTCCATGATACGAAGGTTTGTCAGCTCGCGTAAGTTGGATGGCAACTGCGGCATAGATTCGCAAAGAGATAGGTTCAGCGATTCAAGCGACACCGGCAGATTGATCAGCTGGTCCCACAACGCCGTGAACGCCAAGTCCAGGACACGCAGGTTCGGCGGCCATGAGGTGGGTATGTTATCAATTTTACCTCCTCCACTCAAGCCCCTGCACGTCAATTCGACGAGCCCGGAGGGTAGTGGTTCAGGAAGTTTGTCGAGGTTGATGCAAGCGTGCGACACGAATTCGTACGTTTGTAAGCCGTCGGGAAGCGGATTGGGATGGTCCTGTAGGTCTTCACAATATATGCACCTAAACACCCGCAGAGCTTTAGGCAGGGGAGTACGAATAGACTCGAGGCTCTCGCAGTTCACCAATTCCAGGTGTTTCAGATGATCGAGAAAAGTGACGTCGATATCTGCCAGGTTTGCGCATCCTTTGCAGACAAGCTTTTCCAGCATTGTAGGAAGGGAGTCCGTTTTCACCAAGCGACAAAAATCGCCGAGGTGACGTCCCGTGAATCCGCTGACATCGAGAACGCGGACGTTACAGTCCGTGAGGCGGATGTCATGTATTTGTCGACAGATGCCTAATAATCGTATCAAGTCACTTGCGTGCAAAAAGTTTGCGATGGTTGTGTAACGCAACAAATACGAGAGAAAATTGCACCCCGGATCATCCTCTCGCATCTTTTTTTTGGTGTCGTTCTATAAAATTCTTTATATTGGTACCAGGCCTGGTGAGCCGCCTCAGGGAACGAGTGTCACACTTCCATGTGATTTGCGAAATTTCCGTATATTTCGGCGGTCTCGGTTTAAAGATAATGGGTTAGCGGAATACCCTGGTCGTCGATAGTTATTCCGCATTGGGCACACCTGTTATGCAGTTCTTGAAGAAAAATGATAGACGTACACCGCGTAAAGACAGTTGCTTTTATATATAAGGCAATGTTGACTAGCCATTACGGCAAGTTCTGTTACCCTCGCAAGATGTTGTCCAGTTTTTTGACGTCGTCGTCGTCCAAAAGCGTGTCGAACAACACAAAATTTTCGATATGACCGTTCCAAAACCGGCTCGCACGATGACCGTCTAAAGATTTTCCGATCCCAGGAGGTCCTCCACTTCCGCCAACACGCCCCCATGCGTTCCATCCCGCCGTGTGGTTTGTCTGTCTCGCGAAGACCGATCCGTTTCGGAGCATCTCGTGTTGGCCGCTCGAACGGTCTTTTCTGAACGCGATTGAATACGGCTTATTTTCAGAAGAAGGTATACTAGAACGGAACGCGTCGCTGACGCGGATACGCCACGTACGGCGTCCACGAAGCTCGAAGTGCAGTCGACTTCCTCCTCCGAAGATGCCACGGGTACCGTTATTTCTTCCGTGTCTCACTAAGGCGTACCCGGTTATACCGTCTGCCGAACTGCTGGTCAACGTGTCGGTGTCGTTGGCTTCCATCACAAAAGCGTCCCTGCCTCTGAATCGCAGCCCTCGGTCGGTAAGCACAGGAGCGCCGTCCCTCTGTACAGCATGATTTTCGGAAGTCGACTGGTCGTACCATTTGATCACGCTGACCTCGCTCCCTCCCGACCAGCCCTCCATGTCCCGAGAAGATGCCCCGTCATCGCCCTTGATCAACGTGACCCCCCCGTCCTTGTCGAAGTACACGTTGGCCTCGGTCGCGTCGGAAGCGCGTTTCACGCGTATCTGCGGTCCAGCGTATCGGGTGTACAGCCGTCTGAGAGAGTAAGCGGCAACAGAGGGTATCGAGAATTCATCGAGAGCACCCATGTTCGACTTCAAAGAAGACAGCTGATACCGCACGATAACGATACCGCTTCCACCTTTAGACGAACGGGAATGTCCGCTACCACGACCGCTTCCTCCTCCACCTGTTCCATCTTTGCCGTCTCCTCTGTTTTGTCCCCCTCCTCCCTTTCCGCCCCTTTGTTCTCTGGACGCCCTCCTCGATCCAGACGAATCTGTTCCCGCTGCACCTCCTCCCGCAAACCATCCTGCGGGAGAACCCTCGATCTCGAACTCTTTGAAATGCTTACCGTCCCCTCCACGGCCCTGATACACGCCGGACCATCTCCCGGTTCCGGGAGGGGGCTGCTCTCCGGCGCCCCCTCCTCCGCCGGCGGAATGCCGATGGCCGGAATGCGTCTGACCATCGTGACCCTGTCCCGGAATGCCTCTCCCTGGACGGGACCAAGAACTCCGGCGAATACCTCCACCGCTTCCTCCGTCTCCAGATCCGCCGTGTCCACCTCCCCTGGCGATCACACCTCCGAACTCGGAATCTTCTCCGTTTTTCCAGGTCTCGGTGTTCGTGCCGACGGGTCCCGAACCATCTCCCACCTTCACCGCGACACCCCCTTTGTCTAACGACATGTTCGGCTTGAACACCAGACCTCCAGCTCCCCCGCCTCCTCTTCCGGCGTTCGTGCCACCTACCTCTCCGTGACCACCGCCGCCAACGATCAACACATCCGCTTTTCCCCCCCTCTTCACGTAAAAACTACTTTCACCGACGGTTTTGAACACGTGATAGCGATATCCGTCTTTTTCGACCACCCTGTCGCCACCTCGCGCATTGATGCTGTCGTCGACCTCTCTCACACGTTCTTTCACGCCCTGGACTCCATCTGAAGCCGCCTTCAGATCGCCTTTCAGATCCCCAAATTGATTTGCCAAAAAGGAGCGCTTGTCTGTTTGGCGCCGTTTGACTGCGTTCAAACGTTCACGGATCTTGCTGAACTCTTGTTTCAGAACTTTCTCCCTTTCTTTGACGTCATTCGACAGCCCGATCAGCTGCGACACTTCGTTCTCGTTCATACATCTGCCGTCGATACAAAACTGGTCCGTGATCACACGAGGAAGTCGGACGCCGCATGTAGGTATCGATTTCAACACGCGCTTTTTTAAATCCGCACAGTTGAGATCTCCTCCGGTGGAGTTGAGATCCGCGTTCGAAAAGGGCTCCTCTTTCTCGTGCTTCTTCTTATTCGCCTCGGCGCCTCCCTGCGCCCGCTTCACGAAAAAGAGGGCTAATAGAGCGATCAGATACGCCAGAAACGCGGTTATGAAGATCGCAATCAAGAACGAGCGCTGTTGCATCACGACGGATCTCTAAAGAACCACATTACTAGAATGCTACATTTTTGTGTGTGCGCGCGCGTGAGCGAACATCGCTACAAGGAGTAAGACGCAAGAAGTGGTTGAATCGTAGCGGGCGTTCTTTTTCCTCTTGGCGCCGAAGCGAAGATTCCTTGATGAAAATTGCCCTACGGATAAGGTCAACCCAAAGTCTATGCGCGGTCGTCTTCCAATTCGTAAAGGAAACGGGTGTTGGCGTCTAGCATTCGATTGTAAGATGTGCTCTGAATGAATACCGTGTATCCGACGGGGGCGTTGCTCGGCCCCACTTTGGTCTTGGTATCGATCGGTAGATTCATCATCGCGCGCGCCGCTTCCCCCGTGAACATGTCGCCCGAAGCGTCGTGAACGAGCACGATCTGCTTTTTCTCGGACAGGTCTTCTCGTTTTATGAGCTGGTAAAAGCCTCGTCCCGCCTTGAATACCGCGCCCGCTTCCTCCACCACGGATCGTATGGGACGCCTTTCGACCACGGTCAGGACCTGAAACCGAGAAGGGTCGACCGGGATGAGATCCGTAGCGGAAAGGGCAGAAAGGGTCGAGATCGTGGGTGAACGAACCGCGCTCATGCGATCGGTCCTGTGGAGGAGCCGGTTGAAAAGGATCTCGGCGTTGCGCGTGTATCTTCCCTCGGCCTGCATCCCTTGCTCGAGCATTTCCAGCTCCTCCGCGCTTTCGAGCACGCCGTACGAGAGGATGACCATCATGTCGGCGACGTGGACGAACTGGTGCAGGGGTAGCGCTTCTCCGCAGGTCTCTCTGGAAAGCTCGTCATAAAAGGCTGCAGAGAATCGACGGCCGAGCGTAGGACACTGCACCCCGTATGTTTTCACGCCCATGGCGCGCAGCTGCGCCAGCTCCTGTCTCCAGTCTACGCGGTCGACGTTGAAAGGAAAGGTCGGGGGGTGCGGCACGTCGTCGCCCATCACGACCAGCGCCTTTTTTGCGCCAGGTCTCCATGATAGCTCTTTCTTCGCCACGCGTAAAGCCTGTTCGTAGGCTTCGCCGTCGTTCCATATGTTCGAGCCCGCGCTGGACACGTGCATCACGTAATCCCGCATGGCGCCGACGTCGCTAGTGAAATTCATGTGACGCGTCACGTACGACGACGAATCGTAATCGCCATGCGTGATAAGCGCCACGCGAATGTCGCGGAGTCGGCCATCGAACAACTGCGGAAGAAGACGGTTCAGTTGATTCCGCACTTCGAACATGCAAGGCGTCATCGACATCGTCATGTCGAACGTGAACGCGATGTCGATCATTTTTTCGAGGTTTGATGGATCGAGTTAAGAGAAAAAGTCAGCGCGTCCGTTTATGTGAGCGTGTTTGACGTTGCGATGCAGCTCGTTCGTTCCTTATTCGCGGATTTTGTCGTAGGAAAAATGTCTTGTGTAATAAATGAAGTCGATGTATACCGCTACATGTTTTCCTGCGATCACCGTTATGGTGATGGTGACGTGTGCGATACTCGTGTTTTTTTTCCTGACGGCGGTCATCTGGAAACGGACGCGAGAAGGCGCACGTAAAAACCACCGCGAAGATTTTTTCGCCGATAACGTGCTCCGCTGCGCCAGAGTGCGCGAGGAAACCATGAGAGGCGACCCGGCTTGCGACGCCGACATTCCGAGCCTCGGCATGGGCGAATTGTGCGTGAACGGGACGTGCTTGTCCGCTCGAAACGTCCGCGATCTTTTGGGGCTGTCTGGTAAAATCCGGTCCCAGAACCGAATGATTGAAGACGAGTTTCGGCGGGTCGGACACGTGCTGGACGACGTCAAAGACGCTCAAGAAGCCAAACGCAAATACGCAGAAAACATGTTTGACGAGCTGCAAAGCAAGGCGGGCAGGGTGAAGACGCGCATCTCGAACGCAAAGGCGATGCTGCGAGTGGGGCAGGAGGACGCCACCATCGTCGATCTGGGTCCCACAAAACTGAGAGACGTGGCCACGAGGGACCAGATGGTAGGAGAATTCGTGCTCCCCAAGTACTACATTTTCTCTTACGAAATCTACATTCACGGAACCGTAAGAAATTGGGGTCAAATAGTGCGGTTTAATAACACCGAGTCCGCATCACAAAACTATCCCCGGCCGATAGCTCATTGGCTGACACGGCGCAACACGCGCATTCACGCCAAAGCCTCGACCACCCAGAGTCGCAACAGAGGTCCCAACACGGGCGCACTGAGCAGAAACGCTTGGAAGCGCGTCGAAGTGCAGATACTCCCTGCTTTCAGGCATGGCCGAGACCACGCGTATCGAATCTACATCGACGGAAATTTGGACCACGCTTCGGAGTCGTCGCACGCCAACTTGCACGGCAAAATGTGGGTGTGGATCGGAGCCAACACTGGCGGAAGGTACACTCCGGCAAATGCGACGGTGCGTAATATGATGTTTCGTCCGCCTATTCCTTACGGACTTGGTGTACTGGACGCATTCGCGTCGAATAAGCCAAAGGTCGCGTACGCCTTTCGTCGCTTGTTCCGGGATTACGTAGGTCCGCAGGCTCTGATCAAGAGAGACTCCGACTCTGTGAGCGCAAACGTGTATCTGGACGCTGGGGGACGGGTGACGCTCGTCCATGACGAAAACGGCGAAGAGTCCAAAGGGTTAGACCAGTGGCTCGACGGCTCTGACGCACGCGTCGTCACGTGGTACAACCAAGCGTCCGACGACAACGAGTACAACGCGTCTTCTAGAGACGGCACAAAGCTCGAAAAATACGGCGGAAAATACTGTTTGCGTTTTTATCAAAATACGCGCCGCGACGAAATGAGTTTTGGCGGATCTGAGTTTTACGCGAACAAGAGATACTACCAACATATCAAGGAACAGCGAACGGAGTCCGTATCGAGCAGGGGGATGCTCTTCGGAACGAATGGACCGAGTTCGAGGTCGAGGGCCATGCATAACGGGTACAGGAGCGACAGATCGGGCGTGCACATCGATCATTACGGCCGTCCCAGGCCGATGCCGGGAAAAAACCTTCCAAGGCATTCCAGTCACGGACCCATAAACGCTATTGGCTTCCTCATCAACGACGACGAAGGGAGGTGCTACGTGGGCACGTCTTTCAACACGGGAAGCACGAACAAAATGCGGGGATCGCACGGGACTCCCAGAATAGGGGGGTCCTACCGAAACGGAGACGCGTACGCCGGGCGCGTATTCGAAGCTTTCGTCTGGATAGACAACCTGCCCGACGACCACGCGGTCCAGAAAGTTCAGAGTACCGATCTATGAACGCGGATGATAATAAAAAAACGCCTTCTATATCAGTAAGCAGAAAAAGGAGGAGAAATGGGCAAATCTAACATCCGTGAACGCCGTGCATTAACCGCTTTTGTGGTTCTCATTTTAGCGGCGGTGCTGTTCGCGATCGTCGTCGTTCAAAAAAGCCGTGCCTCACAGTTATCAAATGCTTCCAAAGAAAAGTATGCAAACGTTTTTACCGATCGCGGAAAGGCTTTAAAATGCGCGGGATTGAACGGAGATCTTATGAGATCCGCGCCTTCTTGCGGATTAGAGCTCCCGAGCCTGAACACGCCGGATATGTGCATCGATGGAGAATGCCTGGGAGGACTGGACGTCACGCGTCTGGTGAACCTTTCGAACGACATCTCCGACCAGCACGGCATTCTCGATACTCGGTTCGCGGCGTTGAACCAAAGGCTGGATTCCGTCGAGGGTCGTCAACGGAACAAGCGCGAGCTCGTGCAAAGTAGGTTCGACAGGTTGACGAGCAAAGTCGACAAGATGGACGAAAAAGTCACGGATCTCAAAGGCGGAATAAGAAAGTTGGACAAAGCCGTAACTATACGCGGCGGAGATAAAATATACGAGCACGACGGTTATCGTGTTCACGTCTTCCGGGAGTCCGGAATCTTGCAGGTGGTGTCGGGAGGAAAGGCGGATGTTTTGGTGGTGGGAGGAGGAGGTAGCGGGGCTTCGAGAAGGGGATGGCCCGCCGGCGGAGGCGGGGGAGGCGCTGGAGGACTCGTGTTCAAGAGGTCGATCCAGGTCGCTCCGGGGAGCCACGACGTGGTGGTAGGGAAAGGCGGAGGCGGAGTCACCCGTTGGGTAAACGGGAAAAGGGGGGAAGACTCCGTTGTTTTTGGTATCACGGCGGTTGGAGGCGGGGGGGGACTTACAAGCCGTGGCAGAGCGCCCGACGAATCAGACGGAGGAAGCGGGGGAGGTCAACGCTACGCTCGGAGCGGCAAAGGAGGAAGCGGAATACCCGGACAAGGTTACGCAGGAGGTCCTTCCGCGCATCGTCACGGAGGAGGAGGAGGGGGCGCAAGCGAGGAAGGACATTCCGATCATCAGGGCGGCAACGGGGTGGATCTCGGAAACCAGTTCGGCACGGACGTAGGGGACGACGGATGGTTCGCCGGAGGAGGAAGCGGAGGTCGTCGTAACGGCAGTCAGGTGTCGGGCACCCGAGGCGGCGGTGGAGCCGGAGGCGTCGGCAGACCCAACATCAGATGCGAGCCGGGTATGGACGGTTCTGGCGGGGGAGGAGGAGGACGGTGCAGATCCGGCGACAGTTCGGGAGGAAGCGGGGTCGTGATAGTGCGCTACCCCATGAACGACGCCACCAGAAAACAAATTCACATGGAGAACGGCGTGTCGGGAAGTTATCACGGAAACAATTACGGAATTCGTTTCTCGACGTCGCGCGACATCGTGATTCGAAGCGCCACCATCCAAGCGGACCGGAGTGGCAAGGTGGAGTTTTGGCTGAGCGAAGTGAGCAGGCCAGGAAGGCCGCACGCCAAGACGCTGCAAAAAAGGAGGTTCGACGTCGAGTCGGGCAAGCAGAACATTGATCTGCACCTGCGCGTCAAGGCCTCCAGCGGCGCGGACTACGCGCTCTGGTACCCGAAGGACGAGATCGGTAGCTCGGTGAGGCTCGTTCGCACCCCGACCGGCAATAGATTCGCTTACAGCAATCCCGGTCCGGTCGAGTTCAAAGGAGGCGTCTCTACGACAAACAACAGCACGCCCTCGAGGTGGTACTACCTGTTCAACATGCTGATCGAGTACAACTGATCGATCGCGCGTACGTATGCCGCCTATTTTCTAAAGTGCGGCCGGTCGAACGACCCCTTGACGAGCATGTTGTCGAAAAGGAAACCTTGGTACGTCCTGCCGCGATCGTAACCGTTGATACCATACCACCCCCGGACGTACTTTCCTCCGCTCCTGTCGCTCACGCCGCGACTGTTCACTCTGTCGCCGTTAATATATGCGGTAAAGGATCCGTTATTCACGTCAAAGGCTTCGTTCACGATCTCTCCCTCTCGACGGGAGTTTCTTCCGAACGCGCTCATGTGGTGTGTGTATCCTCGCACCCACCTGTGGCGCCGGTTACCGAGAGGCGGTCCCTCCCTATCGTGAAAGTTGAACGGCATCGCGTCCGTTCTCCGGCTGTTGCTGCTTCGCCCGAACCTTTCTATCCTGACCTCCTGCTCGATGAAAAAGTCGTCTCCGAAGTGCACGGGCATGCGCTTGTTGATCGCGCCCAGCGCCGACGAAGTACCATCGCCGGTGTACTCGAAGTAAACTCCGTACCTTTTGAGTTCTTCGTCGTACTTGAGGGTAGGCTTCCTTTCGTCGTAAGCGTGTTGATGGAACTCGTTTCCGGACTGGTCGTACAGCACTCTGACCTCCGCCGTGGACCCGTCCAACCATCTCGTGATACTTCTCTCGACGTTTCCGTCTTCGTCGGCCAGCCAACCTATTCTTCCGTTTTCGTCAAAGTACACCGCAGCTTCCGTTCTATCGGACGACCGGGAGACTCGAACTTGCGGACCATAAAATCGCCCAAAGAGTCTTCTGAGGGAGTAAGCCGCAACGACTTCGCCGAGCGACAATTCACCGTCGAGGGCGCCCTTGACGCGGTTGCCGACGCCGAGCCTATACCTGACGATCACGATGCCGGACCCGCCCTTTCCTCTCTCGTTCGCGCGTCGGGCCCCCCCTCCTCCTCCTCCGCTGTTGGGAAGGGCGTCTGGTCGCGACCCGCCGGTTTCTTGATGTCCAGCGCCGTCTTTTCCCGTCCTGCGTACATTACCGCAATTGTGTGAAGACCCTCCCGCCGAAAAACGCTTACCGTCGCTTTCTCCGAACGCGCGTGTAGTGCTTCCCTGTCCTGAACCGATATTCCCTCCGGCATCCGAATGCGGACCTCCGATACGACCTCGGCTACTGTGCGTGTACATGGTCCATCCCGTGCCGCCATCAGACCCGTCGTAGCCTCCCCTGTTATCGCCTCTACCGCAACCTGAGCCTCCAGACCCGCGCGCACCACCCGAACCACCGTCGAAATTATGTCCCGTTTTGGCGCCTCCCCCGTCGACTTTCAAAGATCCGAATTCGGAGCTCCCGCCGCTGCCTCCCCCGACGTTTCCGCCGTCACCCACCGTCACTCTGATGTTCTGACCTGTATCGACGGCGTAATCGGTGCGCGTGACGGTATAGCCGCCTCCTCCGCCCGAACCCGTTCCTCCCGCGCCTCCTCCTACCAAGAACACGTCGACCTTGCCTCCCTCCACCACGTGAAACGTTCCGGAGGGGTTCTTGAACTCGTGGTACCTGTAACCTCCCTCGTCGTACACCGCGTCTCCTCCGATTCCCTGCACGCTTCTTTGGTCAGATACCTGCTCTTTTGCGGAGGAGAGGCGGCGTTTGATGCCGGTGACGTTTTCTTTGAGACTTTCGAAATTGCTTTCGAGAGAGTCGTGCATGTCCTGAGAGCGGGAATCTATGGAGTCCAGCCTCCCGTTCACCTGTGCGAAATTGCGTCGGAGGGCTTGGTCTTTTTGGCGGAGCTCCGAAGACATGTCGAGGAGCGGATCTAGCTCGGCGGATCCTAAACAAGATCCGTCGACGCATATCCTGCCCATCGAGAATCGGGGGACTTTGAGGTCGCAATAGGACGCCGTCCTGGCTCGTTCTCTGTCCATGCGAGCGCAACGCTGTGCGCCGCTTAAGCGCGTCGCAAAAAATCCCTCTGCGCCGCGCACTCGTCGTCGCACGCGAAAACAAACGATCGCGGCGGCGATGATGATGAAGGTTACCATAAAAAAAATGGCCGAGACCGCTAAAAACGAGCAACTATCGTACCGGTGATTTTTTTCGTTCATGACGGGGGTGACAGATATGCTATATCGCGGTCCTTTGTATCAAATATACATATTTTTAGAGCGCGCAGTGAAAAACGGCGCACTATTGATAAGGAAAGTTCCGTGCGTGACACCGCACTGCCGATCGGTCGCGCATATCTAGGGTTGGCTGAAACCGTATGTTTCACCGTATATATACGGTGCTGTTTGCACGGAAACCTCCAAACATACGGCGTATATATACGGTTTCAGCCAACCCTACGCATATCAGATGAGACCGGATCATTCGAACGCCCACTGATTCTCCCGACGGACTTCATCTTCTTCCTCTGGTGTGAAGTCGTTCTTGATGTGAAACATGTTGCGGATTTCTTCCACCGTCTTGCCCTTGATCGAGTTCGCCACCCTCTGGCACGAATCATCTAGCAGGGGTTTGATGTTCAGGTAGTTAGCCGCGAGAATAACATCGAACAACTTCGACTGATTCATCTCTGTGAAGAAGTCGTTCGACCACTTTCGAGCGCTTTCGTTGACCTGATTAAGGTCGACGCCCTGATCTGCTTTTTGGCGTTCGATGTCGTCAATAAACTTGCAGTACTCGATGACTTTCGCCAATGTGGATCCGTTTACGTTGGTAAGCGGAATCTCTTCCGTTTCAGGACCCATGTCATCCATCGTGTTCTTGACGGTCCATGATTGGGCAGCGACGTCGGGTTCGACGTCGAAAGTCTGCTTGTCGTTGGAGATGAGGCGCACCATCTGGGACGTCACTTGTGGATTGCGTCGACGACGATGACGATCGTTTATGCCCTACTTCTATCTGCGCACCTGTCGGATGGATGATGGATGGCCTTCAATTTTTTTTCGTTGCTGGATTGTTCACTCGTTTTTCTCGAGAGCTTCGAGGAAAGCCCGTCTATTTGCCGACGAATCGAGCCAATGATTTGTTATGTAATAATAACCGTCTTGCGCTGAATCCTCATCCAGCGATCTAAAAGTCACTTTCGCTGCTTTTCTCTTTTCGATTGATGTTTTTAACAATTCCGTCAACTTATCGAAAAAGGCCGGGTACCTTTCAATTATCGCCTGACCCTCTCTTCTATCCGCTTCTTTATAGGCCGACAACTTGCTGAAGAACGTCATCATGTCTTCATATATGCGATCAACACTATTCTCGACTGTGCTCATGTCTGTATCATCTAATTCATTCCAATCATCATTTTCCTTCGTTTTGATCGTTCCGTCTGAATCCGCGCGGATTGTCTTATCCCCCACGACGCCTTGTATTCTTTGAACATGTTCCTTAATGCTCTCCAAAATAATGTCGTATTCTGATGCAACATCTTCGAAAGGTCTCGACCGTGTTTCAAGGTCGTCGCTTTGTTCTCCGCCCTTGAAGTGTTTTGACGGAACGCTTTTGATATCGACGCGATTTTTGATCGTGATGGTCTTACCGCGCCCCAAACGCAGCTGCTCGTTCACCTTTTTGTTCGTTGCTTTGTAAGTGAACAGGCGAGACGAAGAACCGCTCGTCGTCTCCCTGACTTCCAAGTAGATCGCCTTGCTTTTGTCCTGACTTTTGGCGTCGCGAAAGATGACGCGCGCCGCTTTACGCGCAGCGGAAGCGGGTTCGCGCGAAATGTAACGGCCTTTTCCCCCTTCGTCGCCGAACTTTTGCTGCGGCTTACCGACGTGTGTGAAACGCGTCACCGTGAATGATCTGTCTTCGGGATCCATGCGGAGTTGTGTATTACAGTATAGTAATAAAAATATTGTATAATCGGTGGCAAGCCAAAAGAGCGCAGCGAACAGTTTGTTTTTTTGAAGAAAGAAGAGGCCGAGAGATGTCTCAACGGATATCGACGAATAAAGGCCGCGCGTCCTTTCGTCATGCTGACATACATATATACGCGCTCATTGCTACGTTCGCGGGATATTTCTGCCGCCATTGTACGAATATTACATGGACGAAGACAGCGGGGATGGAACGACGTTCGTGCATTCTTCGTACAAGGAATCCATCCACGCGTACCTCCTGTCCATCCAGCGGCCGACGAGGAGATGGCGCACCGAACACACGGATGTACCGTGGCGACTGAATCACAGATCCGAAAAACAAGCGGGCATCAAAAGAATTCAGTTATTCGAATGGATGAAACTCCTCCAAGAGGATACGCACGCGTCCCAAGAGGCGTGGTTTTTGGCGACGGACTACGTCGACGGTTACCTCGGGTCGGAGCACAGCAGGTTCTCGTCCTTTTTCCGCGAAGAATGCCACCAAGGCGAACCCAGCGAGGAAAACGATCCGTATTCTCGCGCCCTGGCGCTCCTCGGCGCTTCGGCGCTCTGGCTGGCGCACAAGTTCGAGGACGTCATCTTGAACGAAGCCCGGGCGTTTAGCCACTACATCCCGCCCAACGATGACGGGGCGCTTCGAAAGTTCAGAATGACGGAGATGGAACGCGATCTTCTGCGCGTGATCGGCTACGGCCGACTGGGATCGCCGACGTCATTGGTGTTCGTCAACTTTTACGCGAGCACACAGTCTCCTCACGTAGACCAAACCGTGAAAAAAAACGCCGATGTGCTGGCGTACTTCATGCAATTGGAGGGCACGATCAAAACCCGTTACGAACCCGCACTACGCGCTGCATGTGCCGTGTTTTTATCGGCACTCGTTCGGATCAGGAACGACTGCCTTCTTTTGCGCCTCGGACGAACCGAAAAGGAGGGACAGGTCGCCGACCTTTATCGCACAGCATGGCTCAGGGCGTTGCTCCCGCAAAATCTGTTGCGATCGGATGGTAAAAAAGACGTGTCAGACATGACAGACAATACGCGACGGGCGTGCGAGTGCTTCGCCGACGTGATGGGGCGTGTCGAGCGCGTCGTCGAAGCCGGATATAGACGGATATCGACGACGGTTACCGAAAACGACAGTTTTGTAATTCTCGCGGCCGTTAATGCGCTCGACAGAGACTCCCTTTTATGTTATGTCGAAAACGGAGGAGGGCGAGTGGGGGACATGGCCGTTGGTAATGATTTTTTGTGTCTCTAGCTCGTAAACGATTCGGGGATCAAAGCGCGGCAAAGAAAGCGCGCGTTTTCGCCGTCTCTTTTAGGGTTCGGGTCGCGCATGACCACCTTGGCGATCGAGACGACCCCTTCGTCGATCCTATTTTGAACGCCGTTTGGCGCGTTGAGTCGGTGCGGATAGTGTCGTAATAGGGATGCCGTCGTGTGCAACAGGGCATACAGAAGGTAGTGCTCGGCTAGGGAAACGTCTTTCGCCACGTCATGCGGGATATCTTCTTCCCGGTGTTCGACCACCGTCTCGGATTCGTGCTCGAAACCTTCTCCCTCTTCTCCTTCTTCTCCTTCTTGTAGGAGAGGCAAACAATGCGGGGGCACGACGGAACAGCCGGCGATCTCGAACACCTTGTACACGCAAGCTCCGCGCATCTCGCACAGGGCTTCCCTAAAATCCGCGGGAATGACGGACGCTAAAGATCTGTACTCCCGGTCTAGCGCCACGAAATCGACGCGGTCTTCGTTGTAAATCTTTTTGATAAAACTTTCGATGTGCCGTAGCATGGAGGCCATCGCTCGTAAGCGTCTCCGCCACACTAAGAACAGTATTGATTCGATCGCGGACATCGTAATCAACGCTGTCACCATCGAAACCATAACCGACGCAATACATCCAGAATTTTCGGGCTGCTGCTCCTGCGGCATGGTAAAGACTAAACTAGACGGGTCAAGTCAGGACGATGAGATGAGTCGCGTTTCGTCAAATTTTATCACTGACACAAATAAGCAGCTATGGGCAACTCTCCTTCTTCCTCCCTTCCTTCATCTCCCAAACAGCAAGAGCCAGCGTCTTTGCTACACGACGGGTCTATTCGTCCTCCCGCGAGGAGGCGCGCGTCTCCCGACCTCGACAGATCCGTGAATTTTGATGGCAATAACGTGCTCAAAACGCGCTTAAGAAGGCCCAAAAAGGTGGACGTCCTCTTTTTGAACGACGGCGCGTGGCCCGCGTGCTGCTGGAACTTGGGCCTAACGTACGAAGACTTCGCCGCACGCGTGAGCAACAGATACGCCAAGGTAGTCAAATCGTCGTCCGTCCGTGTACACTTTCCTGTATATACGCTGTACTACGCGGTCGTGACGTACCAGAGTCCCAGGAAGGGCCAAGGGTTCACTAAAGATGAACTTTTGCGGAACGTTTACGAAACCGCTACGATAGCGATCGCGGCTTACTTACGAGAACGGGACCCCAAAACGCCCGTCACTTATAAAAGGGTGTACGACGTGCTGAAGAAACAGCGAATATGCAAACTGATCATCTCTAAAAATAACCCCCCTGGCTACGACGTGTTTGTCGCCTAGCGTCGAATCATCGCGCGAAAAGAAAAAGAAAGAAGCATATAAAAAGGAACCCCCCTTCTATTTTTTGAGTCATCATCTGGAGACATACACACACTCGTCGATTACAAGAAGAGGGGGGGGTGCGAGTGGGTGCGAGCGGATATCAAAAGGAGATCATTCACCAAAAGGAATGCACTGGAAAGTGTGTTATGTCGCGGACGGGGGGCCCGTTGGACAGGCCGCCGAAGACTTGCTGTATTATTACGTTTCTTCGGAAGTGACGCGGTACAAGCACACGATAACGGACGTTATCGATAAAGAAAAACCCCGGTCTCGGGCGGTGGAGCTGATGGTAGCGTTCTCGAGGAGCAGGCTTCTACAGGACGCGACCCTGTTTACGTCGATCGCGTATCTGGACAGGTTTGCGGCAGCTCGTTCATCGTCGCGATCATCTTGGACCCGCGAGCGCTGGACGGACGTCGCGTGCGCCTGTCTGTTCATCGCGTCCAAACTCGAAGAGGTCGACGCACCCCCGTTAGCTAATATCGCGGCTTTTTTTCGACAAAGCCGCGACACTGTCGTTCAGACGGAGCGCGATATCCTGATCGCCCTCAATCACGAGCTGATCGTGCCCACGTGCGACACCTTTCTCCAGTTTTACGCGATGCGTACCTCCGCGTCTCTCGAGACCGTATTAACCGCGCAATTCATCATGGAACTCGGCGCTATAGATGGCCGCGTGTGGCGCCGGTCATGGCCTTCGCGAACGGCTCGTGCGGCCTTATTCGTCGCGAACCTCGTTCGATCGCATCTGCGGTCGCACGCGACTTTGGATGGCGGAGATTCTCACGCCGTGATGCGACAAGCATGTAAAGCCGTGGTCGATGGAAACGTAACGAACGATTACGCCGTGATTATGTTGTCTTGCCCGTTTGGAGGGTCCTTACACGATATTACGGAAGACGCTCTCGAGCAGGACGCCGCATGTGCTACGGAGTTTGTCGACCTTCTCCACAAGTGGAGGAGGGAGGCGCGAGACCGACGGGGCCAGAGTAGTTCGTCCGCCCCTGTTCCGAGAGGCACGAGAAAGAAACGCTCGCACTCACGCTCGCACTCACGCTCGGCGTCCGAGGACGACGAAGAGGAAAATGACGAACCTGTCCCTGAATCCGGCTACCTGGGCTGCACGAACACCACCTCGCCTTGACATGAGCGGATACCGTTTTCGTACAGAGATCCCGACGCCGTGTTCTCGAAGAACTCTCTTCGCGGGTGCGTCAGCACCAGGTCGTAAGCGCCCGGGACCAACGCTCCCCCGTATTTCTCGGCCTCGTCCGACGTATCGACCGAATAAAACAGGTGCAGCAGGGGGTCGGACGTCCGAAAGCCGCGCACGAAACGCTCTCCTCCGGGGAATCGCACCGCTACGCGTACCCGATCCTCCGCCGATCTGTTCTCGTCCCTTTGATCATGCTCCTCCAGGACTCGGCGCCTGTCCGAGATCGCGCTGCGGATGTGATCGGCCTCGTCGCGCGCGCGCGCCTCCTCTTCCTTTTTCCGTCGCATTTCTTGGGCGGCTCGGTCCTCTTTTTCCGCGTCAGCTCTCATCGCATCTTCGAACGCCGCGTCCTGTTCTTCTCGTATGCGTCTCAATTCCGCGATCTGACGGTCCTCGGCCGACGTTTCTTCGACATAGCCGCCTCCTTCGAAAAACGAATTTATCGCGCGATTAATAACTTCGGCTGAGTCTATCGAATAAGGCGCCATATCCGCGGATTTGATCCTGTTTTCGCCCTCAAGAGCAAGTAATAACAGCCTTCGGGCGACGTCTCTGGACGCCGTACACGTCGCGGCGCAAAAAACGTCCTCCGCACTTGGATCCTGACATCGCTCGTCCGCGTGCAAAGCCGACTCGATCACGTCGCCTATATAACCGCCGCCGTCACGTCCGTGGCATTCTCGATCGTCGAGCTGCCCGTCGTCGACCGGATGGCTCGAAACGTCGAGCGCCCTCATCTCGTGCGCGAGATCGACGACTTGCGGCATTTCCGTCTCCGTATGTGCAAACGGCATTATACTCCTGCAAACGAATTATGTTACATCTGAGGTGAAAAACGGGATCAGACACTCGAATGAAACCCGTTTTCGCTTTTTTTAGCGATAAGTAGGTTTTTCGCGAGGCTATGGCACGTTGATCCGGTGCGAAACAAGGTGTAATAAAATTCATTTGCCAGACTACAACACGCACCTGTCTTCTTCGCCAGTTGCTGGGTTCCCTTCCGTGCTCTCGGTTTTGGATCCCCCTCTTCTGCGGCCGCTCGTTCCCGCAGATCCCCTTCTTCCCCTTCTCCCTCTTGTTCCTCTTGTTCCTCTTGCTCTTGTCTCAGCAACAGATGAAGGGTCCGTGCCCTCCGACATGTAAGTGTTTCGTGCTGACATCTTGTTTGTTGCCCGTGTGTATTGTATGGCCGCGTAATGACCGCGCACTGGCCGCAACGTTTTTTATATCAAGTTAGGGAAAGAAAAAGCTCTCGATGAGTGCGACAGAGGCGGCTAGGCATGAAGCGATGGCGTCCGCCGAAAACGATCGGCCGGGGACGACAGAGCCGGTTCGTTCGGAGCGCGACGAAGAGAACGAGCACGCCCCGGGTGATGAGTTCCGCGTGTCTTCTTTCGGAGCGTCATTCGGAGCGTCCTTCGGAGCGTCATTCGAAGCGTCGGGAGGGGGAAAAGACGGAGGGAATGAGGAGGACGACGATCGCGGCAGGGTAAGGCCAATATCTTCCGTATCTCAGACCGTCCTGAACAGCTACTACGACCACAACCGCTACTTCATCACGCACCACCAGCTCCAGACGTACAACGACATGGTGCACCAGCAGCTGCGCTCGATCGTCGCATCCATGAACCCAGGATTCCGCATGACGGACAAGGAGGGAGTCAACGACAAGGGGGAAAAGGTGCGACAGAGCATCCAAGTGCTCGTAGGCGGCGACGAAGCGGCATCGCGCGTCTACGTCGACAAGCCCACCATCGTCGACCCGTCGACCGGCGTCGCCAGGTACCTTTACCCGAACGAGGCCCGCCTCCGGAGCATGACCTACGCCTGCAACGTGTACTGCGACGTGCGGCTCGTGTTCACTGTAGACGGCAAACAGGTCGGCGAGCGCGTGTTCGAGCGCCACCGCATCGGCCACCTGCCCATCATGCTGCACAGCGACCTGTGCCTGCTCAACAACCAGCCCAAGGACGTTTTGCGCGACATGGGCGAGTGCCCCTACGACCAGGGCGGCTATTTCATCATCGGCGGCCGCGAAAAGGTGCTGATCGCGCAGGAGCGCCAGGTGTTCAATCGGTTGTCCGTCAGTCACGGCTCAGACCCCGAGGACGTCAGCTACGAGGCCAAGGTGCAGTGCGTCGCCAGAGGCGGCGAGTCGACGTTCCCCAAATCCGTCTACTTTCAGGTGCACGCCAACAACGCGACGCAGGCGCGCAACCACATCACGGTCGTGTTGCCCGGCATAACGGGCATCATCCCTCTGTTCGTGGTGTTTCGAGCCCTGGGCGTCGAGAGCGACCGAGACATCATAGTTTCGGTTCTCGAGAGCGATGCGGCGGACGAAGACGACGATAGGACGGCCCCGAGCGCCGTTTCCACGAGCACGGAGGCTCCGTCTTCTTCTGAATCGTCTGGAGGGCCGGGCGCTACAGCCGCCAAGAGCGGCGCGTCCAGCAGCACCGCTACGGAGCGCGAAGCGATGCTGCACGTGCTCCGGAGCTGCGCGATCGCGGCTGGAAAAGCGGGAGTGTACGATCGCATATCCGCCGCGCAGTATCTGTTGGCGCGGGTCACCAGGGGCGAGTACAGGTCGATGGACAGGCTGAAGAAGATGGTCGAGGACGACGTGTTCCCTAACGCGGGCAAGAACTTCCGACGCAAGGCCACGTACCTCGCGTACGTGGTCGGCCGGCTGCTGCGCGTGGCGACGGGCCTCGATCCGGTCACGAACCGCGACACGTACGAGAACAAGAGGCTGAGCGTCGCGGGGGGTCTGCTTTCGGTGCTCTTCCGTAACAAGTACGGCGTGTTCAAGAAGATGGCCATGAACAAGCTGGACCAGGAGTACTTTTACCACCTGGGCGTCGGCGGAGACATCCGCGCCATGGTGCACGAAGGCAACGTGGGCCGGCTGTTCAGCGCGCAGTACATCGACCAGGGCATGGAGACGTCGTTCCGGGGGGCCTGGAACATCGACAAAACGGCGCGCAAGGAAGACCAGTTCGCGGAGGACGGGGTGGTCCAGGACCTGAACCGCATCTCTTACCTGATGTACGTGTCGCAGGTGCGGCGCATATCGGGCAAGGAGCTCCTGAACCTCCGGCCGCCCCATTTCCTGTACGCGAGCCAGTGGGGCGCGGTCTGTCCGGTCGAGACGCCCGACGGGCCGAACATCGGCATCACCAAGCACCTCGCCACCTGGTGCCACGTCACCGGCAACGTCGACCCGACGCCGTTGCTTCGTCACCTGCGCGACGTCGGCTTGCTGCACGCGCCGGTCGACCCCAGGCGCTGTCCTTCGGTAACTTTTTCTGGTGCCGCTACAGTCCCGTCACCCTATTCGGTGCACGTCGCTTCCAAGGCCGCGTCGCGCGTGATCGTCAACGACATCCTCGAGGGCGCCACGTCCGGGCCGGTGAGGCTCGAGCGTTACCTGATCGCGCTGCGACGCAATGGTCTGCTCCATCCGCACATCTCGTTCAAGTGGGAAATTTTACGTCGCGAATTTCGTATCTTCACGGACGCCGGACGCTGCACGCGCCCCCTCTTCGTCGTCGAACACGACGCGCCTCCCGAGGTACCGGGCCACACCGACAGGCCCGGTCGCATACGGGCAGAGAGGGCGATAGGAGGAGGGATTCCCGTGGTTCCGACGAAACGACGAAAAAACATCGATCTCGAAGAGCAGAGCGGCGGAAAAAAGAGGGGAGAGGGAGATGCAGAAGGACGCGAAGAAGAAAAAGAGAAAGAGAAAGAGAAAGAGGCGCGAGGAAAGGCGGCGGATTGGAGAGCGCTGGTGCTCGGTTCGCTTCTGACGCCCGCCGAAAGGGAGGCGGCCATGCCGGTGTCCAGCGGTTTTGCTCCCGGCGCCTTCCATCCGACGCCCGGCACGTTCGCGCGCTACGCCGCGAAAAGCGCGGAAGACGTCGAAGCGGCCACGTCTCGCCTCGCTCCCACCGAGGGCGTCGTCGAGTTCGTCGACGTCGAAGAGGCGGACGCGCGTCTCGTCGCCGCGTCGCCCGACGACCTCGTGCGCAGGCCTTGCCAGAGGTACACGCACTGCGAGATCCACCCCGCCACGATCCTGGGCGTGCCCGCTTCTTGCATCCCCCTGATGGAGCACAACCAAGCGCCGCGAAACGTCTTCTCGATGCAGCAGTCCAAGCAGTCCATCGGCTGGTCCACGACCAACACGGGAAACCGCCTCGACACGCACGCCGCCGAACTGTATTATCCGCAAAAGCCGCTCGTGACGACGACGTTCGCGCACCGACTGTGTGACGGCAACTTGGCGTACGGCGAGAACGCCATCGTGGCCATCGCATCCTTTCTGGGCTACAACCAAGAGGACGCGGTGCTCTTGAACAAAGCCGCCATAGATCGCGGCATGTTCAACGTCTCCGTCTATCACACCTCCATCTTCGACGAGACGGTCGCCGGAGAGGAGCGCATCTACCTGAGGCACCCCCTGCTGGACCCGGAGCTCGTCGCCGCGCTCGAAGAGGAGGACGCGACGGAATGGGAGAGGGCGAAACGCCGCGAGACCGCCCAGCGGCCTTCCAAGAAGTCGGGTCTGCCGGCGAAGGAGGAGTTCCTGGCGCGGGCGCGCGAGACGAGAGCCGCGAAATACGCCGCGCTCGGAGAGGACGGCTTGCCGAAAGAAGGCGCCGAGGTCGGCGAGGGTGACGTCCTTATAGGCCGCGTGCACGTGCGCAAGGAGGTGGTGCGCAGCCAGAGCTCGATCGGCCTCGCGCAGATCACGGAACGCGAAGTGCGGTCCGACGCGTCCGAGATCGTAGAGCGCGGCGAGAGCGGAGTCGTCGACCGCGTTTTCAGGAGCGAAATCGGCAGCGGCACAGCTGGTGACGGTTCTGCGGCGGCCGAAGACGGCAGCGCCGCGATGCGCGTCAAGGTGCGCGTACGCCAGGCGCGCCTCCCGGACCTGGGCGACAAGTTCGCTTCGCGCCACGGACAAAAGGGCGTCGTCGGCCACGTCGTCGCTGCCGCCGACATGCCTTTCGGTGCACATTCGGGCGTCGTGCCCGACATCATCATCAACCCGCACGCTATTCCGAGCCGTATGACGGTGGGACACCTGCTCGAGGCGCTGCTGTCCAAGGCGTGCGCCGCGTCGGGTCGGAGGGCGGTGTGCAACGCGTTCGAGCGGAACGACGTGCTGGACGCGGGGCGCGAGCTCGAAGAGGAGTACGGCATGCAGCGCTTCGGCGACGAGGTCATGCACAACGCGCGCACCGGCGAGCAGATTCCGACCGCGATCTTTTTCGGGCCGACGTATTACTTACGGCTCAAACACATGGTCGCGGACAAGATTAACCACCGCACTACGGGACCGGTGACGGCGATCACGCGCCAGCCTACGCAAGGCCGCGGAAAGCACGGCGGTCTTCGGATCGGCCTGATGGAGTCGCAGGCGCTCCTGAGCCACGGAGCCGCCGCGTTCCTAAAAGAGAGCTTCATGGACAGATCGGACGGCTATTACATGGACATCGACGCGGACGAAGGAGTGCCGGCCGCTATACCGAACGCGCGCCAGACGGGACGCAGGGTGGCACACGACGCGGACGACGTTGACATCCGGCGCGTGCTGGTGCCGTACTGCTGGCAGCTGTTCCGGAACGAGCTGCAGGCGATGTGCATAGACGCGCGGTTCTTGCTGGACGCGGATCCGGCGGACAGGGCGCGCCTCGACCTGTCGCAAAGCTCGATGGAGGGCGAGGAAGAAGGCGAGGAGGAGGGCGAGGAAGGACAACAGGGAGGCGCAGAAAGAGCGGAAGGAGCAGGGAAGGAGGCAGGGAAGGCAAAGCGCGCGACGGCACACAGCTCGTTACATAACAAGAATACCATCCCCGGGACATCCTCTATTCACAGCGAATTGGAACAGGAGACGCGGACGCTGGCGTTACGCGGCCGCATACACAACGCCGTGCGCGACTTGCTGATGTGAACACGATCGATCGTCGTTCCGAAAAAAATTTCGTCCCTTGCTGTAAAAGGAGCGAGCTTCGCGCGGATCTCCCGTCACGACGCGATTCCCTTCTCTATAAACCGCGTCGATAAGATAAGCCATGGCTAGTAGCAGTATTAATATACCATCAAATCAGTCTTCATCTGTTCAGGTTCCAATATCAAATAGCGGGTGTTCCGCCAAGCTTCAAATCTTCAAGCAAAGAA
>LKMJ01001172.1_pt1 | contig 22627 bp, 19 predicted proteins | sample 643391 | NCBI WGS metagenome assembly LKMJ01 (sample SAMN04112250, study PRJNA286221) | soda lake metagenome | biome: soda lake; feature: Kulunda Steppe; material: water; isolation source: sample PL-Br10 brine of Picturesque Lake | place: Russia: Kulunda steppe | collected 2010-07
CTGAGGGTGAGGCCCACCTCTTCCGGGGAGTTCGCAGGTTCCATCTCACCGCTCGTTCCTTCGAGTACGACCTGCGTTTCGGGCTGAGCCACAACAGCCCCCACCGTCGATAGCGGGCTCTCAATGTCCTTACCGACGGCTCGTTTACCGATGTTCGTTGCACCATTCTTGTCGCCGTTATCCTCCAACTCACAATCGTGACACTCGATACAACCCTGCACTTCCCGTGATGTATTCTGCGACCCACACCGCCAACACGTCACAGACGTGTCGTACTCGTTCACCGGGAGGCACTCTCGTCCATCAAGGTGGGCTTTGTACGTGAGGATGGTCGCCATTTTCGCATATGGCATCTTGTGGGTCTTGTCGTTCACGTACCGACCCTTGTCGTTGTCGAAGCGCAACCCCGTCATATCACCGAACACGATGACGGCGTTCCGTTCACGAGCACGGGTGACGAGTTCGTTTGCTACCCGATACAACTCGTGTTCGACCGTTCTGGATTCCTTGTCCCCAAGACGTTCAATGACCTGCGTTCCCGAACGCACCTTCGCTTTCCCGATGCTCTTGCGAAGTTGCTTGTAGTGTTCGCGGACACGACGCACTTCCGCGCCGTGAAACTGTGTGTCGCGGTCAGAGAGGAACGTACTAACTGCTATCCACTTCGCGCCCATATCGACGGCAAGAACGTCATCGTATTCGTCTGCGACGGCCACAGACCGCTTGCAGACGAGGTGAACATACCACTCACCATCTCGACGGACGAGTTCCGAGTCGCGGACATACTCGTCTCCGAGGAGGTGCGTGTCTTTCTCGGGGAGATGAACGGGCACCCAGATGCTCTCTCCACGCTCTTTTTCGGGATTGTAGACGGGGAGTTTGAACCACCACGACGACAGCACGGTATCCTCGTCGTGTTCGATGGTAATGCAGTCGTTGCGGAGGACGACAGGCTGTTCGGTGTCTTCTCTCGGGTTCTTGTTCGAGCGGACTTTCCCCGCCTGTTGTTTAGTGGCGGAGTAGAGGTTCGCCTTCTCGGCGCCATGAACGGCGTCTTGGAACGCAGTGTATTCGCGTTCGACAAGTCGGGCTTTCCGTTCGGTCAGCGAGTGAAGTTTGAGCCGTACCGTGGTGGTGACTTCTCGACGCATCGTTATTGGCCGGTCTGTGCTTCGATGTATTCCTCGATGGTCTGAGTCGATACCTCTCCTGCTGAGGAGACGAAGTACGAACGAGTCCACAAGGAGGGGAGACCGAAGTCGAACTCTTCACGAAGGTGGCGCGAGGAGTAGCCCTTGACTTGCTGGATGATTTTGTTCGGGGAGAGTTTCGGGTTGCCCGTGATGAACAGGTGGACGTGGTCGGGCTGGATTGCCACTTTGAGGATGTCGAGGTCGAGTTCGTCGGCTTTCTCCTCAATGAGTTGTTCGAGCCGGTCGGCAACCTCATCTGTTAACACCGGCTTACGATACTTCGGACACCATACGAAGTGGTAGTGGAGGTTGTGAACCGACGTTCGTTCTCGACTATACCCGCGTGGCATAGTCTTAGATAGATACTTTTCACTGTTAGATGTTTTGATTCCATCAACCCTACGCCGTGCTATCGAGGAGTGATTGTGTCGGCTTCGTCGGATTCATCCACACGACTAAAGCCGTGGGCTTTCTCCTCGAATCTCTGTAATTGGATTCCTGGGCGGTGTACTGGTTGGTTTCCACGTCGATGAATGTGTGTTTCATTTCCTGTCATACACAGTTTTACGAATACCAGCAAAGTGTGCAGAGCACAATCCTGAGGGGATCCACTAGCGGAACTTTCGGTCGTCACCGAACGACTCAATATTCTGCTGAGTGGGCGTTACATCTGGCCCATATTTTGTATCATCCACTTGGTTTCCAAAGCCTAATCGAGAAGCAGCATCGTCTTCGGGCTTTTCATACGAGTCACGGTTTTTGTTTTGCTGAATAACTTTGGCATTTTTTGCTTCGGGGCCTTCTTCAGTGCGTATAATATCAAATTTTAGTCGATCTCCCTCTTCAACGGTTGATTCTCTCACATTCGAAATGTGGAAAAAGACCTCGGTAACACCATCTTCTTTGGGAGTTTCTACGTCAAGTGTGACAACAAATCCATATCCACGCTTTTCTTTATACATGCCGATGGTTCCCGTTGCACTTGACGTGATAAATTCTGAATCTTTAGTTGTGTCTGCTTCCTGTTTAGTATAGCTACCACTCTCCGAAGTAGTCTGGGCACCACCCTCCCGAGAATGTCCAAATTTATGCTCAAGTAAGTTGCTGACCCGTTCAAATTCAGCCCCACAGATGTCGCAGTCGTAACTGTTCTTGTTGTGTTTGTCACCACTCTTGGGCTGATTACAACTCTCTAAATGATTACTTAGAGCCTGTTTTGAAACATACTTATTCCCGCAGTATTCGCATTTGAAGAGTGCATCGCTTGGTCGCTTGCTACAATGGATTGAGTGAGAAATGACTTCGCCCTCGGATTTGAATTCTTTCTCACAGAAGTCACATGCTACACTTTCACCAGACACAGCTTCTTCGTTACTGCTGATCTCCGTCGCCGAATCAGACGTTTTATTCGGAGAATTACGTCTGTCTGTATTACTGGTTTCATCCTGTTCGGGTTCAACGATAACTATTGTGTTATTTATGCACTCTTTTTCACCATCACGCGATCCTGGAATATTCAGATTTGTTTCTCTGATCAAACTGCCAACTGTTTTTTTGCGCTCTTCTTCCAACGAGTCTCCACATTCGCTCAATAGCCATTCGATAGCTTGTACAGTCGCTGGTGGGAGTGAGGCAGGAGGAATCTCTCTTATGTTCTCTTCTACGCTGTTCACATGCAAGTCACTATCCGCTTCAATAGGTTCTAGTTGTTTGCTGAGGATACCCAAAGAAAAGAGAGCATAGGGGACCGTTTTATCTGGCAGTGTCAAAAGCACTTTTCGGAACGGATGACTCACTGTGAACTCTGTATCGACTACCGCTGATATTGGTGGATCATCAGTAACGCGTAGCCTCATATGATTTACAACAGTAATTGTCGCAAAAGTATATAATAACAAGGGCGATTGTATTGACAGGCCTGTAGTGCTGGAGTTTTTGTCTCAAGTTTGAGTCTGTCATAGAAAGGTTGCAAAGGGTTCACTGAGCGATCAGTTCAGGGAAGGCAGTGACCGGTGGGTTGTACTTCTTACCAGATGTTCATCAGATACCACGTGCTGAATACAGGGCGCACGTCGGGAACGGAGAGATTAATCTCACTGAGTGGTTCAAACATTTTGCCTATTTACGATCAAGATCCCAACACCGTTCTCTCAATGGGCGCGGAGTGTCCATTCGCTAACTTCGCTCAGCCACGACCATTCAGATACTCGGCAGCTATCCTTACAGCGAATTCCCTCCTCAGGTTGGTCGTGACATTGCGGTTCTAAGTAATGAAACCGGTTGGGTCACGAAGTACCGTATTGCAGCCTCCAACTGTAGCCTCTCGGTGTTTGATTCCGGCACGCAGACACAGCATGTACCCAACCACTTATTAGAAATCCCGAGAGTCATGTAACACTGTGGTTAATGAACCTGACCCGGAATCGAATACCGTCGCTCAGATACTCCCCCGACTGAACGACTCCCTATTCATCCCCTGCCTACAGCGCGACTACTGCTGGAGCCAGAAGCAGGTCGAAATGCTGTGGGATTCGCTATTGCGTGGACTTCCCCTTGGATCATTGTTGGTCTGGGACCGCGACATTGACAACCGGCAAGACCCCGCTTACAAATTCATCACACACTATGTTGACGAGCGAGGCTACTCACACGAAGAAGAAGTCCACCGTTACAGCGAGCGCCTCCCCCACTTCCCAGAATCTTACTCACTCATACTCGATGGCCAGCAGCGACTGACTTCGTTCTACATTGCCCTCCAAGGGAGCTACACAACGCGAGTGCATGGTGCTTGGAAAAAGAACGCAAGTTCGTACAATCGGCGTCACTTGTATCTCGATCTCCTCTCTGGAGAGGAGGAAGAGGGCCACGACCGTGGCCTTGTGTACGAGTTCGACTTCAGAAAGAGCGGAGGGCTGAATACCGTAGGCGATAAGTACTGGCTCCCTGTAGCTGCCCTCTTAGACAGCGATAACGAGATTACTCAGGAGTCATTCCTCAGTAAGGAAGATTTCGTGGAGAGTGTACGTACAGAGCTACCGTCCGATATCAGCGAAGAAGATGCCTTAGATACCGCAGAGGACCTCTGGTATGCCGTAAACGAGCGAGAGGCCGTCCTATACGAAAGGACGTTCACGGATGATAAGACAGCACGAGAGCTATTTATTCGTCGAAACAAAGGAGGGATCGAACTCTCAGGAGTCGATATTTTGCTCGCTCTACTGACTGGTTACTGGGACACAGTAGAGGACGAAGGAAGACCGAAGGATGCAAAGAATGAGATAGAGCAGTTTACTGAGCGACTCTCCAGTCACGACCGTCTCTCGGGGGAAGGATTCACTTTTGGCAAGCGGTTCACGCTCAGAACTCTGCTATTACTAGCTGACGAGACACCCTCATTCAGGAGAGATGGTCGTTATGACGGAGAGTTGTTGAAGAATGCTGAGGAAATCTTTCGTGACGATGAGTTCGAACAAGCAGTTGAGGATGCTTTCGAGCTCGCTTCCGACCTCGGGTTCCATAACGCCGCTCTCTCCAGCAAGAACGTCGTTACACCGGTTGTCCAATTTCTCTACGAGAACGACTACGACACATCTGGAGGTAATGAGAGCATCCACTACTGGTTAGCTACAGCAGTCCTGAACAGCATCTACGGCGATATCGGGTCACAGCGAGTGCTGGAGACAGCTCGGGAGCACGTGCGAAAGTCGAATGGAGACGAATTCCCCGCGACAGAGATTTTGAAAGATCTGAGTGGCCGAGGAACGACGACATACCTCGACGAAGAAGTGCTCGACAGGCTGCTCGAAGAGGTAGACTACCAATCCGGCTCGCGCTTGAATGTGCTCCTGACACACCTCTACCGAGGTGACCGGCGGGCAGGGTATGCTGGATATGAAGTCGATCATATCTTCCCCCGCGGAAAGCTCAGTACTCACGAGTTCCTCCAAGACAAAGGGGTCTCCCCAGAGCTCGTCGAGTGGTACAAAGACAACCGCGACCACATCGCAAATCTCCAACTCCTCACCGGTCCGGAAAACAAGTCGAAGAGCGACCGTGACTTTACTGACTGGGTGAAGCGGATTGAGGATGGGAAGGTAGGGAGTATCGAGGACAAAGAAGAGTATTTCAGGACACATCAGATTCCACCGGACACAGCTCTACACGAGTACCCCCAGTTTGAGCAATTTGTGATGGGAGAAAACGGTCGGCGGCGCAAGGTAGCCGACCGGCTGCAAGAGACACTCCCTCTGAGACAACCGCCAGAGTAGGAAACTGTGGTTTATAGAAGGCGTGTAAGCGACCGCAACGGACAGCAGCAAGCTTAGTTTACAAAAGAGTGTCCCTGCTTATGCTTCCTGCCTCTACATTCATCCCTCAGGTAGGAAACAAAGAACGGTGGCTTGCTGCATAAACCCTCTATCCAACAGTGGAGAAAGAACGTGTCTGGAAACCCTCAGACTTCAAGTGGTGAATAGAATGCGCGAATCTTGCACTGATTGGTGAGTGACACCTCGTCAATCTGAGTACAATCACAACACAGTACTATCCTAGGTTACGGCTTCAGCCACGATAATCTCGCCATCTTCATTTACCGATATATGTCCCTGCGAAACACCACCAAAACTCCATGACTCTTTGTACTCGCCGTCTACATAGAAATCAAATGAACACTCCTCCCCATCTTCGTTTAATTGGTATGGAGTTGATTTCTCTGGTTCGCCTTCTCTGATTTCTATTTCAACGGCTTCGTCTCGACAGTCAGGGACAACCCGAAGCGTTCCTGAAAACTCTTCTGACCCGGAACCGAGTCGGAAAAAATGGTCCCCCTCGTCCCACGTCTCTTCTCCTGAAGTTGCGCACCCACTGAGACCAGCTATACCAGCCGCAACGCCAAGAAGCCGACGACGATTCATACTTGACTCTCTCAAGGCTGCTGGTATATCTTTTGTGGGGACACGATTGCTGAATCCGGACTCTATATACAGCAGGTAATTTCTGACAGATTCTTAGTAGGACTTTCACTCTCTGCTGCATACACAGCGCGAGTCTTGCACAGAATGGTTGCAAAATCAACGGGGTACTCAGTCAGAGATGGGACAATTACACTGTTTTTCTGAAGCCTCAGATAGTATCAAAAACCACTCAATATCCCCGTCTGCATCGAGACTACCGTTACATCGAGCCTACGATGGAAATCAGCAAAATTTTCTGGATCGGACGTGGACCTTTATAAATGAAGGGTTGCAAGGGGGTTCACAAATGAGGGGTGCGCTCAACACGGAGGAGAAAGAATTAAATGGCCTCTACCCACATCTAAGGGTACTGTTTCACTGGTGCCTCTGAAAAACAGGCATTGCAACCAAACCGACAAGTCGCTGTTAAGCGTGAAACCCATCCCGTTTCACTGGTGCCTCTGAAAAACAGGCATTGCAACATTCAAGCGCCGACTGCATGACTTGTTGTGCCATTGGTTTCACTGGTGCCTCTGAAAAACAGGCATTGCAACCCGGTCACCCGGCAGAAGCGGTTAATCATATCGTAGTGTTTCACTGGTGCCTCCGAAAAACAGGCATTGCAACCCTGTGACCGGGTACTCTGCCATCCACTCGGGGACGGTTTCACTGGTGCCTCTGAAAAACAGGCATTGCAACTTTATGGGTGATTATGTGGATAAGTCCAAGCTTCTTGTGTTTCACTGGTGCCTCTGAAAACAAGGCATTGCAACCGTAGGTGTCCGAGTGCTGAATGGAACCTCTATATTCAGCAGGTAATTTCTGACAGATTCTTAGTAGGACTTTCAGTCTCTGCTGCATACACAGCGCGAATGTTGCACAGAATGATTGCAAAATCAACGGTACTTAGTCAGAGATAGTACAATTACAATGTTTTTCGGAAGCCTCAGATAATATCACAACCCCACTCAATATCCCCGTCTGCATCGATTCTAATGTCACATCGTTCTGTGCCCTTGACAGAGATTGATTCTTGCTGTTCGCCGTCAATGTAGAGGTCGAATGAGCACTCCTCTCCGAGTTCTTTTCTCTCTTATGGGATTGAGTTATCTGGTTCGCCATCTGTAAATTGTATTTCAACCTCGTCTTCCCGGCAGTCAGAAACAATGCGCATAGTTCCTGAAAATTCTGAAAATTCGTCCTGGTATGAGCGGATGGAGAGAAACGGCGTCCCTTCTGACTCAAAAAGGTCTTCTTCACGTCCCGACTGCTCTGAAGGTTCGGAACAGCCGGCCAGGCCGGTCACGCAGACACTCATTCCAATGAAACGACGACGATTCATTACTGATTCTCTCAAGCCTGTTGGTATATCTTTTGTGGGGACACGAATGCTGAATGTACCCTCTATATCTTGCATACCAGTACAAATGCCATTTTTATTTGATGTTTCCTTCAGTTCTCAATTCACAACTCTACAGAGCATCTGGTGTGTCCCAATTACGGTGAAATCAACACCGCGTGGATGATTCTATAACACGCTATCAAGTTTAGTAAATTCCCAGACGGTCACGAGGACGAAGGGTGGACTGCTTCTAACTGACGACGGCGCAAATCAAAACCCGCTGGTCCCCGATTCAACATGTTCGTTATACACAGTTTCAATCGTCTCACGTTGCAAATTAATCGAGAAGTTGGGTGGTTCTGGGTATCCGTAGCTATTCCACCACTCATTTTTGATCCGGCTTTTCTCTTCTAAACTATACGCATCCTGTGGTTTCCGTTTTTTCATCATTGCGTTCTGCCCACCAATCCAGTATATCAAGTTCTTCTTCAAGGCCATTTTCAGTGTAAGTATAGGCCATCATCTCTTGCGAATAGACCAGTCTGACATACCCGATAACCGCCCGATCAAGCATTGGTTGCTCAATATGCCTGTGAATATTTCGATGGTCACCCCACGGAACCGCGAAATAATTGTGGGCTCGGTCAATCACCGGTTCATAATCGGATGCCGGCTTTCCACCCCATCGCTCCTCCTCATCGAGATACTCGCGGTCCTGAAATCGTTCAATAACTTCATCCAGCGTGTCGGTGTCGGGATAGATTGCCCAACCACCACCGGTTGTGATGACTGCCATATACTATTCGATTTGTGCTATCTGACGATGTGCAATAAGCGTTATCTCGAACGCCATTGTGTTAGTGCTCCCACCACAAAATCGACAATGGAGCCACTCCGAGCGATCGATGGATACAATTTCAAGTTTGGAGCAGTTCTGTCCGCCAGATTTTGGGGATTGGATTTGCACGTTGTTCAACACTGAGCGTTGGTTCACATCAATCGAATTGGTCTAACGATGACTGACTACCACTCCCGTCATCTTTTGAGTTACGTTCTGCCTTCTGTGATGCTTTTTTTCGATGTTCAACCCAAGAGTCAAGAGATTCAGTCGATGGAATATCTGAGGGATCAATAGCGACTCCGCCCTTTTCAAGGAGTGCTTGATTGCCTGCCGGTGTGTCAGCATGATCACAGACAAGCAGTGTCGACCAGTCATGGCTCAGATTTTCGTTGGATCCTTCCCATGTTCCACCCGTTTCTCCAGAACGAACCACAACAGTGTATTTTCCGAATCCGTGAATCAATTTATTTCGTCCCATTGCCGCACCGACATTCCAACTTGCTCTGGGGTGATAGTGTGATGCTAGACTCAACTTCTCATCGATAACTGCATCGCGAACAGCGGCGTCCTCAAGACAGCGGCCTATCCCTTCCGTTGGAAATTCAATGACTGGGCCACCACGCTCAAGACCCACACGCTCTGAGGTCTCATCAATTCCTTTTGCGCCGCCAGAGACCACAGCATACTCCTCATCGATCACTTTATTCACCAAATCACGAGTGAATTCTCGATCTCTCTCGGTCACGTCCCTTGACCCAACAAATCCGACAGCCTGTTCCGAAAGGTGGGCCGCTTGGCCGGCGACGTAGAGAAATGGGGGTGCCTTCCGACCAAGGGTTTTTTTCAGTTGTTTTGGGTATTCTGGTTCATACACTGTTGTCACCCAAATCCCCCTATTGTTGAGTTCTTCAAGTTCCAGCGCTAAATGGCTTGATCGTCCGAGCCGTTTTTCAACCCAGTCTTGCGTTGCTTCAGTTGTCCATATCTCAGATGGCCAATTATCTGTATTACGTTGCAATAGTTCTCCTGGCGACGAGACCCCCGATGTCGAGATATTCTGTTCGAAATCGTACCAGCCTGCCGGACCGAGGCCCCCATCCGTTGAGTCGCCGCTGCCCAAATGTGAGGCAACCAAGAGGAGAACGTGGCTATCGGACGAGAGGGTTGGTTGTTCCATACACATTACCCCCTTCGTTTGGCTAGTGCAAATGGATATACTGTTTCAACGCCTGCCTCTCCGAGTGCCCTGCCGGCCTCAGTGAGTGTCCACCGTGACCCAACGACGTCATCTATCAGAAGCACTGGGCCTGAATGGACCGTCTCAGACACGGTAAATATTTCACGGACATTCTGGCACTTATGATACGAGTTGTTCATCTCTTTTTGGGGTTGCTTATCGCCGGTGATTTCGATACTGTTCGCAAATGGTATTCCCAACTGTTCGGCTAACTGTTCAGCAAAATCAACAATAAGTCCCTCTGTCGACTCTGATGGAACTGCTGTAACCCACTCTGGTCGTGGACTTGGTTCCCACTGATCACTAATGAGTTCCTTTGATGCAGTTACCAAGCGATTATCAAATTCACCTGTGACATACTTTCCCTCATGAACTAATTGTCCCCATCCATTATCATCCCAGACAGAAAGATATCTGCCGGGTGAAAGGCAATTTTCCGTCGAGATAGATGTACGCTCCCCGTTGCTAGTGTATGCACGTTTCCTCGGTTTGATTGTGCCCCAATTTCTGCGTTTGTAATGATCCTTTGCTTGCTCAACTAACGACCTGTCGTTGATTGTCTCTGGAAGATATGGACCGACACAAGACGCACAATGGCCACAATCTTCGTCTAATTTCCCATCAAGTGCGTCGTCGACAAATCGCGTTAAGCACTGATCGGTATTGATGAAGGATTTGATTTGCTCGAGTTCATTATATCGCTGATTCGTTACTTTCTCAACCCGCTCTGAATCATACTCCCAGCTAATTGCAGTTCTCACATATCCACCTTCTTCTTTCGCAATGCAACGGTCAACATGCAACATGTTGAGACAGGTCTCTATGTCTCGCCATGAGATATCCAGCTGCTTGCTGATGCCTCGTTCGCTTATCGGTTCAGTGCTTTCCTCTATTGTTTCCAAGACAGCGTTGAAATCAGCAGGGTCGGGGAATGAAGACTCAATGAAATATTCTGCAATGTCATCATCGTCTGCACCAGACAGGATAATGGCATAGGCTTCATCCAAATCACGGCCAGCGCGCCCAATCTCCTGGTAATACTCGATCAGATTTGGTGGTCGTTGGAAGTGAATAACGAAACCGAGATCGGGTTTATTGAATCCCATTCCAAGTGCATTTGTCGCAACTAGGGCGTCAACCTCATTTTCTAAGAGTAACTGCTCACGCTCAGTGCGTTTGTCATCGTCTAAACGTCCATGATAGGGGCGGACATCGTACCCTTGTATCGTGAGCCATTCAGAAACAGACTCAACATCATCAATCGTTAGACAGTATACAATACCGGATGGTGGTGTTTCAGGAAAATTCTCTGCCAACCATGCGAGACGGTTGGGTCTGTCTCCAAGTTCAATTGTCTGTAATTGTAGTGATTCGCGAACGAGCTGCCCTCGCACGGGTGTAAGATCAGGAAGTTGTGCGGTAACATCCTCAACAACTCTATCGTTCGCGGTGGCTGTCGTTGCAGCGACAGGAGTCCCTTTGGGCAACTGTTTGATGATGCGCTTGATACGACGGTAATCTGGACGGAAGTCATGCCCCCACTCAGAAATACAGTGGGCTTCATCCACCACTAGCATCCCGAAGCCGTCACTCATCTCTTCTAACACGTTACGACGGAACTCTGCGTTTATGAGCCGCTCTGGTGAGATCAATAACAGATCACATTCATCGTTGAGGATCTGCTTGATGATTGCATCCCAGTCTTCCTTATTACCTGAGTGAATTGTCAGTGCTTTTAGTCCCAACTCCTCTTCGGCATCTTTGATTTGATTGCGCATCAGAGCAAGTAGTGGGCTGATGATGAGGGTTGGTCCTTCACCACGTTGTCGGAGCAGGTGTGTTGCAATAAAGTAGACAGTGCTTTTGCCCCACCCCGTCCGTTGGACCAACAATATACGCTCTCTGTCATCAACCAACTTCTCTATCGCTTCTAACTGCTGGGTCCGAAACGTAGCATCAGAACCCAAGCTTTGTTTCAGCAATGATTTGGCTTGGTTCTTCGTTGGTCCCTCTATGGGATACCCCTCGGGGGTTTCATACGGAGGGGTAAATGATTCAAGAAGTTCCTCAGCAACGTCCTCATTATCTGGCTGAAGTGATCCGAATTCTCCGTTCTCGGCTGCTGATTTAATCGACGTAATTTGATGTTCAGACAAGTCCGTCCTATTCTGTAATGCTTCAGCTGCTGTCGAATTAACGTCTTCAACACATGAGATACCAGCCGCAACTAGTTCTCGTCCACTTACTGGTCCGACTCCACGGAGTGCAAACAATCCTTCTTCTTGCAGCATATCTCGTAGGTACCACTCAACGTAACGGAGTGCCTTGCTCTCAGAACAGCCCCTCTCAGTTAGATTATCGACATTGCTCTGAACCTGGGTTACATTCAGTGATGTAGCGCCACCAAGACGTTGTACTCGGTCGCTGTAGTCGGATAGGTCCTTATCCTCAACAAACTTCTCATTGATTTTCACTGGTGGATTTTCGACCCCAGCTAATAGCCAATACAAGGGACTGAGATCTCTCAGGGCTTTCGCAACCAGTTCGAGTAAATCAGTATCGGGAAGCTTTTCCAATTCAAGATCAAGGGTGATATCGAAGCCGGTGTCAATATCTGAGGAGAGGTTCCGTATCTCCTCTTGCGAGGGCGCCCTTGTTTCTCCCTCTGCAGTGACAAACACGTATTCCTCATTATCAGCGAGAAAGCTGGCGATTTTATCACTATGCTCGTACAAGTTTTCCTTCAGATCCTCTAATACCACGTCCTCTGTCCAACGACCCAGAAAGATTCCACATTTCACTTCACGATTAAAAAATGCGGGTCCGTCGCCAGCGTTAATCCCGAACTCAAATTGCAATGCCTTTGATTGCTTTGACAGCATGTCATACTCTTCATCAACAAATCCAACCCAGACGTACGATGATTCTTCTGCATCTTCTGGTCCTATATACGGCGATTTATAATTGGCCTCCCAGTTGAACCGATCAAACCACGCTTCGTCCTCAAACTTCCTTTCCAGTCGATCTGTAAGTTCTTCAAATGACGCTACGATTCCTGAACTATCTCCGTCGTAGAACGATTGTATATCGCCCTCTGTAATCTGAGTTAGTGACATTTTCTCACCGGATTGTTCCTTCCTTTAGTTTTGAATGTCCAATGTGTTCGACTGCTACGTTGTTGGTACAGTACAATTCACTTGACGATTTCCACTGCTTGTACAGGACATTCTCTAAGCTGTACCACTCATCTCTCTTCCAGTCTGTCTCTGCAGTATCACTTCCTTCCCAAACAACCAATCGAACGGTCTCATCATTTTGTGATCTCACGTGGGATTTATATACTCGACGACCAGAACTAACACGGATCAAGCACCCGAGGCTGTCATCCGTCAGTACCGAGAGAGTATCACATCGATCAAATGTGCTACTGATATTCGTTCGGACCCAACTGATCGTGATCTCACTGAACTGGTTGTTGATGGAGATGTTCCCCCGAATGCAATCCTCGCTATTTGTTACGATTTATTTTCCACCCAATTGAAGTCGTTTTTTCCACTGCGGTTGAATAGGCGTGTCTCACTGTTGATACTCAGCAAAATCTAACTCCGTATACCGAAACTATAGAGCCCTTTTATCGGAAGTGGTGACTGTTCTGTTAAGCAACTACCAATGGCCTTTCAGATACACAAACCTTTAGATGTATTTCAGATCAATAAATAAGCTCAGTCTACAATCGATGTCTTACTCTTCATTGGTTTGAGCAGGCAATACTGACCAAAAAGCCAGAATACAGAATTCAATAGTGAAGCGAGTGACGATTGGATTAGAGGCATAATTTGTAAGTACTCATCACTGGCTCTTACCGATGTGTTTGCACCGACTGTACCGGCTATCACTAACATTCTGTAGAAGTACACTTAGTCGACGTACTAACTTATTCCATAGTTTGCTCACGGACATACGCTGCTCGTTCCGGTAAATCACTCTCTTCAAGAAATTCTGCGAATTCCTCTCGAAGTTCTTCGCCTTCTGCGGGTGTTGATTTACCGTATAATTCTGTAGCGCGTGTAATGTCTCCTTTTTTTGCCAGATGTTTGACGAAATCCATACGAAGCCTCATATCTCCAGGTGTATTTTCGAGACTCTCCTCGTACACTGCAATCGCCTCAGTTACCATGCCTTGTTTATTCAGCAAGTTGATGAACCTCCGGCGAAGTTTTGTATCGCCAGGAGTGTAGTCAAGCATATTCTGGTATACCTCAACCGCCTCAGCCTCCCTGCCTTGTCTCTCCAGCAACCGAGCGAGGTCTTCACGAAGTGATTTCTCTTGGGGATTTTGTTCGATACCTTTTTTGACTATTTCAATCGCTTCGTTCTCTTTTCCTTGCTCATTTAGCAACCAGCTGAAGCCATCAATAAGATCTGTGTCTCCGGGATTTTGTTCGAGACCCTCCTCGAACACCTCAATAGCTTCATGATCTCTTCCTCGTTTGTTTAATAAAAAAGCAAGATTGGCATAATAAGAGATAACTTGGGGGTTTTGTTTAATACCTTTCTTATACATCTCAATCGCTTCATCTTCTTTCCCCTCTTTTTCGAGTACTATGGCGAAGTCTTGATGAAACCATTGGGATTCAGGTTCCTGCTTGAGGCTCTTCTCGTACAACGCAACCGCTTCATTTTCTCTTCCCTGCTTTTTCAGTAACTCAGCGAGGTCCATTTGAATTCGTGAGTAGCGGGGGACCTGTTCAAGACACTCCTTGTACACCTGAATCGCCTCGTCTTCTCTTCCCTGCTTTTTCAATAACTCAGCGAGTTCTGCATACGGTGATTGCTGTTTGGGATTTTGTTTAATTCTCTTCTTGGACACCTGAATTGCCTCATTCTCTTCTCCTCGCTGCTGCAAAAAGTCGCTGAAGTCTTTATAAAGCCATACGCTTTCGGGATTTTGTTCGAGACCCTCCTCGAACACCTCAATAGCTTCATCTTCTCTCCCACACTTTATAAGCAATTGAGTAAAGTGACTGCAACACCATTCGTTTCCGAGGATATTTTCCAGATCGTCTTTATATAATTCTACCGCCTCATCCACCTTCCCATGATTTTCAAGCAAATTGGCGAAGTTCCGACGAAGCAATGTGTCCCCGGGGTTTTGTTTGAGACCTTTCTCATATAGTTGGATAGCATATTCAACCTGATTTTTTTGTATCAAGAAAGAACAGTAATCCAGGTAGATGCTAGGGTCACCAGGCGTTTTCTCCATCGCTGCTTCATACTGGTCACCAACTACCTCTGTAGGCTCGCCTCGTTGCTCAAGAAATTCAGCGTAGCTAAGATGGACTTCAGGCGATTCACAAACTAATTCCACAGCGTGTTCGAAATGTCGTTCAGCGTCTTCCACTGGTCGCATATCGAGTTGGTATTCAAACACATACTTTGCAAAGTTAGCATTCAGCAATGCACCCAAGTCGTCTGGCAAGCGTTCTACACGGCGATTATCCAATAAGAAGTCTGAGAAGTCTAAATAAGCACCCTTCTCGAGTTCATCCCGCAAATCAAAGTCGATGGCCTCGAGTTGGACATCATGAATAGCGACCTGTGTTCCGGTCCGTCCTGATTTCATTGCCGTCCAGCCCAATTGCTGTGCTCTCTTTGATGCAGTTGAGGCCCGCCCATCGCTGAGGTGGCTGAAAATACAATTCACAACCGACTCTCTTGGCGAAATATCGAGGCTATCAACTACCACCAAAGCTTCCAACCATTGTTTGAGAGCATCATCCTCCTCAAGCGTGGCGTATGCACGTTTCCAACTATCGACGGCTTCTGGGGGGAGCTTATTGATATCGTGATGGGTGAGCCTCGTTCCGGCGTTTACACAGACGGAAACGATATAGAACGGCGTCGGATCTGTCTCTGTCACTGCCTCAATAAATGCATCACATACGTCGTCGTTAACTTCCAACTCATAAAACGCCAGGCTTTGCTCAACAAATTTCTCTAAGCGGTCACCTTCGAGTGTCGGTAAATGAACCCCCTCAAGCGTTGTCCATTGTTCGTGTTGAGCACCGCGGTCACGTCGACCAGTCAGTCGGTCAAGCGACAATCCATCGGGCAAGACATCATCTAAATTTTCGCTTCGCGTGGTTGCACGAACGTACAGGTCATTGTTTCCTAAGCGTTGTTCAATTTCGGTAAGTGCGTCTCCGAAATCAAGGCCGTCATTGGCCACACTTTTTTGCAGGTCATCAAAGACGAGAAGCACATCACCGTTGACCTCCTGGAAGGCTTTGGCCAGGTCTTCTGTCTTGGACATCTTCTCAGTCACGACGACAATCTTACTCAATTCGGTGTCTTCTTCAAGATCGATCACAGCTTCAACGAGCGTGCGTGATTTGCCAGCTCCTTTCCGCCCCGCTAATAGCAGTCGTTTGTTTTCACTATCAGTGAGTTGTTCGTACACGTCGGGTGCCAGGTATGGGAATTGTTGCTGGTCTGTTTGCACGCCTAACTCAAGCGCCAGCTCATCTTTCCAGTCATTGTCAGTTGGATAGAGCAGGCGATACCGTTCTTGTCGGCCAACGAGTTCCGGTCGGTCTTTGAGGTGCTTTTCGATTTCAGTTAGCGTTTCGTTAATCTCATCGACATCGAGTTGAATATCACGAGCCATTTCGGCTAAAAGGCGTTTCGTCTTGTCTTTCTCCCCTTGAATCATTTCGGTGAGTGCTGCTTTGTAAGCTGCTTCGACTGCACGTCGTAGTGCGTTCTTATCGATATCGTATTCGTGTAGTTCCTCGGCTAGCACTTCGGTCATTGTATCGCATAAGTTGGCAACGGCTTCTTCTTGATCACCAAACTGCGTCTCCCCTAAGTGTTCAAGGATGTCTGTCCTGCGATCCTGATAACACGCAAGTAATTGCTCACCATTGATATCAGTCTGTAATTGGGTTTGAAGCGCCCTTTCGAGAACCTCAATAAACCGCTGTTGGTAGGCATCAAATGTCTTGATATCTTTTTTCTCATCAATCCACTCACGGATATGTACGTATCCCTCCTTGGTGACCGACGCAACGGTGAAGACATCCGTAATAACCATACACGTACGTTGCAGCCAATCATCATATAATTAGGTAAATGGCAGAATGTCAAAATCATGTTCAGTAAATTAACTAGGTAGATACGCTTCAAGTGTCTATCCGAGCCCGTACGGCTACCCAGCATACTTAGCCGAAATGGAGGCCTTATTGATTGGGCTGGCGTACGAAACACATCCAACTCAGCTACTCAATCATGAACAGGTCCCAAACAGGGCACCTGCCAACCAGAAAGACTTCCAGTTCGAAGAAGCTAAGATGAATGACACGCTTTTGGAATGAATCCAGCGCCGAGCATGCGCTGGAGAAGTGACAAAAAATGATTTTCACTACCTATTATCATAGATTGTTCTTGCCCGCTTTGGTCCGATACCGTTGATCTCGGTCAAGGCCACGAGTCCTGCAAGTTCGGTGTCTTCCATTCACATCCTCGCTATAATTTCCGATGCCATACTATCAGGCGACTCGATTGTCTTTGTTCGAATGGACCGGCCGGGTGTCAGCCCGAGTGTGAGTCCGATGACTCTTCCTGCGCCAGCTTGACGAAGTTTGTATGCCCCTGCCAGTAGTGAACTCCCAGATGTACTGATATCATCAAGGAGTAATACTTGTTCACCGTCGAGTAAAGATCGATATTCGAGTGTCGCAGATGGATTCCGGGCTTGTTCTAACCGTTCTTCTCTTGATTTCCCACGCTGGCGCTCGACAGTCTCGGTCCGCCGCAGTAAAGGCGTATACAGAATATTCGTGTCAACAACCGATTTTTCTGCTAGCGTTTTTAATTCGGGACTGAGTTTGTCCTTCTCGTGTCCCGGGAACACGGTAATATAATCGTACTCATGAATGTCCTGTAAGAACCGGCGATTGATGAGATCGCACAACTGTGGAAGAAAGAAATCAATAGGTTCGGAATCACCCTCCTTAACCAACCGCTGGAGATGTGTAAAGGCCTCACCTTTGGGCGCATACCAATCTAATGAGAAAACAGGGACAGATTGCCGTATCGGGCCAGAGCCAGGAGGGTCGATACGCCCATATATGTGCGTGAGCTTCTCGTAATTTTCCCGAAATCTTTTAATTTCTTCTTTAGATGATGGAGTTGATTCAGATACAGGACCTTCATTTGTCGGGAGTTCTAGTTCGTCTATGACCTGGATTTCGCCAGGATTAAGAAACCGGTCATTAGCAAATCGGCCACTGAATATGTACGAATATATCTCACGGATGGGGACACGACGATCGGTGGCAGACGGATCCATCGGCAATTCAGGATATGCGGGGAGTCTTGATAGCTCTCTGAGCGCCAGATTAAGTTCTTCTTTTGTTTCAACGAACTCTGGGAGTGGGCGTTCCGATCCAGGCATTACCGGACGAATCAACTTATCTTTGTCATCCAAAAAATTCCACTCATCTAGCCAATCCTCTGTGTCCGGGTGAAAAGGACAGACGTCAATCGTTTGATAATTTGTCACCCACCGTCCATTCCCAAATTCGGATCGGTAGTCGTCAACGCTAAATTCAAGACGAGAGTTATGTTGAGGTCCATAGCCACTGAAATTCACATCGGGGGCTCCGAATGTCAAACAGGCATCCAGCATCGTGTAGTACTGGACAAGAGGATTACCAATATCATCAGGGTCAATGGGATTACCCCTCGCTTGCAGTGTGATTGAGAGTACCTTACGGACGCTGCGTAATGATTCGTAGATCTCTGAGAGCGCATTTGCTTCGACTTCACCTTCTTTATGACTCGGACTATCGGGATCTTCTGATTCATTCTCGGTGGTAGTAGTGGATGATGAACCTTGGCCGGTCTGTGTTGATGAATCGGTTGTTGTGGGTGTTGATTGCCCATCTTTTCCTGATGTTTCAATGTCGGATCCTTGCAACCGTTCTTTGATCCGTAATGCCATTGTCTTACTGATACCCTCAATATCACTCAGTTCTTGAGCGGACTGTTCACGTAACTCTGATTCTTTCTCTATGCCTGCCTGTTCAAGTCTGTAGCCTCTGGTCGGTCCGATCCCTTTCACCGCATACAGCCCCACCTCGTTTTTTGTCTGATTAGCATACTGCAAATGGATTCTGAGAGACTCCTTGCGGGAGGCACCAAGTGATTGCAGACGTTCGATAGACTCATACACATCCTCTTCTGTGTCGAAGACAGTATCATCGACTACCCTTTTAACAACGTTTGACTCTGTAATTGAATCTGGGAGGTCTTCTTTCCCCGCGTCTCCATCACTCATCGTATTAAATAACTTGCGCTATCTACAAATTAACTCATGTGGTTCAGCATCGAAAACGGTTCAGGTATCGTCCCTACCCGATTTCGTTGAAACCCAGTTCTCACTCTTACCGGGCCGCCTTTGTACGTCAGCCAACTTTTGCAGTCCCGGTTCGACGATGTTCTCCCACCACCACTCTCGAAACGTCGGTGTAACTCCTTTCACTTGCGCCAGGAGTCCGTTGACACCGATTGGATACTGTTCCTCTGGAACGAGTTCAGTAATAATTTCTTCTCGAGAGGCGTGGCCCTGTTGGTGGATGTATTTCCGGGCAGCCTCAACTGCGTCAAGACACTGATCACGAGGGCAGCCACTCGGAAAGGAGACCTCGGCTACTTCGTCACGCAAATTGCTTGCGTTCTCCTCTGACATCTCAATCACCTGTAGTGAGTTCTTCGTACGATTCGACAATCGACAGATCTGCTTTGAGATTTGATTCGAGTGGCGGGCTCCGCGTCGTGACCTTTACCCGTTCGTATTGCCAGTCTAACTCATCCTTCCCACGCCAGACGCCATACAATGTCATACTTGGCACTTTGATAATCCCGAATAGCGTCGCAAGCATGAACAGCAGTTCCTCAATTTCCGCCCATGTCGCAGTTGTCGATCGTGGGAATTCTGATGGGAATTCAACCCACTTTCCGAGCATTCGATGGGCGCGTGCTTGTTCAACAAAGTTCCGGTCGTTGCTGAACAGTAGGATCTCGCTTCGATACTCGCGGTCGTAGGTATCGTACGCATTGATAATGTTTCCATCACCACGCTCACTCTGGACTTCGATTGCTTGTTCGATGTCTCGAATGCGGCGGTAGGTCAACAGCCCAAGACGGCCAAGCCGTGCCGAACCGGTCGGTTGATTCCAGTATTCTACGAATGCTTCACCAAATGCATCTTCGAAGGGGGTCGTATCGTGACATTTGTAATCCCAGTCGAGTTCGTCGCGAATACCAGTTGCCATGACAAATCCATTGACATAGCCCAGTCCTGCATCGGGATCGTGGAGCCCAAGAATCCGATCAATCCGCCAGGGGAGGAGATTTGTGTCAAAACCCGCTAGAACTGGCGCGTGACCAGCCATCAGATCAGGATCCCCATATCGGTTGAGAAAGGTCTGGATTTCATCAGTATTCTCTAGCTCAAGTACGCCACTCGCGACGACTGCATTGCAAAACTGACGAACGTCGGGGAGATCTTTTGCAACTGTCTCTGGATATGTTCGTTGCACGTCTCCAAGCGCCTTTGCGTACTCTTCGCTGTCAGTGATGAATCGGACTGTGCAGTGACCATCATCTTCCAGGATGATTTCTAGCAGATCACCGATCTCAGAAGCAGGATGTGAAACTGTGAATCGCTCCTCGCCGCGATCATACAATCGGTTCAGAACTACCGTCAGGTTCTCACGTTTGACCCGCATCAGAGTACCTCCGTAAAATCAATTAACTCGATTGCTGTCCGTGGAATCTCTGGATAACACTCCCCAAAGTAGCGCTCGGATTTTACGTGCGTGTAAACGAGATGCTTCACATCGTATTTGAGACCGGCTCTGAAACTTATGACCGACCAGAATCGACGTCCTGGCGTAATATCGACAGCAATCTCTGCATCTGCTTTTTGGCCTGCTTCTATCGCCGATTGGAGATACGTACTGATCCCATCGAAGTCAGTCTCGTCTTCGATCTCAGTCACAGTCACTGACGGTTCCATCCCGTCCTTTGCAGTGACGATTGTCTTCATCAGCGTGGTTGCCTGCTCGGTCACCTCACTAATTTGTGGGTTGGATAGCAGATAGATATCTGTCGGGAGAAATCCATCCTCACAGGCAGCTGTCAGCGAGTTCACGATTGGTGCAATACTCGTTGACCCATTCGTAATCCAGACCCTCTCCATACCGGCATATCGACACCCTCTGTAATCAAATTGTGCAATTCAAAAGAATATTTTCAGACTTAATTGTGATCGATGAGTTGTTGATCGTGCAGATACCGCTCGCAAAATGCCCCCGAGCGGGATGACTCACGGAGATATGTACGTGCATTCCGGGAAATTTCCGTCAACAGTTCTTCTGGCCCAGCATGCTGTTCAAGAAGCTCTGTATTGACCTCAAATGGTGCGTCTTCTGCCCTCGAGAGCAATGACTGAAACTGCTGTTCGGTCACCTCTGCTGAATCAAGTGATTCCACTTCGGTTCGAAGATGATCAACTGCACGACGAGTTGCGATTCGCTCTTCACAGCCCTCAGGGAGCGTAATCCCATTCGGTCGAGGGGAATTGAACGCGTGTATCCACGATGTATCATGTCGATGTTTCTCGCGAAATTCTTCAAGAGTGTCACAGTCAAATGCATCCCGGCGAGTGATCCATCCTCCAAACCGATATCGTCGCCAGCACTTCGCCCCCATAATGTAGACTGGATTCTCGCCATGATCCGGTGCTAAACGTATCGCATCAGTGCTCGGTTCGGGTTCTTCACCTGGTGGCCACCCTTCCCATGGCACTTCGCCAGCTGCATTTGTCGCAAGTTGATCGCAGGCATCACAGACTGGGTTTGCATAGCCGCCGGGCAGGCTGACCGCATCACTTGCTGGAATCCCACAGATCGCACACCGAACTGGTACTGATACGTCCCTTTCGTGACCTAAAATGAGAACGTCTTCGGGCGGGTTGGCGTCTTCGATTAGCTCGTCCAGCGGGAAATTCTCACGCCCCATACACAATGTCACCGCACAGTTCCCCAATTAATTTTTGGCGGAGGATCCATCATCAAGATTGGTAGATTGGAGCAGTTGCCACGCCTCATGATATTCTGCCTGTTTGTCGAGAAGTTCATCATTAACCTCTGAGAGACGCGTAAGATCCATGTTATCCTCGATATCTGCGATTTTGACTCTTCGGGCAATATCATTGTTCGCAGCACGGACAGCAAATTCTCGATAGCTTTCATCGTCGCGTTTCGTCAGTGCATCAACTGCATCCCGAATTGTTGGTCCGAACTCGTCTTCGATATCTGCCAGTGTGTAGGGGGCGTCTTCAACAACGTCATGAAGGACTGCAGCAATGCGCTCATTTTCAGTATCCATCTGTTGCATCACACGAAGTGGATGTCTGATATATGTCGCTCCAGACTTGTCTGTATCTCCTGCATGAGCCTCTGTTGCGATAGTAATGGCTCGTTCAAGACCATTCATCTGTATCTGGTTTTATTTGGAATACTCAAAGTTGAACGGTTTCCTTTGTTTTGTATCCAGTAGCGTACCATAACGTCACTCACCAAGTGTTGGTTTCCCCGTAACTGGGACAAACCAGTTGCTCGGTATGATTGTGAGTGTACCACTGGGTCGTGAGACAGTTCGGGTGCAAGTATATCACTGGGTTTGTGATGGTAATTGTATATATTGAAACTGGTATGCAAGATGCAGGGCGCGAGTGTTGCACCACCGATGGCCCACACCTTTATATACTTCAGCCATACTGCGGGGAAATGTTCACAAAAAGAGAATTACAATCAAATATAGGATTGGTATGAATCGTCGGGAGTTCGTTGGGGGAACTTGCTGTTTATTCGCCGGAATGAGTGCGGGATGTCTCACCGGGAGTAGATCCGAACCCAACCCTGAAATCGGTCTGCTTGAGGTCGAGAATCACCGGCGAAATGAGAGCTACGTATTTACGATCGAGATCGTCGA
>LKMJ01001173.1_pt1 | contig 22597 bp, 19 predicted proteins | sample 643391 | NCBI WGS metagenome assembly LKMJ01 (sample SAMN04112250, study PRJNA286221) | soda lake metagenome | biome: soda lake; feature: Kulunda Steppe; material: water; isolation source: sample PL-Br10 brine of Picturesque Lake | place: Russia: Kulunda steppe | collected 2010-07
ATCTGCTCGAACTGGCGCTTGAGCGACTCCATGACCATGAAGGTGGGATCGCCGTGCACGAGGATGCGCAACCCCCCCGGCAGCGCGAGCGGCTCGGGCAGGACCTGCGGCGGCTGGATCGCCCGGGCCTGCATGTAGGAGCCGCCATGATAGTAGTCACGCGTCTCCTCGGGGGCCGGGGCATCGAAGGCCGTCTGCGCGATGCGCCGCACGCGCCCCGACAGCACCGTCCACGCATCGAGCAGCCGCGCCGAGGGGTGCAGCGAGAAGCTCTTGCCCGTTCGCGTGCGCGGGCGCTGCTCGATCAGGCCGGCATCGACCATCGCGCGCAACCGGCGCAGCGCCGTCGCATAGGGCACGCCCGCCACCGCCAGCAGCGAGGTCTGGGTGACCGGCTTGGCCTCGAGATGGTTGCGGATCAGATGCGTGGCCATGTTGAAATACGGGTCCGTGGTTGAGAGTTCGAGCGCGGCGCCGATCTCGCTGCGCAGGCTGTCAAGAAAGCCGGTGATCCAGATCATCTCGCTCTGACTGGCCGGCGCGATCGACATTGCCTTGTCCTTGCCTCGTTCCTCCGGATGGCTCGGCACCGGCGCCGCGATGTTCATTCTGGGTGTCTGGCGTTTCATCGGGCGTCGCCTCCCTATTGGGTGCCTTGTCGCGGCGCGACGTTACATCGGCCAGATATCCGGATCGGACACACTTTTGTTCAGATCGGATAATTTTGCACGGGGCGGCACGGGGCGGGCCGCGCAATATCACGGCACTCGTGTATCAACGGCGCCGATGATTCCCGGCCATGGCCGGGCTTGGCCCGCAGGACGACACCAAGGCTCAAGGGAGGACCCCGAAATGACCAAGCCGCGTATCGGCACGCTGACTGCCACCGCCGCACTGATGGCCGGCCTCGCCGCGCCTGCCGCCGCCGACACCGTCCGCATCGGCATCACCCAGAACGATGTGGGCGTGGACAGCTACCAGACCACCTACGAGCAGGCCTTCATCGACGCCGCCGAAGAGCGCGACGATGTCGAAACAATCGTGCTCGACGCCGGCGGCGACGTGGCGCTGCAGATCAACCAGATGCAGGACCTGATCCAGCAGCAGGTCGATGCGATCATCGTGTGGCCCACCGACGGCACCGCGCTCGTTCCCGCGGTGCGCAACGCCTATCAGCGCGACATCCCGGTGATCGTGACCAATTCGAACATCGCCGAGGAGGGCATGGAGTTCATCGCGGCCTTCTCCGGCCCGGACAACATTCAGCAAGGCGCCTCGGCGGCCGAGCTGATGTGCGAGGGGCTCGACGGCGAGGGCGAGATCGTCCAGATCACCGGCCAGCCCGGCTACACCACCGCCATCGAGCGCCAGGAGGGCTTCGAGGACGAGCTCGCCGAGATCTGCCCCGGCATCGAGATCATCGCCACCCAGCCCGGCGACTGGAACCGCGAGCGCGCGCAGTCGGTTATGGAGGATTTCCTCACCCAGTACGACAATATCGACGGGGTCTATTCCGGCGATGACAACATGGGGATCGGCGCGCTCAACGCCGCCAAGGATGCGGGCCGCGCCGAGGGCATGGTCTTCGTGGGGGCGACCAACTTCGCAGTCGGATACGACGCGATGGCCGAGGGCGAGTATTACGGCTCGATCTACCAGTCGCCGGTCGATGACGCGCGCGCCGCGCTGCAGACCGCGCTCGACGTGCTCGCCGGCGAGGATGTCCCCAATCTCAACTACTTCGAGACGCCGAAGATCGACCAGTCCAACATGGACGAGTTCGACCGTCCGGTGTTCTGAGACCCGGCGCGGGGCGCGGCACGACCCGCGCCCCGTTGGGCACCCGCCGCGCGCGGGACACGACTGACCGGATTACGGGAGGAGCGTAAGATGGTGCTGAGCCGCCTCAGGGGCGCGGGCCCCGCCGTCGCACGGCAGGGTCTTCTGATCGCGTTCATCGTCTTCATGATCGGCTTCGGGCTGATCTCCGAGCGGTTCCTGTCGCTCGACAACATCGCCTCGGTGCTGCGCCAGTCCACGATCATCGGGGTGATGGCGCTCGGGGTGACGATCGTGGTGATCGGCGGTAATCTCGACCTGTCCGTGGGCTCGATGCTGTCGTTCTCCACGGTGCTCGTCGTGGATCTGCACGACAAGCTCGGCCCCGAGATCGGCATTCCGGTGATGTTCGCCGCCACGCTGACCCTCGGCGCCATAAACGGCTTTCTCGTCGGGGTGATGCGGCTCAACTCGCTGATCGTGACGCTCGGGATGCTCTCGGCGATCCAGGGGCTGATCCTGATCTATTCGGGCGGCCAGAACGTTGACATCTCCAATCAGAGCGGCACCTGGTTTCGCGTGTTCGGGCGCGAGAGCTTCATGAACATCGCCGTGCCGATCTGGATATTCCTGACGCTCGCGCTGATCCTGCACCTGATCATGAGCTACACGCCCTTCGGTCGGCGCGTCTTCGCGGTGGGCGGCAACCCGACCGCATCGGTGTTCTCGGGCATCAAGCGCAGCCGGGTGGTGTTCATGACCTACATGATCTCGGCCTTCTGCGTCGGCGTCGCCGCGCTGATCCTCGGCAGCCGGGTGATGGGCTCGCAGAACACCGTCGGGCAGGGTTACGAGCTTCTGGTGCTCGCGGCGGTGATCCTCGGGGGCACCTCGCTGCTCGGGGGGGCGGGCAATATCCTCAAGACGGTGATCGGGGTGCTGATGCTGGGCTTCATCCAGAACGGCCTGCTCTTGATGGGCCAGCCCTACTACACGCAGTGGCTGGTGACCTGGGTCGTGATCATCCTCGCCGTCTGGCTCGACGTGGCCGCCAAGCGCGGCAAGCTGTTCTCACCGATTGCCTGAGGGGGCCGCCATGCAGAGACTTTTCGCCACCGGCCCGATGCGCTGGCTCAAGTCGAACCCGATCTGGGGGTTCGTGGTGCTGATCTTCGTTTTCTTCAGCGTCGCGGCGGACAATTTCTTCGCGATGAGCAACTTCACCAACATCCTGCTGCAAAGCTCGACCATCGGGCTCATCGCGCTGGGGATGACGCTGGTGATGCTCAACGGCAATATCGACCTGTCGGTGGGCGCGACGCTCGCGCTCGCCGCCTCGATCGCGGTCGATGTGCAGGGATGGGAGATGTTTCTCGAATGGGGCAGCTGGGGCGTGCTGCCCGCGGTGACGCTCGCGCTGCTCGCGGGGACCGCGCTCGGCGCGATCAACGGCTTCATCGTCTGGAAGACCGGGGTGGATGCCTTCATCGTCACGCTCGGCGCGATGCTCGGCATCCGCGGGCTGGTCTTCATCTACACCCAGGAGCAGTCCTTCTACGCCGCCAATTTCGCCTATTCGGATTTCGGCATGAGCACCGTCGGCTTCGTGCCGACGCTGGCCTTCATCTTCCTGGCCTTCACCCTCTTCGTGCATCTGCTGCTCACGCGCACGGTGCATGGGCGCAACACCTACGCGGTGGGCGGCAACCGCGAGGCGGCGATCAATGCCGGCATCAAGGTCGGCCCGCACATGGTGATCAACTTCATGATCGTGGGGTTCTTCGCCGCGCTCGCCGGGGTGTCGCTGTCGACGCAGATGGGGGCGGCGACGCCCAATCTGGGCCGCGAATACGAGCTGTGGACGATCACCGCGGTGGTGCTCGGCGGCACCAAGCTGACCGGGGGCGTGGGCTCCATCATCGGCACGCTGGGCGGGGTGCTGGCCATCGGGATCATGCGCAACGGCATGAATCTCATGCAGGTTTCGGGTTTCTACGTGCTCGTGATCCTCGGCACGATCCTGATCACCGTGCTGATCCTCGACAAGCAGTTCAACCGCCGCACCAACGAGGAGTTGCGCCTATGACCGATCAGACCCCCGCGCTGCGCGTCGAGAGCATCGTCAAGACCTTCCCCTCGGTGCGCGCGCTCGACGGTGTGAGCCTCGATGTCATGCCCGGCGAGGTCCACGCCGTGCTCGGCGAGAACGGCGCGGGAAAGTCCACGCTGATGAAGGTGCTCGCCGGGATGCACGAGCCCGATTCGGGGCGCATCTTCGCCGGCGGGCGCGAGATCGCGCCGCGCAACCCGCTCGAGGCCAAGGCCGAGGGGATCGTGCTGATCCACCAGGAGCTTTCGCTCGTGGAGGACCTTTCGGTGGCCGAGAATATCTTCATCGGCGAGCTGCCGCGCGACCGTTTCGGGCTCGTGAAATGGCGCAAGCTGCGCCGCGACGCGGACGCCATCCTCAAGCGGCTCAACTGCGATTTCGGCTCGGACACGAAGGTCGCGCGGCTGTCGATCGCGAAAAAGCAGATGGTAGAGATCGCGCGCGCGCTCACCGTGGACGCCAAGGCGGTGATCTTCGACGAGCCGACCGCCTCGCTGACCGACCAGGAGAAGGTGGTGCTCTTCGAGATCATCGCCGACCTGAAGGCGCAGGGCGTGGGCATCGTCTATATCTCGCACCGCATGGAGGAGATCTTCCACATCTCCGACCGCATCAGCGTGCTGCGCGACGGCGCCTATCGCGGCACGGTCGTGACCGCCGAGACCGACGAGGACGAGATCACCAAGATGATGATCGGCCGCTCGCTCGATTATACCCGCCTCGAGGCCGCCAACCCCCCGGGCGAGACTGTGCTCGAGCTCGACAACCTGTCGTGCACGGGGCTGTTCGAGGATATCAGCTTTCAGGTGCGCGCCGGCGAGGTGGTCGGGTTCTACGGCCTCGTGGGCGCCGGGCGCACCGAGATCGCCGAGACGCTGTTCGGGCTGCGCGCGCCGACCGGCGGTCGCATCCTGCTCGACGGCAAGGAGGTCACCATCGCCTCGCCGGTCGAGGCGATCCGTCACGGCATGGCGCTGATCCCCGAAAGCCGCAAGGAGCAGGGGCTCGTGCTCGGCATGAACTGCCGCGACAACATGACCCTGCCGCAGATCGACGATCTGACCGCGGGGCCGATTATCTCCAACGGCGGCGAGATCGCGATCTACGACATGTATCGCGACCGGCTCGACATCCGCTCGCCGAGCTGGCGCCAGGAGGTGCGCAACCTCTCGGGCGGCAACCAGCAGAAGATCGTGATCGGCAAGTGGCTCGCCATGAAGCCGCGCCTGCTGATCGTTGACGAGCCCACCCGCGGCATTGATGTCGGCGCCAAGGGCGAGATCCACAACCTGATCCGAGGGCTGGCAGATTCGGGCTATGCCGTGATGGTGATCTCGTCGGAGATGCCCGAGATCCTGCGCGTGTCGGACCGCGTCGTGGCGATGTATCATGGCCGCATCATGCGCGAATTCACCGCCGACGAGGTCACCGAGGACAACCTCGTCCAGGCGATTTCGGGCATCGCGGACAAGGTCGCGTAGCGCGCGGCCGGGCCTCGCGCGCGGCGCTCGGCGCTATCGCGAACACATGTCCGATGACACCGGCGACGCACGCCGCTTGCCGGGCAGTCGCCTCGAAGTCGGGCTGCTCCCACGACATTTGGGGGCCTCGTGCCTGCAGGCAGCACGTGATGCTGGTCAGCGCGCTGGTCTGAGCACGCACGCGCGGGCGCGGCTCGAGGAAGTGGCGCGCGAGAACCGGGACCAGCGCACGGCCACGCCGCGCCTTCAGGCCGCAGCCATCGCGTTCACTCGGCGTTCGGCCATTTTTGTCAATACTTTCAGGGCAACATGTTCATCATACAGCGTCGCCCTCAATAGCCTTGCTGCCTCGGGGTTCCCAAGTTGCCGTGCCCAGGTGACGAGGCTTGTGTAGCGCGCAATCTCGTAATGCTCGATGGCTTGCACGAGCGATATGAGCGCCGCGTCCATGGTCTCGGCATCGGTGCCATCAGCCATCAGACCTTCGGCCTCGTCGATGAGCCCGACGATCGCGTCGCATTTGGCTCCGCGGGCGGGCTTACCCATCGCGTCGAACACCTCTTCCAGCCGCAGGATATGTCTTTCGGTTTCCTCGATGTGGCTCGAAATCACCTTCTTGAGCACTGCGTGGGTCGCCTTGCGCTCCATCTTCGGCAGGGCCTTGAAGACCCTGCGTTCGGCGTAAAGGACGTCCCTCAGGGTGTGAAGGAACAGGTCGTCAAGGGTTTCGATCATCATCGGGTCATCCCTGTCGTTGCGCGGATCGCGGTATCGGGCGCCGCCGGGTCGATCGGCCGGACCGGGCGGTGGTCACGCCGGGCCGCATCGCGCGCCTTCGCGGGTCTCATGGACAGCCGGGCCCGTCGCCCCCGGCGGGCCGGGTGACACGGCGTCGGCAGCCACTGCGGCTGAATGCGGCCCGGCTGTCCGGTTACCCGGATTACTCATCAAGCGACAACATGTTGCGGATCGACGTTACCGGCTGGCCGGTTTCACCGGTAGCGCCGGAATCTACTCATACGCCTGCGGCGCCGACACGGCGCGGGCGGCCGTATTCCGGGCGCGCGGAGTCGCGCGCGGGACCCGGTCCGGCACGAAAGGGATTTCGGCACCGCGCGCAGATTGATACGGTATCGATGCGCGACACGACCGCACAGCAGAGGTATTCATGGCGCCGATTCGCTCAGGGTCGCGCGAGATGTCTCGCAGGAGCAAACGATGTCGGCAAGGTCGGCCCAGACAAGTGGTCATGCTGTCCCGATCGTTGCCATCGGGGCATCGGCGGGCGGGCTGGAGGCGTGCCGTGCCCTGGTGAAGGCTCTGCCGGGCGACATGCAGGCGGCCTTCCTGCTGGTGCAGCATCTCGATCCCTCGCATGACAGCATGATGGTCGATCTTCTGGCGCGCGACACCGGGTTGACGGTCGTGCTGGCCGAGGACGGTATGCCGCTGCGCCCCGCGCATCTGTATGTCATCCCGCCGGGGGTGTTTCTGACCGTCACGGGCGGGGTGCTGCACACCGCTGCCCCGCAGAGCGCTAAGGCGGTGCGGCTGCCCTTCGATGTGCTGTTGCAGTCGCTGGCAACGGCCGGACCCGCGCCGCTCGCCTGCATCGTCCTGTCCGGCACCGGCACCGATGGCAGCGGCGGGCTCGGCGCCATCCGCGGCGCCGGCGGGATGATCATTGCGCAGGATCCGCAGGAGGCAAGCTATTCCGGCATGCCGGACAGCGCCATTGCGACGGGCCTCGTGGATCACGTCCTGAGGATCGCGGACATGCCGGCGGTGCTCGCCGAGCTGGCGGGGGGCGCGGCGCAACCGGCGCACCCCGAGCCTGCGGACAATCCCGGTGACGGCGCCGGCGCGCCCCGGACAGCCGCGTGGCCCGTTGCCGAGGCGGCCGGGGAAAGCCGGGACTTCGATGCCATCATCGCGCTCGTCGCGCAGACGGCGCCGCAGGATGTCACGCTCTACAAGAGCGGCACGATCCAGCGCCGCATCGCCCGGCGCATGGCGCTCGCGGGGTGCGCGCCGGACGAGACGGAGCGGTATCTGGAGATGCTGCGCGCCGACCGGGAGGAGCTCGCGCGGCTTGCGGAGGACCTGCTGATCCATGTCACCGGATTCTTTCGCGACCCGGCCGTCTTTGAGCATCTGCGCGCCACCGCCCTGCCGGAGCTGATCGCGGATCAACCGCCCGACCAGCCACTGCGGGTCTGGGTCGCCGGGTGCAGCACGGGCGAAGAAGCCTACAGCCTCGCGATGATCTGCATCGAGGCGTTGGAGGCGGCGGGATCGCAGGCCGGGCTGCAGATCTTCGCCTCGGACGTCGACCCCGACGCGGTCGCCACGGCGCGGGAGGGCTTTTATCCCGGCGATAGCGTGGATGCGGTGTCGTCTGAGCGCCGCGCGCGGTTCTTCGAGGCCGAGGCTGGCGGCTGGCGGGTCCGCCCCGAGCTGCGCGACGTGATCGTCTTCACCGTGGCGGACCTGCTTTACGATCCGCCGTTTTCGCGGATCGACCTGATATCGTGCCGCAACGTGCTGATCTATCTCGGGCCGGAGGCCCAGCAGCGGGTGATCGGGCTGTGCGTGTTTTCGCTGCGCCGTGGCGGGCTCTTGCTGCTGGGGGCGGCGGAAACGCCCGGCCCGCCCGATGGCCGCTTCGAGCTTGCGCACAAGGAGGCCCGGCTGTGGCGCTGCGTCGGGCGCAGCCGCCCCGGTGATCTGCATGTCACGACCGGCGCACGCCCCGGCAAGCCCGCCGAAGCGGCGCCGCGGACGGATCGCCGCGCGGCGCTGGCCGAGTTGTGCCAGCGGATCGTCCTCGACAGCTATGCCCCCGCGGCGGTTCTCATGAACGGCCGGCTGGAGTGTCTCTACCTGCTCGGCCCGACCGAGCGCTATCTCAGCCTCACCGAGGGCCATCCCGACCCCAGCTTCCTGGGAATGCTGCCCCGAACGCTGCATTCGCGATTTCGCGCGGCGGCCGCGTCCTGTGACGACGCGAACCCGTTCGTCGTCGTGCCCGGCGGACACTCGACCAGCGAGGGCAGGTTCAACATCGAGCTGCGCGCCGTCAGGGCCGACAGGGAACAGCTGCTGCTTGCCTGCTTCGTGAACGCCCCGCAGATCACGTCGCCCCGGCCCGATGCGGCCGATGACACCGATGCGGCGGATGAGGCGTCGCGCCTCGGTGAGCTCGAAGCCGAGCTCGCCGCAACGCGCGCCGATCTGCGTGATGCGCTGAGCGATCTCGAACAGGAGGTCGAGGTGCATGCCGCCGACACCGCCGAGGCGCTGTCGATCAACGAGGAATTCCAGTCCACCAACGAGGAGCTGCTGGCCTCCAAGGAAGAGCTGCAGGCGCTCAACGAGGAGCTGACCGCGCTGAACGCGCAGCTGCAGGAAACCCTCGAACGCCACCGCACCACGGCGAACGACCTGCAGAACGTGCTCTACAGCACCGAGGTGGCGACCATCTTCCTCGACCCCGATCTCAACATCCGCTTCTTCACCCCCACGGCCCGCGCCGTGTTCAACGTGATCGCGACCGATATCGGCCGCCCGCTTTCCGATCTTGCCGCGCTGGCCACGGATGCGCATCTCGCCGACGACGCCTGTGCCGTGCTGGCATCATCGGACCCGATCGAGCGCGAGATCGCGGGGTCCGGCGGGGTCTGGTATCTGCGCCGGGTGCAGCCCTACCGCGCCGATGGCGGGCGCATCGAAGGTGTGGTGATCACCTTTGTCGATATCACCGAGCAAAAGCGCACGCATGCCGCGCTCATCGCCGCCAAGCGCGAGGCGGACCGCGCGACCGTCGCCAAATCGCGCTTCCTCGCCGCCGCCAGCCACGATCTGCGCCAGCCCTTGCAGTCGCTTGCGCTGCTGCATGACCTGATGACACGCGACCGGCGCACCGCCGAAGGGCTGCGCCTTGCGACCCTGATGGACCGCACGCTCAATTCGATGACCGAGATGCTCGACTCGCTTCTCGACGCGACCCGCATCGACTCCGGCATCGTGCACCCCGACATGCGGCCCGTCGCGATCGCGCCGCTCATGCGGCGTCTGGGCGATGAATTCGCCCCGCTTTGCGAGGCTTCGGGCCTCAAGCTGCGGGTGGTGCCGGCGAGCGCCTGGGTGCGCACGGACCCGCAGCTGCTGCAGCAGATCCTGCGCAACCTGCTCTCCAATGCGCTGCGCTATACGCCGCGCGGCGGTATCCTGATGGGCTGCCGAAGATCGGGCGATGACCTGGTCATCCAGGTCTGCGACACCGGGATCGGTGTTCCGGAGCGCGAGCGCACGGCGATCTTCGAGGCCTATCACCAGGTCGACGACTCCGGGGTGCCGGCCGGGCGCGGGCTCGGGCTCGGCTTGTCGATCGTGCAGGGGCTCGCGAAGCTTCTGGATCATCCGGTCAGTGTCAGCTCGACGCCGGGCAGGGGGTCGACCTTCATGGTCAGGCTTGCCATGGTTGCGCAGCCGCCGTTTGCCCTGGCCGACCCCGCGCCCGCGCCGGCGGTCGCGACACGGCGGACCGGGACCATCCTTCTGGTCGAGGACGAGGACGATCTGCGCCGCCTGCTGGGGGAGCTGCTCGACGGCGCGGGCCACAGCGTCATCAAGAAGGCCAACGCGCAGGATGCCCTGGCCTGGGCCGCCGAGACCACGCAACCGCCCGACCTGCTGCTGACGGATTTCGAGTTGCGTGGCGGCGCCTCGGGGCTGTCGCTGGCGCAGGATCTGCCCCATGTTCTGGGCCGCGATGTCCCGACGATCATCCTGACCGGCGACATCACGGCGGCGACGATGCAGGACATCGCGGCGACGCCATTCGATCAGATCGCCAAGCCCGTTCTGCCCGAGACCTTGCTGGCCCGGATCTCCGTTCTCTTGCAAAACGCCCGCGCGGCCCGGGAAAAGGACCGCGATCCGGCCGCGCCGGATCGCCGGACGCTGCATGTGGTGGATGACGACTCGATGATCCGGGAAGCCACGCGCCGCCTCTTCGAGGCCGAGGGCTGGGCCGTGGTCGCGCATCCATCCGCTGAGGCCTTCCTCGCCGCGCCGCGTCCGGCAAGCGGGGCCTGTCTGCTCGTCGATGGCGTGTTGCCGGGCATGAGCGGCGTCGCATTGCTGGAGGCGTTGCGCGCGGAGCAATCGACCCTGCCCGCCGTGATGCTGACAGCGCATGGCGACATCGCCATGGCCGTGAGCGCGATGAAGGCGGGGGCGGCGGACCTGATCGAGAAGCCGGCGAGCGCGTCGGACCTGCTTGCCGGCCTCGGCGATGCGGTCGAGCGATCGACCGACGATCGTGCCCGCGACAGTGCGAGCCGCACCGCGCAGAAGCCTTTCGCCGCGCTGACCCGGCGCGAACGTGATGTTCTGGAGCGGGTGCTCGAAGGCGCCCCGAACAAGATCATCGCGGCTGATCTGGGGATCAATCAGCGCACGGTGGAAAACCACCGCGCCGCCGTGATGCGCAAGACCGGCGCCACGTCGCTGCCCGAGCTGGTCCGGCGGGCCCTGGCCGCCGGGCACAGCGTGGGCAGCTAGAGCATGTTGCGCAAAACCGGTCCCCACTTTTTCGCAACATGCTCTGCCGCCGCGACCTGCGTGTGAGTAGATTCTGGCGCTACCGATGCAACTGGCGAATCGGTAGCGTCCTTGCACGACACGTTGTCGCTTGACGAGTAATCTGGGTTCCGGGGAGTCGGGCCGCGTTCCGACCGCATCGGTTGCAGCGTTGTGTCGCCCGGCCCGCGTGGCGCTGAGGGCGACAGGCCCGGCTTTCCGACAGACCTTCTCGGGCAAACCGTGACGAACGGCGCGACGATCGCGCCGCGCGAAGTCCTGCGCACTCTTCCCCGGGCGCAATCGCCGCCCGGCACCGACAGCAACCGCCGGGAGTTCCCCATGCAGCAGATCTTCTGCATCGCCGGAGCGGGCGCCTCCGCGGCCGGGTCATCCGGCGCGATCGGTCCCGCCGTACGGCAACGGACCGCATCGATCATCCTGCGCAGCGCCGCGAGCGGCGAGATGGCGAGTCGCCACCGCGACGAAGGGCTCGGTCTCGACGTTCTCATGAAGCGGTTCTGATGCGCCGACGTTTCACCCCAGTCCCGAAAGGATCGGCCCATGCCCGCAATCATCGCCTGGCTACTCGGAGCGCCGCTCATCGTCGTGATCATCATCGCGGTGCTGCTCTGAGCCATACACGCCCGGACCCTCTGCGGCGCCGGATTCGAAAGGGAGTGTTTCGATGCAGGAACCGACTCGAGCCGAGCTTTTCATCAGGACACTCGAGGAAATCTACGAGGAGTATTGCGAAACCCGACGCGCCCGGCTGATCAATCAGCGCAAGGCGCTTGCCAAACGCTATGTCCGCGCATTTCCGATCGCACCGGATGACAGCAACTTGACTATCGAATGGCTCCCCTGACGCGGACGCCGCACGGGCTGCACGCGACCGCTCCCGATAGCGCCCCGTGACCCTGCGCCCGGCGGACACGGATGCGGCGCGAAGCCTGACGGCCACGGGATCGGAATGTGCCCGATCGCACCCTGACACCCCCCTGACAGGCGCATCTGACGCGGCGGCTCCGGACGCGCCGGATGGAAATGAGACACGACACCCAGATGGGGTGCATGATCGGGGGCGCTCGCCCGACACCGCCGCGCGCGCCGGGACCGCCAGCCGCCCCGACACGACTGCAGCCCGCCGCGTCCTGGTCGTGGCCGGGCATCCGCGCCGCGGGAGCCTTACGGCAAAGCTGGCCGAGACATTCGCCGACGGGGCGCGCTACGCCGGGTGTTCGGTGGAGATGCTGCATCTGTCGGATCTGGAATTCGACCCGGATGTGTTGGTTGGATCCCCCGCCAGCCAGGCTATGGAACCTGATCTTGCCAGGTCGCGGGACCTGATTGAATGGGCCGGGCACATTGTCTTCGTCTTTCCCAACTGGTGGGGAATGATGCCCGCAAGGCTGAAGGGGTTCCTCGACCGCGTGCTCTATCCCGGCTTCGCCTTTCGAGAGGCGGACGGGCATTACTACGGCTTGCTCGCCCCCCGCACCGCCGAGTTGCTGATCACCATGGACGTGCCCCCGCTTGTCTATCGATGGATTCAGGGCGCTCCGGGGCAACGGGCGATGTCGCGTGCGACGCTGGGGCTGTGCGGGGTCAAGACCGTGGCGGTCACGACCTTTTCGCCGCCAAGCCACACTGACACGGCGACCCGCGCGGGCTGGATCGCGCAGGCGCGAGAGCTGGGCGCGAGGCTGCGCGACGACCCGCGACGCCCGATCCGGCGGCGGCTGCACGCGGCCGGTGCGCTCGATCCGCTCGCCTTTGTCTTCGGACCGGGCGAGATGGATGTGGCGTTGACGCGCGGCCCGAGGGTGCTGATGCTCGGGCATATGATGCAGGGGGGGCGATATGGTCTCGCGGGCCTTACCGCCGGGGTCCCGGAACGGTCTGGAGACTTCCTGCGCGAACGGGCGGTCCCGCGCCGCGACCGCGCCAACGGGAAAGGCCACGCACCTTGGTGCGTGGCCTTTCCCGTTCAGCGTCGCGTCCGGCGTCAGACGTCGTGATGCGGCATCGCTTCCAGACGGGCTTTCGTGGTGTCGAGGTAAACACGCACCGCGGCCCCGTCGGTCGCGCGCAGGACCGTCAGTTCCTCGAACGGCATCACCACCGTATGCGCGCCGATGCCGAGAAAGCCGCCGACATCGATGATGGCATCCGTGATCTTGCCATCCGTACCGAGTTTGAGCAACTTGATCGTGCCGATCGTCTCGTCGTCGTGGCCATGGACGTTGGCGTTCTCGAAATCCGAGGTCTTCAGATCGCGGACTTCCGCCTTCGCATATCCGTTGCGCGAGAATTCGTGGCCGCGGCCACCGGATGCGCCGGTCGGCATGGTTGAGGTATTCGACATTATGGTCTCCTCGGTCCCGAAGAACGGGACATCGGGCAACAGGTACCCCCTGCCGGGTCTTGGCCGGCCGTGCCCCGTGCGACGCTCAAACGCGCCGGGTCGTGTCAGCAGTAAGGGGAAGGTTGGACACCCCGTACTTCGGACATCACGGTTCGGGTCTCACCAAGGCAACGCGCCAGAGCCCGGGATGTTCCACCGGGTCGCGGCGAAAGTCCCTGCGGCGTCGACGCGCACCGGCGGGCAGGGCGCACGCGCGATGCGCGGGCAGGGCCCATCGGCAAACGCTTGCGCAGACGCAAGCGGGCAGCTCAGGCCTGGCCGAGATGGAGGGCGAGCCACACGGCAAGGACCACCGCCAGCGCCACCATCAGGACCGCATAGATCATTGCGAGTTTCGGGCGCATGTCAGGCCAGCTCGAAGATTTCAAAGTCGATATGGCGCTCGGCGACGCCGAGCGCGCGAAGGTCGCGTTCGAGCGCCGCGATCATCGGCCCCGGCCCGCACAGCATGTGCGGCCAGTCGCGCGATCCGTCGGGAAGATGGCGCTCGAGGAGGTCGCAGTCGATCTTGCCGCGCTCGCCGTCCCAGTCGGCCGGCGGCGCGTCGATGACATGGATCACGGTCAGGTTCATGCGCTGGCGCAACTCTGCGAGCTCTTCACGGAAGCTGACCTCGTCCAGGGTCGGATTGCCGTAGATGAGGATGACCCGGCGCCCGTCGCCGCGCGCGTCGAGGGCGTGCAGGTTCGACAGGATCGGGGTGATCCCGACCCCGCCCGCGATCATCACGAAGCCCTCGGCATCCGCCCCGCGATCGACGGAAAAGGCCCCGTAAGGCCCGTCGACATAGGCGCGTGCCCCTTCGGGCGTTAGCGACAGATCCGCACTGTGATCGCCGAGGGACTTGATGGAGAAGGCGACATTCGGCCCGTTTTCGGGCGCGGTGGATATGGTGAAGGGATGCTCGACCAGTGAAAACGGCGAGCGCTCGACCTTCAGCCATGCGAACTGCCCGGGCTTCCACCGGCGCAGCCCGGCGCCCTCGGGCGCCAGCTCCAGCGTGTGCACATCGCCATGCTCGGCCGTGTTCGCAACCACGCGCCACGGATTGCGCAACTGTCGCCAGGGCCGGATCAGCCGGGTGAACACGAGAAGCCCCGCCCAGCCCAGCGTCGCGCCCAGCCAGAGCATCCGCTTTTGCGGCGTGTCGGTCAGGTTTCCGACGCCCAGCACATGCGCAATGGCCGCGATGAACCCGACGATTGCCAGAAACAGATGCAGCGCGCGCCAGTGCTCATAGGGCAGGCGAAGCGGCTGGCGCCATTGCGACGTCACGACGAGCCCGGCGAAACAGACCAGTGCGACCCGGCCCGCCGTCAGCTCCCATCGCGCCTCGAGCGGATCGAGCACGCCCAGGGCGGGTTCGTGATAGACATAGAGCAGGGCAAAATGCCCGAGCATGAGACCAAGCGCGCCCCAACTCAGGTAGCGATGGCACAGATAGACGATATCGAGGCCGAACGGATGCGTTACCCATCGCAGACGGCCCGTCAGCGCGAATTGCAGCGTGACGATCGCCAGCGCGCCGAAGCCGAGCCCCATGCTGAAATCCCATGAAAACCCGCCCGAATCGGCCCGATCGCCCGCCAGCAGAACCGCATACGGCACCCCGATTGCCAGCAGCCCGAGCGACAGTATCGCCAGCGCATGCGGCAGGACAGCCCAGGGCCGGTCATGCGCCGATTGATGGCGGCTTGCGATACGTTTCTTGCGGTCTCCGGTCGGTTCCGAAATCTTCATCATCCCCAGCGAACGCCCCGACGGCGCGTCTTGTTCCGGAACGAACGGCCCGCCGGGCGCGGTGTCCGGCATGATCCGCCGTGCCTGTTCCAGCCTGTCCGTGCAGGAACATCCGCCACTGACCGGATCAGGTTCGCGCGGTGCGCGCAAGGTGTTCGGTTCCGGATCACGAAGCTTCTGTGCCGCGCGATGGAGCAAGATCGCCGCTCGGGCGTTACCCATGCGGAGGTGCGTGTTGTTCAACGATGATGATGAGCCGACCCTGGGCGAGGTTCTCGACCAGCTCGAGGATGCCGGCGGCGCCGATCATGTGACCATCAATCAGATCATCGCCGGGTTCGGCGATCGATCCCTCGCCCCGATTCTGCTCGTTCCGGCCATGATCACGGCCACGCCGATCTCGGGAATACCCGGCGTGCCCACGCTGGCCGGCATCATCGTCGGGCTGATCGTCGTGCAGATGCTGATGGGGCGCGATACCCTGTGGCTTCCGCAGGCGGTCGCCAGGCGCGGCGTGTCGACCGAGAGAATGGCAAAGGCGGTCAGTTTCCTGCGCAAGCCTGTCGCATGGCTGGACCGGGTGATGAAGCCGCGCATGACCTGGCTGGCGAGACGGCCATGGACCTATGCGGCGCTGCTTACCTGTCTGGCCATCGCTCTGGCCACGCCTGTGATGGAGTTTCTGCCCTTCGTCGCAACCGTTGCCGCGGTCGCGATCGGCATGTTCGCCGCGGGGATCCTGATGCGCGACGGGCTGGTGATCCTGATCGGCTACGGCGTCACCGGGATCGTCGTCGCCGCCGCGTGGCAGTTCACCTGACCGGCTCTCGGGGCGCGATGCGCAGCCAGCCGTCGCAACCGATCACGGCGCGGCGGGGCATTTGCGCGGGGATCTGATCGCGCGGTGGCATAGCGAAAGCCCGCCTCGGCCAGCATCCGGGCTGCGCCGCCGCCCGGCAGGCCCTCGGAGATGAGCCGTTCGGCCCCGCCGCTCAGATGATCGCGTGGCGCACCCGGGCCGAGACCCATTCGCTGACGAGCACCGTCGCGAGAATCGCCATGAAGATGATCGAGACCTGGTTCCAGGCGAGGGTGTTGACCGAGGATTGCAGCTGGATGCCGATGCCGCCGGCGCCGACGAGGCCGATGATCGTCGCCTCGCGGATGTTGATGTCCCAGCGATAGACGCTGATGCCGGCGAAGGCGGGCATGATCTGCGGCACCACGCCGTAGGCGAGCACCTGCGCCGGGCGCGCGCCGGTCGCGCGGATCGCCTCGACCTGGCGTTCATCGATCTCCTCGATCGCCTCGTAGAGCAGCTTGCCGATGAAGCCGATCGAGCGCAGCGCGATGGCGATGATCCCGGCGAACAGCCCCGGCCCGAAGATCAGCACCAGCAGAAGCGCCCAGATCAGCGCATTCACCGACCGCGAGATCACGATCACGGCGAGCGCGACGGGGCGGATGAAGGACCGGCTCGGCGTGGTGTTGTGCGCGGCGAGGAACGCGGCGGGCACAGCGACGCCGATGGCGATCAGCGTGCCGAGCGTGGCGATGTTGATGGTGTCCCACATCGGGATCAGGATCACCTCGACATAGTCCCAGCGCGGGTTGGACATCCGCGCCGCCATGTCGAACGCCTGCTGCGGCGCGTCCCACACGAACACCCACAGCGTCTGGCGGCTGATGAACTCCCAGCAGAGCACGAGCAGCGCCGTGCCGACGAGCCAGAGCAGCCAGATGCGCAGCTGCGCGGCGCGGTCGCGGCGCTGCCAGACGCGATGGCCTTCGATTTCATTGACGGGCATCAGAGCAGGGTCCTTCGGATGTAGCCGGAGCTGTATTCGACGGCGAGCACGATCGCGATGATGATGAGCAGGATCGCGGCGGCGCTGTCGTATTCGTAGCGGCTGATCGAGGTGTTGAGCGTCGCCCCGATGCCGCCCGCGCCGACGATGCCGATCACCGAGGATTCGCGGAAATTGATGTCGAGCCGGTAGAGGCACAGCCCGATGAAGCGCGGTGCGACCTGCGGCTGGATCGCGTAGTTCATCGCCTGCAGCCAGCGCGCGCCGGTCGCGCGCACCGCCTCGAGCTGGGCACGGTCGATATCCTCGATATCCTCCGCCAGAAGCTTGCCGAGAAAGCCGACCGTGGCGAAGGCCAGCGTCACCGCCCCCGCGAAGGGGCCAAAGCCGAACATCGCCACGAACAGGATGGCGATGATGACCTCCTGAAAGGCGCGGGAGACCGCGATGATGCCGCGGCAGAACAGGTAGATCGGCATTGGCGCGATGTTGCGCGCCGCCCCCAGCGCGATGGGGATCGACAGCAGCACGCCGAAGACGGTGGAGACCAGCGTCATCGTCAGGCTCTCCAGCATCCCCGCGTAGATCGCGCCCCAGCGCGAGGTGAAATCGGGCTGCAGGAAGGCGCCGAGAAACGCGCCGCCGCGATCGAGCCCGGCTATGAAGCGCGCCCAGTCGACGCTCACGCTGCCGATGCCAATGATCAGGTAGAGGATCGCGCCGGCATAGATGCCGTAGCGCCAGGGCGGGCTGGCGATGACGGGCGGCTTGCGCCAGCGGCGCGGCGCATCGGCGGTGGCGGTCATGACCCGGCGGCCCGCTGGATCTCGGGGGCATCCACCTTGGCGGCGACCTCGCGCGCGGTGTCGCGCTGCGGGGTGTCGCCGTCGTCCTGCGTGGTCCCCGACCAGTCCTCTGCGCCGTAGATCTCGGTCAGCCGGTCCTCGCCGAGGGTTGCGGGCGGGCCGTCATAGACGATCCGACCCTCGCGCAGCCCGACGATGCGCGGGACGAACTGCATCGCCAGCGGCACGTCGTGGATGTTGATGATCGCGGCGAGCCCGCGCTCGCGGCACAGCTCGAGGATGAGCCGCATGATCTGGCGCGATGTCTTGGGATCGAGGCTCGCCGTGGGTTCGTCCACGAGCAGGATGTCGGGGTCCTGCAGGAGCGCACGCGCGATGCCCACACGCTGGCGCTGCCCGCCCGAGAGCGCATCGGCGCGCTTGTCGACCATGTGATCGAGCCCCACCCGCGCGAGCAGGCGGAACGCCTCGTCCACGGCGGGCTGCGGGTAGCGGCGCAGGTAGCTGCGCCAGAAGCCCACATAGCCGAGCTGGCCCGACAGCACGTTCTCCATCACGCTGAGCCGCTCTACGAGGGCGTATTCCTGAAAGATCATGCCCATGCGCCGGCGCGCGCGACGCAGATCGCCGGTCCCGAGGCCGGTTATCCGGGTATCGCCGAGCCGGATGGTCCCCGCGGTGGGCTCCACCAGCCGGTTGACGCAGCGGATCAGCGTGCTCTTGCCCGCCCCGGAGGGACCGATGAGCGCGATGACCTGCCCTGGCTCCACGGTAAGATCCACGTCAGTGAGCGCCTGATCCCCGGTGCGGTAGCGCATGGTGAGCTGTTCGATGGTGAGCATGGCGGCCTCGCGTCGGGAATTGGCGGGCCGCCGGGCGCCTGGTCGCCCGGCGGCGCCTCGGTCAGCTGCAGGAGAAGGTATCGCCCGTCTCGGCGGCGATGGTGCGGATGATTTCCCAGTCATCCTCGTAGCTGATCTCGATGAAGCCGTCCTGATCGGCGAATTCCTCGGCGATGTCGCCGCCCCACTCGAAGGTCATGAAGGCCTCGCGCACGGCTTCCTGCAGGTCGGGGTGCAGGTTGTAGACATAGCCGTAGGACGTGGTCGGGAAGGTCTCGGACTGGTAGAGAACCTCGATCTGGTCCTCGGAGATCACTTCGCGATCGAACATGCGGTGCATCACCGAGTTCGCGATGGCGGCGGCCTCGTAGTCCTGGTTGGCCACGCCGAGCACCGAGTTGTCATGTGCGCCCGAGAAGGTCGTCTCCACATCGGTTTCGACATCGAGGCCGAATTCCGCCATCAGCAGCGCCGAGGGGGCGCGAAAGCCCGAATTCGACGATTCGGTGACGAAGGCGAGCTGGCGGCCCGGCAGGTCATCCATCGAGTCGATGCCGCTGCCCGGATAGGTGATGATCTCCATCTCGTAGCCGCTGATCGCACCGTCCTCGCTCATCGTCACATAGGGGTGAAAGCCCGCGCAGTTGACAGCGAGCGGGACCGAGCCGGTGGCGAAGCCGCCCACATGCAACCGCCCGGCGCGCATCGCCTCGACCATGGCGGCGTAGGAATCGACGGTGAAATAGGTCACGTCGCGCCCGGTCGTCTCCGAGAGATGCTGGATGAAGTCGTCCCAGACATCCTCGTAGAGCGCCGGGTCCTCGACCGGGGTGTAGGTGAAGACGATCGTGCTCGGATCGAGCCAGTCCGCCTCGTCCTCCGGCGTATCGGCAAGCAGGTCGCCATTCGTGTCGGTAAAGCGCTCGTCAAGGCTCGGCTCGGCGTCATCGGCGAAGGCCGGCCCGGCGGCGAGCGCGGCGGCGGCGAGGGTGGCGAAGGTCGTGCAGGTGCGCGGCATGGTCGCTCTCCAGTGAACTTGCGGTCTGCGGGGCGGCGCCGGCATGTGACGCCGTCCTGCACGACGTGGCCTAGCAGCGGCATGTGTCAGTTTCGTGGCACCGGCGCGAATGCCGAGGGCTCAGCGCGGCGCGCCGCATCGGCCTCCTGCTGTCCGCTGACCCCTGCGCCACAGGCGCCGCACGGCCCGGGGACATGGTGGCGACGCGCTCCAATCGAAAATCCTTGACAGGCGCGGGATGCCGACGCGATCCAGAGATCATGCGACAGGCCCTACGGGGCCTGCCGACTGATCCGGGAAAGCTCGGGTGCCAGGCATGGTTGGCAAGGAGTCCACTCAGGCCGTCAGGGGACACGACGCGACCGCCGCAACCTTTGACCTTGTCGTGGTCGGCGCCGGCATCGCGGGACTCAACGCGCTCTTCGCCGCCACGCAATACGTGCCGAGTGGCGCGAGGGTCCTGCTCATCGATCAGAAGACGGCGGCCGCAGAACTGTGGAACATGGCCTATGACTATGTGCGCCCGCACCAGCCGCCCCCGATGTTCACCGTGGGCGACCTCGAATGGGATTGGCAGAACCCCCACCTAGCTCGCCAGACGCGACGAGGTGCGCGATCATCTCGCCAGTGCGCTCCGCGCTGTCGCGGACGGGGTCGCGCTCGAGACCCGTTTCGCTCACACGGCGAGTGCCTGCGATGAGGTCCGGGCGGATCCCGGCTATCGCGCCCGGGTCGCGTTTCATCCCGATGACGCCCCGGAGCAGACCACGACCGTCAGCCGATGACGATGCGCCGCGTGACTTGGCCGTTGCTTTCCCAGTAGGTGTGCTTGTTGGCGATCTCGGGATCGTCCGGCGCCGGCTGCACGTTGCCGTTTGTGTCGATGGCGCGCGCGGTGACCGTGTGTTCGCCACCTGTCGCGCCGTCCCAGTCGAGCGACCAGAAGCTCCAGGCGTGTTCGGCATCCTGCTGCGGGTCGATGCGTTCGGCCTCGCGCCAGTCGCCGTCGTCGATACGCACCGTCCAGCTCCGTCACCTGCGCGGGAACCGACTTGAGCCGGTAGCGGTCGATCATGTTGCGCGTCCGGGCCGTGGTGCCATCCACTTCCCGCGCGCGCAGGGTCACGTATTCGTCGGCCTGGAAGCGGCCCATGTAGCGCGTCGCATGCGCCTCGAACCGCTCGAGCCACTTGACGTTGGCCATGCCGTACCAGCCGGGGACGATGAGGCGGAGCGGGTAGCCGTTGCGCGCGGGCAGATCCTCACCGTTCATGTGGTAGGCGAGCAGGGCATCGGCGTCCATCGCATCCCCGAGCGACATCGCGCGGGCGAAGTTCTCCTCGGTGGTGACGCCGTGCACCTCCTCCTCGCCGGAATCCGCACCGAAGAAGACGATATCGACAGCGCCGTCCTCAAAGCCCGCCTCCTCGAGCAGCGGTACCCGCGGGGTGCCGGCCCAGCGCGCATTGCAGATGCCGGCGTCGAGGAACGGCAGGCCATGATTGCCGGCGCAGTCGATCAGGGCGGTCACCTCATCGCTCGGCCGGCTGCGGATACCGTCGAGATAGGGCGTCATGGGCTTGCGCACCAGGCCGCCGATGCGCAACCGCCAGTCGGCTGCGTCGTTCTGCGGGACGTATTCGTAGCGCGTGATCCCGAAGAAGCGCTCATTCGGCGTGATCCAGCTATCGATCTCCTCCCATTCCGGCTGATTGCGGATCACGTCGGGCATGGGGTTGTCTTCACGCCGGTCATCCCGGGGGATGACGTTTTCCCCCGGCTGCATGCCGAGCATCCGCGCGAATGCCGGGCTGGAAAACAGCGACAGCGCGGTAAGGCCCGCGCCGCCATTGGTCAGCACGGCCCTGCGGGACACGGGTCGCTGATTGCCGGCCGCGATCGAAAAGCCTGAAAGCGTCATTGCGTCACCTCCCAGACGATATGGGCCCGGCGTGACGCTTCCCGTTGCGACTGCTCTGTTTTCTGGCTCTTCAAGCTGGCGCGCCCGGGTTGTGGTCACGCATCGCGTTCACCGGCGCTCTCGCCGCGGCGCCACCGGGCGAGGGGGCGGCGGAATTCGGCGGATGGCCCGGTGCCGGTTGACGCGATCAGTTTCTCCGCCGCGCTGGTTACGTTCGGCGGTGCTGGGTCGGCTGGGCCGGGCGCTGCTGACGGCTGAATGTGCTGGCGTGGGGTCGCCGTCACACCGCCCAGTCAGCCGGCACCCAGCGGTAGCGGCCCTCAAGGCGCGCCACGTGGCCGAGGCCGGGCCAGGGCAGGTGGTTGGCGAGGGCGCGCAGCCGGTCGCGCGCGAGGCGGTCGAGCAGGTCCTTGCGCGTCGCCGCGCCCTGCGCGCCGTCCGCGTCGAAGCCGGGGGTCCATTCGGGCCGCTCGAAGGACGCCACCGGGTCGGTGAGCACATCGCCGATGACCATGAGCGCGTCATCGCCGCGCTCGATCAGGACCGAGCAATGCCCCGGCGTGTGGCCGGGGGTGGCGACATAGCGCATCCCGTCGAGGATCGGCACATCCGCCTGCGCGACGCGAAGCTGCGCGCCGGCCTGTTCGAGATGCGCCTGCGTCGTGCGCGCCATCCAGGCCGCGAAGTCGTTGGACATCTTCTCGTCGAGCCCGGGCTGGCTCCAGAAGGCGTGCTCGGGTTGCGGGGCGATGAGCTCGGCATTCGGGAAGGTCGGCGCGGCATTGGCCGCGTCGGTCGCGCCCCAGAAATGGTCGGGATGCAGATGGGTGAACACGACGAGATCGATGCTTTCCGGCTCGATCCCGACGGCGCGCAGGTTCGCAGGCAGACCGCTATTGGCGGGCTGGAACTTGCCGCCGCCCCCGGCATCGACCATCACCCGCCGGCCCGCGATCTCGGCGACCATCACGTTGGACCGGATGGTGAAGGTGTCGGGCGACTGGCCGAAGGCGCCGCGCAGCGCGGTGACCTCCTCGTCGGGGGCGGTGCCATACACGAAGTCGACGGGGAAGGTGAC
>LKMJ01001175.1_pt1 | contig 22587 bp, 21 predicted proteins | sample 643391 | NCBI WGS metagenome assembly LKMJ01 (sample SAMN04112250, study PRJNA286221) | soda lake metagenome | biome: soda lake; feature: Kulunda Steppe; material: water; isolation source: sample PL-Br10 brine of Picturesque Lake | place: Russia: Kulunda steppe | collected 2010-07
CATACTGATGCCGGTCAGCATTTGACCAAGGCCGTCATGTAAATCCTGGCCAATTCTGTGGCGCTCGTGCTCACTAATACGCAAAACTTCCTGTTCCAAACGTCGTTGTTCAGTCACATTTCGGATTATACCGGTATAGAGCCGTTGATTATTTACATTTACTTCGCTAACGGCAAGATACATCGGGAAAGTGGTGCCGTCTTTTCTTTTACCGGTTACATCTCTGCCAATTCCAATAATTTTCCGTCGTCCTGTTTGGTGATAATTTTCGATATAACCGTCGTGTTCACGCTTGTAAGGCTGGGGCATGAGAATTTTCACATTTTTACCAATAACTTCTGACGCTTTGTATTGGAAAAGTTTTTCAGCCGCACGATTAAACGTCCGGATGGATCCACGGTTATTAATGGTGATGATTGCATCTACGGTTGTACGTAAAATACTGCGGGCACGGGCTTCGCTTTCCCGGAGCTTCTGTTCAATCTGGAACTGTTCCTGTTTATCGCGGGCCATTTTTTCCGCAAAAGCCAGCCGAACATCGAGCCGCTGTTCATTAAAAAGAGATTCAACAATATATTGATCAATACCGGCTTCCAGTAAGTGTTGTATATGATCGATTTGTTCCTGTTCTAAAACGGCAACAATAGTATGACGTATTGTCGATTCATTTGCCCGAATTTGATTGCATAAAGAAAGAGCTTCTTCCGAAAAATCACATAATATAATAAGCGGAATTTTTTCGTCCTGTAGAAGCGTCAGGACATTTTCAGAAGGAGTTGTTTTCAGAACATCATTACCGCGCTTTTTAAGAGCATTGGTAAGAATTTCTTTCGACGTTTCATTATAACCAACAAGAAGAGTTTTCATTCTTTTATCGACTTTTTTTCAAGTTTTTTATTTTCATAAGCCGAATAATTACAGTTAAAAGTGAGCCGTTTAATCATATTTTAATGAGCTGAAACAATGTACAAAATAATACACTGGAATGTAGATTAAGTGCCCTTAATATCTTAATTAGGAGATGTCAGTTAAAGATGTATAAACGATGAGCTTCAGACATTTCGTTTACCGTCATTCCATTCAAGCTCTGTCTCTCGGCTTTTTTGGAATTCTTTGCTTTTACGAATCCATTTGCCGTTTTGCAAAACGCGGACAAATCCTTTTTCGAGCGGGGCTTTGGGGTTCAGCTCTCCGAGAAGTGCACTATAACCTCTAAGTTCCAATCTTTTTGCAGATAAAATACGTTCAAAACGAGATTCAGCTTTTTCCCGCAGCGATATGGTTTTATCCATAGCATGCTCAATTTTCAGTCCCGGTTCATTCTGATCAACTACAGACCGAAGCTGCTGTATTCTATTCTTTTTCCGGTCCAGGTTATTCTGAAATCTGCTTCTCAACTTGTCTTGTAATGATTCTATTTTATTACTCTGGAATTTTATTTTTTCCTGAACTACCAACAGAGCGTGGGAATGGGCAAGCCGGTAAACATACTCTTTGTATCGCTCAATTTTTTGATTTAGTACGGATGCTATAGAGTCTGTATAGTCATCAATTTGGTAGCGCATTTCGTTGATATCAGGGGTAGCAATAATAACTGCCTGGGTTGGGGTTGCTGCCCGTGCATCTGCCACAAAATCAGATATGCTGTAATCCACTTCATGCCCCACCGCGCTGATTACGGGAATCGGGCATTTAAATAGTGCCCTGGCTACAACTTCCTCGTTAAATGGCCATAAATCTTCAAGAGATCCGCCTCCGCGGCCGATAATCAACAAATCTACCGAGGTTTTTTGTTCTGCAAAATAATTTATGGCATTAACCAGTTCACCGGCAGCATTTAATCCCTGTACGCTGGCGTGATAAAGGTACAAATTAGCAACCGGCCAGCGCTGTTCCATCGTTGATCGTATATCCTGAAATGCAGCACCTGTCGAGGAAGTTATCACACCGATGTGAATCGGAAAAGGAGGAATGGGTTTCTTATGGGCATTGTCGAACAGCCCTTCGTGTTCAAGTTTTTGTTTGAGCTCTTCAAATTTCTGCTGAAGTTTACCGATTCCTGCTTGCTGCACAAGGCTCACAATTAGCTGATATCTGCCGTGTGGCGCATAAACCTGTAAGTCACCGCCAAGAACAACCTGCTGGCCATCCCGGATATCAACATCGAGACGCTGAGCGGTACTTCTCCAAATCACACATGGTAGCTGGGCATCGTTGTCCTTTACCGTAAAATAATAGTGGCCGTTTCGGCTCTGGCTTACATTGCTGAGTTCACCTTCAACCAAAATATCAGTGAAATTTGATTCAAGGAGATTTTTAATTTTAAAGGTAACTTCCGAAACGGTGGGTACGTCGAATGCAAAAGGAATCTGTTTTTTCATAGGTAAAAAATCACGGTTTGCAACATCAAAGTCCATTAGATACGAGAATTAATCAACGGGGCAGGGCGCTGTTTTGCTGTTTATTAAGGTATCAGGCTCTCGGATGAAATTCTTTATGTACCTGGTGCAGAAGTGATCTGTCCACATGTGTATAAATTTCGGTGGTAAGAATGGAGCTGTGTCCCAGCATTTCCTGTACGGCCCGAAGATCTGCTCCGCCTTCAAGAAGGTGAGTGGCAAAAGAGTGCCGAAATATATGGGGGGAAACATTTTTGTCGATTTTTGCTTTTTCGGAGTACTTGTTTACGATATTCCAGACGCTCATTCTTGAAAGGGGCCCGCCCCTCTGGTTCAAAAAAAGTTTATTTTTAGTTTTTCCTGGTTTATCCGGATTAAAAAAAACACGCCGGGCTGTTTCAAGATAATGTTCGATAGAGAGCTGAGCCTGTTCGCCCACCGGAACAAGCCTTTCTTTGTTACCTTTGCCTATTACCCGAATAAAACCAATCTCAAAAAACAGGCTGTCCATTTCCAGGTTCGTTAGTTCACTTACCCTCATACCGCTGGCATACAGTGTTTCTAAAATAGCTGCATCCCGAATGCCGGCATTACTTGTTCGGTCTGCCTGGTTTATTATCAATTCAACCTCAGCCGCAGATAATACATCAGGCAGATTTTTTGCCTGATTGGGCAGTTCCACAAGTTCAGCCGGATTGGCTTCGGCCAGCTTTTCAACAACTGCAAATTCGTGAAAACTGCGAATGCTCGAAATATTTCTTGCAATGGTACTTACAGCAAGCTCGAGTTCCGTGAGTTCGCTAAGATATTGTTCAATATGAGAAAGGGTTATTCCGCCGAGATCTTTAATTTTCAATTCGGCAAAGATAAATTTAAGATACCTGCGAAGATCATTTTCATAGGATTCAGCAGAATTATCTGCAAGGCCTTTTTCAAGCTTAATGAATTGTAAATATTGTTTTAAGGCGGTATCAAAATCAGTCATTGTTGGTTACAAATCGGTCTGATTTTTATCTGATTCTGGTAATTCCGGCTGCATTGTTCGGTCGTTCATTTTTGGATCTTCTTCATCCTCAGGATATTCAACTCTGCTATGATATACACCTACCAAAATACTAAGGAAGGTCTCTTTTATAATTTGAATTTGCCTGAATGTAAGCGGACAATTGCTTAACTGTCCGTCACTAATATGGCCCTCTACCACTTTATCGATAAGATTTTCGAGTTTATTATAGTTAGGTGATTTCATGGCACGAGATGCGGCCTCTGTGGTGTCAGCCAGTAATAATATTCCCTGCTCTTTTGTAAACGGTATGGGGCCGTCGTATCTGAAATCTTCTTCCTGTATTTCTTCATTACTGTCTTTTGCCTTTTTGTAGAAGTATCTGATAAGAGATGTGCCGTGGTGAGTTCTGATAAAATTGATAATAACTTCAGGCAGGTTATGTTCAACTGCTTTTTTAACTCCGTTACTAACATGGGCCTTAATAACCAGGGAACTCATTCGGGGTTTTAAGTTGTCGTGTTCATTGTGCTTACTCTGATTTTCTATAAAGTAGTTTGGCTTTTCCATTTTGCCAATATCATGAAACATGGCACCAACGCGGCAGAGCAATGCATTTGCACCAATTTCTGATGCGGCTGATTCTGCTAAATTGGCAACCTGTAAGCTGTGATGAAATGTACCCGGTGCCTTACCCATTAAGTCTTTCATTAAAGGCAGGTTTGTATCTGATAGCTCCAGTAATGTGAAATCGGTTGTGATTTTGAACAGTTTTTCAAACAGAAGTATTAGTGGATAGGTAAAGAGGATAAAGACGGCATTGATAGCAATGAAAATGCTATTATTTATAAATCCTTCCCATCCGGAGTAGCGGGCAAGGGCAAACCCGCCTATGACAATCAAATACGTGATAAATACAATTCCGGGAGTTGTAAAAAAGAACTGAGACCTTTTTTTAATGTCCCGAACCGAAAATACACCAAGGCTGCACGCGGCTATAGTTGCTACAAGGTACTCGAAACTGTTGTCCTGAATAATTCCGGTAATTATTGCCAGGGTAACGGTTGCCATGAGGCCTACCCGTGAATCAAAAATGATAGTCAGAATTATGGGAGCAACCGCTATGGGCACGATATAACTGTTTACCTCAAAAGGATATATCAGTGCACTTGCCAGGGTTACAATACCTAATACAAGAAATACCAGCAAAAACATGGAAGGTTTTTCATAAATCGCTCTCCTGTACAGATAGATGTAAAAAAAGAACATTAATGTGGCAATAATAATAACTATTGCTTCACCTGAGTATCGGAGCCAGCGCTCCAGCTGGGTAGCACTTGCGGCTCTTGCTTCAGCCAAGCTTCTTAGAATATTAGCATCTTCCTCGGTAACAATATCTCCTCTCCGGATTATTATCTGACCCTGGTCTACAGCCCCTTTGGTTGTTGATATACTTTCCAGCTCTTCTTGAATCATAGCGTCGGTGTCGGACTCACTGTAAATCCAGTTTTCTTCAACAGACTGATCAAAAAGCTGCATTGCAACATCAGCAACATCAGGCATAAACACATTGTTCAGTCTTTGAAAGGCTTCATCTCTTGCTTCCTGTAAATCCCTGAAATTATTTACACTAACGGTTCGTTCTGTTCGCAGACGAAGATTTCTGATTCTGATTTCATCTTGATCTATTTCTTCCTTATTTCGATCAATAATACCATCGCTCAGCAAATCATTAAAAATTGTATCGAGCTGGTTGCGTATCTGAAAAAGAACTGAACGCTGTTCAGGTTGATTGTTTTGGATAACAGTGGCATAGTTCTCCAGTAAAATCTCCCAGGCATCGCTGCTTAAATATACATCTGCAAATTGTCGGTCTTCCACGTATTGGATGCTATCGTTTGCTGCAGACTCTTCATTATTTCTGCTGGCTCTCTGCCACTGGGCATAACTGTCTAAAACAGGTTGAATACTTCGAACCAGTGAATCTAACCTGGTTTCAATGGCAATACCGGCATTATTATTTACATGAAAAACCGGAAGTGTCTGTTGCCTGATTTGATCTCGCTCTTCCTCCAGCTCATCCGATGTTTTTTGAAGAGAAAATGTGTAGGGTGCGGTTAAATCATCGGCTCTCCACGGCTCTCCGATAACATAATTTGCTACCGGCTGAAATGTAGTTTGTGGAAGCGAAACAAGAACAATGAGCAAAAATGAGATAAAAACTGCTGCCCGAAAATATTTCTTCCTTTTTTCTGCAATCTCTATTTGATCTTTGGCCTTATTACCGCCAATATTTGGTGCAGGTTCGCGTTTTTTTTGGCTTAATCCCAGTTTTTCAAGAAATCTCATAATTACATTTTTGTGAGAAGACAGCCTTAAATGCAGCAGTCTTTATGAAAGTATCGTAAGGCAATTACTTTTCCAAGATAGATTTACATTGCATTAACTGATTTTCAGTGAATTCTATTATTCATTCACCATATTTTTTAGATCAGCTTCACTTAAAATCGGGACATTCAGTTCTTCAGCTTTGTTGTATTTGCTGCCGGGTGATTCACCTGCCAGCAGATAATCTGTGTTTTTACTCACGGATGATGAAGTTGAGCCACCGTGCTTTTCAATAAGGTCTGTTGCTTCTTTGCGTGTCATTGAAGGTAAACTTCCGGTTAAAACAAATTTTTTACCTTCAAGCAGGGCAGTAGCAGATGTTTTTTGTCCAGACTCAAAATTCAGTCCATATCCACGCAATCTGTCAATGAGTGTGATGTTTTTTTCATTTTGGAAAAATGCATGAACGGATTCCGCTATTTTTGGTCCAATTGCATCAATGCTGATCAGAGACTCAACATCTGAACTGATAATTTTATCCATAAATTTTAAGTTTCCCGCAATGTCCTTGGCAACTGTTTTACCCACAAACCGGATTCCCAGCGCATAAATTACTCTCTCAAGGGGTTGTTTTTTACTTTCCTGTATGGCATTTATGAGATTATCAGCGCTTTTTTCAGCCATGCGCTCAAGTGGCAGTAAATCCTCTTTTTTGAGTGTGTATAAATCAGCATAAGTTTCTATCAAGCCTTCTTCGATAAGCTGTTTTACAACCGCCTCACCTAATCCATCAATATCCATGGCATCACGCGATGCGAAATGGGTAATTCTTTCTTTAACCTGGGGCGGGCATTGCGGATTTATACATCTCCAGGCAACTTCTTCTTCAAATTTGACCAGTTTTTCATTACAAGCGGGACAATGTACCGGCATTGAAAAGGGCCCTGGCCTGTCTTTCCGGCCGGGGTTCATTACCGAAATAACCTGTGGAATTATTTCTCCTGCTTTTTCAACAACTACTGTGTCACCGGTGCGAATATCTTTACGAATTATTTCATCCTCATTATGCAGGGATGCTCGTTTTACCGTTGTGCCGGCAAGCTGTACAGGTTTGAGCTCAGCAACAGGAGTGATTTTACCAAGCCGCCCTACCTGAAGGGTTATGGATTCCAGAATTGTTGTGGCTTGCTCGGCTTCAAATTTGTAGGCAATAGCCCATCTCGGAGCTTTTGAAGTTGCGCCGAGTTGTTCACGAAACTGCTCCTCGTTTACTTTTACAACTACTCCATCCGTTTCGTAGGGCAGTTTGTGCCTTTCTTTATCCCATCTATTAATATGGCTCAGAACTTCATCTATATCATTACATATTTCAAAGTGGTCGCAAACCGGGAATCCCAGATTTTTTAGAATATTCATTTTTTCTGCCTGGGTGTGATTTTCTTCATCTTCAAGAAGTAAATCAAATACAAACAGTTTTATCGGGCGCCTTGCAACTTCCCTGGGATCCTGCATTTTTAGCGATCCCGCAGTGGAATTTCTCGGGTTTGCAAAGGGCTGTAATCCCTGGTTTTCTCTATTCTGATTTAACCGGACAAAGGCCTCTTTTTCCATGTAGGCTTCACCACGGATTTCAAGTACGGAGAAACCGCTGTCTTGTACTTTTAAGGGTACATCTTTGATGGTTTTAACATTCTTTGTGATATCATCACCGGTTTCGCCATCACCTCGTGTTGCAGCCAGAAACAGTTTGTCATTTTCATATCTGAGCCGAATAGATGCACCATCAAACTTAAGCTCAACGATATATGAAAACTTATTTTCACCAAGCCGGTCTTTAACTCTGCGGTCAAAATCCCGAAGTTCATCGGCATTGTAGGTGTTATCGAGGCTTAAAAGCGGATCGGGATGGGTTACATTTGGAAAATCACTCGATGGTTCGCCGCCAACACGCTGAGTGGGAGAATCTTTAGTGGCAAGGTCAAATTTCTTTTCAAGCTGTTCGAGTTCAGCCAGGGCTTCATCGAATTGCTTATCGCTTATAAAAGGCTGTGCTTCATCGTAATAAGCTTTGTTGGCTCTCTCAATTAATTGACGTAACTCTGCTACGCGTTTTTCAGCTGTAGACTTATCCATACAAAAACCGTTTTAGTTCTTTTAAAAATTTGGCCGGTTTGTAATCGCGTCGGGTGCTGGTACATTGTCCGGTAAGTCCAGCTCTGTTTGCGAAGCCCAGTCAGATTCAGAAGAAAAAATATTGCGGTTAAGTTCCACAGCATTTTCATCTTCGTTGAAGAATTCATTCTGAAAATCATCAATACGGTGACCATTCATAAAAAGTAACATTCTATCGGGCGGAGCAATTATCCGAATGGTATTTTCAAATTCAAAGTTCATGGCCGAACCCTGTTCGATCCAGTAAGGGTCGTTACGCGGCTTCAGATCACTCCAGACACGTACGGGATTTAGCCTGTCGAATGCCGCGTAAACAGTGATGAAAAGTGTGTCATCAAGTGCAGCGAACGACTCGGTGCCGGCATCATCATCCGGGGAAAATGAAGAAATTTCCAGAGATAAGTCATTTGTTTCATTTGCCGTTTCTTCGGGTACTTCCTGAGAGGTTGGGTTTGATTCGAAATATTCACCCTCATACAAAAAAAATGCAATTACAGCCGTCAGAATAACCAGTATAATAATAGTAATGAGCCAGACCGGAGTCTTCTTTTTTTCCTTTTTCATTCTCATGCCAACGTCAGCCCAGTCTACTTTTGATGCAGTTGTCTTATCCGCATTCTTCGATTTTTTTGAACTCTTATCTGGCCGGATTCCCGTTTTGGATGCAGAAACTTTAGAAGGCTTTTTCTTACTTTTCTTATCAGGTTTAGCAACGGTTTTTTTGGCCGCTTCGTCATCAGTATCTGAGTCATCATCTGTTTTTGCCTCCTTTTTCTTCTCTTCCTCTATTTTTGGAGGTGATATCTCACGGCTTAATTCAGGGAATTCCTGAAGCAAAAGGTTATTATAGTTCCCGTTTTCTTTTTGGTCCAGCGCTTTTACAATCACATCGTTATCAATTTTGAGCGCTTTGGCGTAACTGCGAACAAAACTTCTTACATATGTTTTGATTTCACTTTCTCCATCAAAAATAGATCCGTTATCGATAGATTGAAGGGTCTGTACGGGTATTTTTGTTGAGTGCTGAATATCTTGTAGTGTAAAACCAAGATGTTCGCGAATTGTGGCAAGGTCTTTTCCGAGTGATGGCATAAAAATTAATTCTGTGTGGTTTTATATATCTGAAAATCTAATGATTCTGACACCTTTTCAAAAGGTAAAGCAAATTGAGCAAAACTTTACTGTAAGTTTTACATAAAATCAGGTTCATACTTATATATGAATCACTTTAAAAAGCTCATAGAATATTATTCCGAAATTGTGTTTCCCGTTACCTGTGCGTGTTGTGGTGCGCCTCAGGAGAAAAAAGGGGAGTACCTTTGTGAATGGTGCAAAAATGATCGGTTTGAACGTGTATATGGTAATAAAACGGAAGTAGTTCCGGAAAAAATAGAATTTGTGTTTTCTATGTGGAACTTTGATAAAGGTGGATATCTGCAGGGGCTGCTGCACGATTTAAAATATAATTTTTTAAGAGGTGTGGGTGAAGAACTCGGCAGATTTACCGCCCGGACATTTCTTGAATCTTACCGGCATCTTCATGAGCTTGAAGAAGCTAATCCGGTTATTGTTCCTGTGCCACTTCACAAATCAAAGAAACGAACCCGTGGTTATAACCAGGCAAGAGCACTGTCTCGCGGGTTCAGCCAGGTTACAGGCTGGGATGTGCTTGATTCCGGTGAAGTCATCAGAATCAGGAAAACGAGAACCCAGACGGGGCTGAGTTCAGCAGACAGATCAAAAAATGTGAAAGGTGCTTTTAAAATTGCACGCGAAGAGGTATTGCAGAACCGATTTCCCATCATAATTGATGATGTTTTCACAACCGGAGCAACCACGTATGAGCTTGCGGATGTATTATTGTACGGCCGAAAAGGTAAAGCCGGAATTGTCACTGTTGCAAAAGCATAAATTCAGACAATAATCTTGTCTTACCATTTTGGCCAATTTAGCCTATCTTTAGTCATTATGACCTCAAAACGCACTCATTCAATCAACATATTAGAAACCCCTTTTTCCACGGTTACATCCAGCGGACACTGGTTCCATGCAACCAGGCAAACAGTAAAAGATTACGTGCCCGGCCTGCTAAAAATCTATTCGTTCGAAAATTTAATCAAAAAAGCAGTTACCTGGATAGACAGTGCCGATTCACTCTCCATGATTCTTTATTTTATCCTGGCGTTTACAACACCGGTTTGGATTGCAGCACCTGTGGCACTTGTTTTTCATTATTGGTGGTATCATAGTAAAAGTGCATTCGTAAATCTTTGGTTTACATCGGTAATTTCTATTCTTAATAAAGATTTTGTTCAGCTTCTGGTAGCTGCTGTGGCACTGAGTTTTATGGGGATAACCGGAATGTATGCTGCAGTAACAATCGGAATTATATACTTTTTTCTGTTTAAGATAGGGTTGCTCAGAAAACTCTGGGATAAACTGCAATCAGATCAAAAAAAGGATAAACTCCCTTTGAATGACCGCGTCTTAAAAATGGTTCTTATCAGGTATTCGATATATGAAAATATTCCGCCTCCAGAAGTTGAAAAACTGGATGAGCACGTTCAGCAGGCGGTTATTGACTATAATAAAAAGAAGAAAAAATGAGCCGAGTACATTTATTTATAGCACGGCATGGTGAAACTGATTATAACAAAAAGGGTTTACTTCAGGGAAGAGGTATTGATGCGCCTCTGAATGAAACGGGTGAATTACAGGCCAAAAAGTTATCAGAATATCTTAAAAGTTATGATATAAACGGGGTATTCTGCAGTAATCTGCAGCGAACCTGGCAAACAGCCAAGCCCTACCGGGAATTAAGTGGAATAGAGATAATAAAAGACAAGAACCTGGATGAAATGGATTTTGGCGATTTTGAAGGGGTCTCTTACAGTGAGATATCCGAAGAGATAAACAGAGTTCAGCAGTCTTGGCAAAAAGGGGATACATCAGTAAAAATACCCGGCGGAGAATCACCGGATCAGGTTTTTGAAAGGGCCAATGATGCAGTTCAAACTATTATCAGTAACCATATTGGTGATACACTGACCCTGATAATTCACGGCCGGTTGATCAGAATTTTGCTTTCAGAATGGCTGGGATACGGCCTTAAGAACATGCATAAAATTGATCATACCAATGGCGGCGTTAATCAAATTGTTTTCAATAAAAATTCATTTACATCTGTCTATTTAAATAAAACCGCTCATCTGGCAGATTTGGAAAAATCAGTTTTAAACGGATAAAAAATTATAAAAACCTATGAGTGAAAAAGTTAAAAATATGTTTGCTGATATAGCAGACGACTACGACAGGATTAATAGCATATTATCTTTTGGCGTACACAATGTATGGCGTAAAACTACTGTGCGCGAAAGTGGTGCAAAACCCGGTGATAGAGTTCTTGATTGTGCAACAGGAACCGGTGATTTAGCCCTGGAGTTTAAAAAAACGGTCGGGCATGAAGGATATGTAAAGGGGACTGATTTTTGCAAAGAAATGATTGAACTCGCCCCCGGAAAAGCTGATAAAAAAAAGCTTGTTGTAGAGTTTGAGGTTGCCGATGCAATGGATCTGCCGTACGAAGATAACTCATTTGATATCGCAAGTATAGCATTTGGTATAAGGAATGTGGATGATCCTACGGTATGTTTACAGGAAATGGCAAGAGTGGTAAAACCCGGCGGCAGGGTTGTTGTTCTTGAATTCGGGCAGCCCAAAGGCCCGGTAAGAATACCCTACGAATTTTACAGTAAACACGTGATGCCGGCAGTTGGTGGCTGGATTAGTGGAAACAGAGATGCTTATACCTATCTTCCCGAGACGAGTGCTAAATTTCCGGCCGAAGATAAATTTTTAGAATTAATGGAAAAAACCGGAGTCTTTAGTGAGCAAAGAGCTGTAAAACTCACCGGCGGAATATCTTATGTGTATGTGGGTACCGTTGCCGATAATTAGTATATTTAGCTTTTTGTGATAACTTAGTACGCTTTAAAAAGTTACGTTTCATCAAATGAACTGTGTTAAATCGTTCTTTGATGCACTTATCTGAAATGATCTGATATCGCACATACTCCATTATAAATGCAACAATAAAAATAGCCTGATGATTAAAATAGAAGAGATAAAAAAATTAATACCCCATCGCTATCCATTTTTACTGGTTGATCGCGTCTTAGAACTTGAAGATGAACGCATTGTAACTCTTAAAAATGTAACCGCCAATGAAGAGTTTTTTAACGGACATTTTCCGGGTGCCCCGATCATGCCGGGCGTACTGCAGGTAGAGGCAATGGCTCAGTCCGGTGCACTGTTAATTATGAGTAAACAAGTAGATAACCCTGAAGAAAATTTAATGGTATTCACGGGTATTAAAAATACGAAATTCAGAAAGTCGGTTGTGCCGGGCGATCAGCTCATTATGGAGGTAAACCTTGTAAATCAGCGTAGAAATTTCATTACAATGGAAGGTAAAGCAACTGTTGAGGGTAAAGTAGTCTGCGAACTTGAAGCATCAGCAGCCATAGTTTCAAAAGATCAGGCATGAGCACTCAAAAAAAATCAGACCGCCCCGAAAAAATAACTACACAGACAATTGTGGAGATGAAGCGGCAGGGGGAGAAAATCAGCATGCTCACGGCCTATGATTTCACAATGGCAACTATTGTAGATAGTGCCGGTGTGGATGTAATTCTTGTGGGTGATTCTGCCAGTAATGTAATGGCAGGTTTTGAAACTACCGTTCCAATGACTCTTGAGCATATGATTTATCACACTTCTTGCGTGGTTCGCGGTGTTCAGAAAGCCTTGGTAATTGCAGATTTACCATTTATGAGTTACCAGGTTACGGCCAAAGAAGCCCTTATAAATGCAGGCAGAATGATGAAGGAGGCCGGCGCTCATGCTGTTAAACTTGAGGGCGGTAAATCCATTACACCTACGGTAAAAAGAATTGTGGATGCAGGAATTCCGGTAATGGGGCACCTGGGTTTAACCCCGCAAAGTATCTATAAGTTTGGAACTTATAAGGTGCGTGCTAAAGAAGAAGAAGAGGCAGAACAACTGCTTAAGGATGCAAAAAAACTTGAGGAAGCGGGTGTGTTTTCGATTGTTCTCGAAAAAATTCCGGCAGATCTTGCTAAAAAAGTTACCGAAACGGTATCGGTGCCAACAATCGGGATAGGAGCGGGGGCTGAGTGCGACGGACAGGTTCTTGTTCTTCACGATATGCTTGGACTGAACAAAGATTTTTCTCCCCGATTTTTAAGGCGATATGATGATCTGCACAAATCCATGTCGAATGCAGTAAAAAATTACATATCTGATGTAAAAAGCGGAAGTTTCCCTGACGAAAGTGAACAATATTGATCAAATTGAAAAATTTTAAAGCAGTAATTTATTTATATGAGCAGACCTGAAAAGCCTTTAATATTAGTCTGCAATGATGACGGTATTTTTTCGCCGGGAATTAAAGCACTGGCTGAAGTAGCTGATGAATTTGGAGATGTTGAAATTGTTGCCCCTGATCGTCAGCAGAGTGCAGTTGGACACGCGATTACTATTTCAACCCCGCTTCGTTCAAGAGCTTTTCGCATTGATGACCGATTTAACGGGCAAGCTGTTTCGGGCACACCGGCTGATTCTATTAAACTGGCTCACAATCAGCTTCTGAAAAGGAAACCGGATTTAGTTGTAAGCGGAATCAATCATGGAAGCAATGCCGGTATCAACATTCTCTATTCAGGTACCGTTAGTGCAGCTACAGAAGGCACAATTCTCGGATATCCATCCATTGCAGTATCGTGCACCGATTTTAAAGAGGATGCTGATCTGACGGGCGCTAAAGATGCAGCACGGAAAGTAATTGGCTATGTACTAAATCATGGATTGCCGCGCGGTGTAACGCTGAATTTAAATGCACCATCAGGTGAGCTTAAAGGAATAAAGTGGGTTCGCCAGGCAAACAGCCGGTATATTGAGGAGTTTGAAGGAAGGGTGGACCCTCATAACCGTTCCTATTACTGGATGACCGGGAAATTTCAGATGCTAGATGACGACAATAACAACGACATCACAGCACTCGAAAAAGGTTATGCATCACTTACACCGATTCAGTACGATTTAACATCATATTCTCTGCTAAACGACCTGAAAGATATCGAGTTTTAAAATCCCCGGTCTCTGAGGTTCATAGCAAGGTCTCTCCACAAATTCTCAACAAGTGGTTTCCTCTCTTTATTAACCTGGATTTCAATCTGTTCGAGATGGCTCAAAGAGAGTGTGCCCAGGTGTTCTCCCCATTTTGCACTTTCAATCCCTACAAAAGAATCATTTACCCCTTCACGATGGTAAATAAGCTGATTTTGTAATTTGTAGATTGGGTTTAATGGATGTTTAGTGCCTTTTCCAACGGCTGCACTGTAAGAGAAATACTCTACAAGTTTATCATCGGGATGGCTTGGATTAAATTCCTGAGTAACATATTCGCGGGTAAGTTGTTCCACGGCTGCTACGGCATCACTTTTACCGCCCGGATAGATACTTTCGCCGAACCAGTCAAATAACTCCCCGAGTTTTTCTTTAACGGTAAGAGGTGCAGTCAGAACGATTTCTGCAAGACTGGTCCCTTTATGTGGAGCTGCAATTGTGGTGAGTGAAGCAACAGAATTGGCAATACCCAATTTAGAAATGGCATACCTCATATCAAGGCCGCCCATACTGTGAGCAACAACATTAAACTTTTCGTAACCGTACTTTGATGATATTTTTTCAATAACTTCAGCCCATTGTTCAGCCCTGATTTCAACTGTTGCATAAGGTACAATATTGGGTGCAAAGGCCTCGATTCCATGTCCGCGAAGTCGCATACAAGATTCATGTATCGGGGAGGGGCTAACCAGCATTGAAAAACCACCGTAGCCATGACACAAAAGTACCGGATACTTTAACCTGATCAGATCAGGCTGAGGGAACTCAGTCAGCTCCAGCTTTTTCATGTATTTTTTGGGTTCAATCCATTTCATAATACTCGTAGATTTTCAACTTTTAGCGGGTATTTAAATATACAGATCTTCGAACTTTATAATTCACAATCAGATGAATACGCATATCCCGGTCCGGAAAATCTACCTGTGCCAGTGTTTGTACGTTATAAGGCCAAATATTTTCGTGTAATTTATAATGGAATGTGGTTTTTGAGAAATGATGCGGCACGGAAACAGAGTATATGTTCCTGTAAAAAACCGAGTCAATTTCTATAGTTTGCATTCTCACCTGGTTATCCGGGATATTCAAATTATTAAAAGTCAATGTGATCAGTGAATCCAGCTGATGAGATGAAGAGAGGTGCTTTTTAGGAACCGGATCGGTATTTATCAGCAAATACACCGAAATTACGCACCCCAGGAAAAGCATCAGCACAATTCCCCATTGCTTGCTTGTAATGTTGTCGGTATGATTTATATTAGAAGCCAAAATAGTGCGGTCTAAACCTCTTTCAGATAAATTATTTGATGCGGTCGGAATATTATAAAGGTACTAATTGATTACAATCTATGGCATACAGATTTGAGAAAATTGTAAATAAAAAACAAGTTGACGCATTTCACCAATTCCCGTTTTCGATTTATGAAAATTACCCCAACTGGATACCTCCGTTTCGGTTTGAAATTGAAAATATATTCAATGCTGATAAAAATTCATTTTTTGAGAAAGGAGAGTGCGAACGGTTTTTAATGTATGATGAAAATCAATTAGTGGCCAGGTTTGCCTTGATGAATCACTCTGAAAAAGACAAGGTGTTAAATCCGAAAATGGGAGGGATGGGTTTTGTTGAATTTATAAATGATCAGGCTGTAGTGAACGCTATGATAGAATTCAGCAAGGAGTGGCATCAAAAAAGAGGGTACAAAGCATTCAGAGGGCCCGTCAATTTTGGTGAAAACGATAATTTTTGGGGTTTACTTGTCGAAAATTTCGAAGAACCCCCTGTTTATGGAATGCACTATCACGCTCCCTATTATAAAGGTTTATTGGAAAATACAGGCGCTGAAAAACTCGATGACCACTGGAGTTATAAAAGAGATTTTGATAAAGATTTACCGGAAAGATTGGTTCGCATCACAAACCGAATAGAAAGTAGTAAAGGTGTTCATTTACGCCCTATTGATTTTAGAAACATAGAGAGTGATGCTGAAGCGATTCGCAATATCTATAATGAATCCTGGAGGAATCAGGATATTACCGAGAGAGAAGAGGAATTTACAGAGCTGACCCAGGAAAAAGTTGAAGAGATGGTACAAAAACTGAAGCCAATAATGATTCCTGAAAGTGTGCTCATTGCATTTGTAAATGATGAACCTGCCTCGTTTATCGTATGCATTCCGGACTTAAATGAAATTTCTGCCGAAACCGGGGGCAGGCTCAGGTGGTGGCATTACCTCAAACTCTTTCGGTTTAAAAAGCGTGCCCGGCATTTACGCTCTGTGGTGTTCGGTACATTACCCAAATACCGGAAAAGAGGACTTGAAGCATTAACATTTATCAGGGGAATCCAAATGACAAAAAAAGCAGCACCTACTCTCGAGTATTTGGAAGGTGCTTGGGTGAGTGAAAAAAACTGGCTTATGCAAAACAGTCTCGAAGCACTTGGGTGCCATCATCATAAAACTCACAGAACGTATAAATGGCTCATTAAATAGTGTGCAGGTAACCTGAATTGATTTCTGTTTCGCTCTCATCCATACTGTTTTTTCGTGTCTTTTTAAGATGAAAATTCATCAACTAAAGATAATTATCAGTCTCTTCTGAATGCTAAGATTTTGTGAATTCACTAAAGCAGTAAACAAAATCAATAGCTTACTTATATAAAAAATCTTAATAAATTTAGAAAAAGAAAACCCGTTTTCAGGGGCCAGGAAGACAGAATTGTATTGATTGTTAAAATATTTTAATTATATTAATGATAATTAATGAAACGTGACTAAACATAAACATAAACTGAAATTGCTTATCTGAAATGTGATAACTTTTTTGGGTTTTTTAAACGAAGCTGCGGGGCTATGAATAAAAGAACCATTCTTATAGTTGATGATCAAAAAACAATTCATATTGTTCTTAAAGCAATATTGAACGACAAATATGAAGTAGAATACGCTTCTAATGCTCAGGAAGCCATAGATATTCTAAGGGAAAAGCCTATCAACCTGATGCTGCTTGATATTGAAATGCCGGAACTTTCAGGATTAGAACTTCTGCAATCTATCATGATTGATTCAGTTCTCAACAAAGTTCCGACAATTATTATTACAGGGGAGGCAACTGAAGAGCGTGAGCAGCGTGCCGGAGAACTGGGTGCCGCAGGGTTTATTGAGAAGAAAAATCTGGTTACAGACGAAGGTAAAAATATTTTTTTGCAGCTTATAGAAGAGAATATTGACGGAGAGGCTTCCGGTGAATATTTTGACCAGGATTTTAAGACCATAAGCAGAAATATTATAAAAGAGTTAATTGATGACGCTTCAAAAGATGACTTCTTTTATGCGGCCAGAAAACTTGCAGTAAGGCTGATGAAGCATTTTGAGATCGACTATGTTTCGTACTGGGCTATTCAGGGTAATAAACCGAATTTACTTCTCTCACTTGGTGATTCACAGCCTGAAAATTTCGGGCCCGAGGAATTAAAATCGGAATATGCATTCCAGGAAATATCCAGTTCACGCAAACCATATCTTACAAATAATGCGCTTTCGGATAAAAAGGGCATATTTGCCGATGTAGCTATTGAAAAAGGCTTAAGCTCGGAAATTGGGGTTCCGCTTTTTAAAATCAGCAGATCAGCATTGGTTAAGAACAAGATGAGAGTTCCCCAGACAGTACCGTTATACGGTTTCGTTGTTCTTAAGAGGAACAAAGTGATAACATCAAAAGAGTACAAGGTTATTGCAAAAATTCTTGGTTATTGCGGTTCAATCTTATGGGGATTATTTAATAGTATGTTTGTGAAGTAAATATCAGGCTGACATACAAGTATTGTAAATTTCCAATTTCAGGCTATATTGCTGATTCATCTTTTAATCAGCAAATAAAGTTAAATGGCTGAGCTTATAAACTGGGGAATTTTAGGCACAGGAAACATAGCTTCGATATTTGCCAAAGATTTGAAACTTGTGCCAGGTGCAAATTTAATGGCAGTGGGATCAAGATCTTCAGATACTGCAAAAGATTTTGGAAACAGGTTTGGTGCAGAACGCTGTTACTCTTCCTATGCAGATTTAGCTTCCGACCCGGACGTTGATATCATATATATTGCCACACCGCATACCTATCACTTTGATAATACCCGTCTCTGCCTGATTAATAATAAAGCCGTACTGTGTGAAAAACCATTTACGGTAAATACGCTCCAGGCAAAAGAAATAATTGAACTTGCACGTCAGAAAAATTTGTTCATCATGGAAGCGATGTGGACAAGGTTTCTGCCTTTAATGGATGTCCTCAAAAATCTAATCAGCAGTGGAGCAATTGGTGAATTAATGTCTGTTCAGGCTGATTTTTGTTTCCATAATGAATTTGACATCAACAGCCGACTTTTCAACCCCGGGCTTGCCGGCGGGGCTTTACTTGATGTGGGCGTTTACCCGGTAATGCTTGCACATTCTTTTTTAGGTAAGCCCAAGTCTATAAAAGCTATTGCTACAATCGGACAGTCGGGTGTGGATGAAAGTACCGGCGCAATATTTGATTACGATCATGGAAAAACTGCCATTATACAATCATCAGTTTCGTACAGTTCTCCCACAGAAGCTGTTTTGTCAGGAACAAAGGGTTATATAAAAGTGAAGAGAAGATGGTTTGAAATGAACTCGCTTACTGTGCACAGAATTGGTAAGGACCCGGAAACTATTGAAAAACCTTATGAGGGGAGAGGGTTTCATTTTGAGATTAAAGAGGCTCAGCGATGTATAAAAAACGGAGAAATTGAATCACCCTTAATGCCACATGCCGATACTCTGCAAGTAATGGAAATATTAGATTGGATCAGGGATAAAATTAGTCTGAAATATCCATTTGAATAAAAAATTCTAATTTTTTTATCAAACGATAACAACATAACATTGAATAACTTAGATTGAAATCTGAATTTTATTCAAAAAGGGGAGCAATTTGGATTTGAAAAACATCAAAACATGGGTTCTCAGAGGTATTACAGCAACAATTATAGTTATGGCTGTTGTAATATTGCTGTTTTCAATATTGTTCTACAGCTGGAGATCAAATCTGCATGAAAAAGCACAGCCGGCCGGATCTGTAATTAATATTGAAAACGGTTTTGTAGAATATCATTTTGATGACAGGGGAGGAGATGAAGTTGTTTTTTATTCGCACGGTACACCGGCAAATTTTTTAGCCCCGGCACCGAATCCCTTTGCAGATTTTGGATATAGCATGCTTTCGGTAGCTCGCCCCGGATATTTTAATACTATGCTCTCTACGGGCAGAACACCAGCAGATCAAGCTGATTTATATGCCAAAGTGATTGAAAGACTGGAAATGGATTCTGTGATTATGTGGGGTGTATCAGGCGGAGGGCCTGCTGCAATGGAATTTGCGCTGAACTACCCGGAAAAATGCAGGGCTTTAATTTTACAGGCTTCCTATTTTCAACAAAATGGCAACCTGAATTCTTCAGGATGGTTAAAAGAGAGCCTTGAAAGTGAATTTGGTTATTGGCTGAGATTAAACACCAGAAAGATTTTTTCTGAAACTCAGCAAGAGAGAGAAAACATCGAGAATTATCTGCAATCAATTGTACCCTATCCGCTGATTAAAAACGGACTGGAAAATGACAGGATTCAGCTATCGGCTTATGCAAAGCCAGATTTATCTTTAATAGATTGTCCGATTCTTATAATCCATGGTTCAAAGGATAAAAAGATACCTGTCACTGAGGTTGAAGAATTAATCAAAAGAAATGATAAGATAGCTTATTTTCAGTTTGAGGGTGGAAATCATTACGCAACTCTATTTTCCAATGACGAAATTATAACGTCAGAGATTCAGTCATTCTTAAATAATTCCCTTGACTAAGGCAAATTTCCTTAGTGAGAAAAATTAATTGGATTGGTCAGGGGAGACAGTTGGCAAGGGTTCTTGAAAGAATGTTAATATTGATCGGCTTGCTTAAAAAACCTTTGTGATTCGTTTTATTCGCTCTAATCCTGGTTTCGTTATCCATTCTGCTTGTTACATAAATAATAATATTATCGAGAGACTCATGAATTTTAATCGCTGTTTCAATTCCGTTTAACTCTCCTTCCAGTGTAATATCCATTAAAATTATATCGGGTTCGATCTTTTTGGATAGTTCAATAGCCTCTTCACCGGATTTTGTAATTCCGGCCACATTGTAATTCAACTTGGTAAGAAATAATTTTAGTGCTTCTGCTTGAATTCGGTCATCTTCTACTATTAAAATATTTGCTCGTTTTACCATAAACGAAACCTTTATTTTTTCAGTAAAAAAATATTCAATTGCTACACCGGAATACTATTGTACCGCCACAAAATTAATAGAGGTAGAAAAAAGTCTATATTGAGTTAGCTGTCCATATAATTTTACCAAGAATTTCAAAATCATCAGTATCTTCATCAACTGTGATAGATTTAAATTTTGAATTCAGTGTTGAAAGTACCAGCTTATTGCCGGGAACAGGCTGGATTAATTTCATTCTGATAAAATCATCATATCTCACTATAAAAATTCCATCACTGTCAGGTTCTAATTGATTTCTGTTAACCAGAATAACTCCGTCTGCACGTATATCGGGGTACATCGAATCACCATCCACAACCATGGCAAAAGCATCACTCACATCAGCTTCATCTACAAATAACTTAATAAATGATTTAGATAACAGAATACTGTCAAGTGGGCTGAATGATTCTTTGACGTTTAAAGTATCTGACTGCTTGTTGGCCGGCGACATTCTGTATAAAGGAAAATCGTAGAACTGGTGATTACTTTCTGTAGCTGAAATTGACAACTCGTCTGAATCCTCGGACTCATCATTTTCATTTAAAGGATTGCCATTGCCTTCAAGCAGCCATTTTCCGTTAATACTTTGATTGTGATTTATAATTCTGTTCAAAAATTCCACTTTGGGAGTGGATTTACCATTTCTGTATCTGTAATAAGTAGACCTGCTGATTCCTCCAATAGAAGCAATTTTTGTTGGGTTTAAATGAAGTAACGATTCCAGTATTATTAGACGTTCACCCAGGTTCAGGTTCTTATCGTTATCCGAGCTCATTTTGAATTCTATTAAAAATTTTTTCTATAGAAACGCAGGCAGTACTTGTACGTTTAAATATGATGTCTGATCAGCATTATTTGCTGAGTGTTGATTAGATACAGGCTGCCTTAATTCAAGATGGCTTAATATTAACTTCATTCAAAATTATTCTAAATATTAAGATTTACGTCTCAAATCTGAGAATATAAAATTTAATAATCTCATAATTGAGAAACGTTTATAATGTAAAATTGTTTTTTCGATTATATAAAATAATGAATTGCTAATCAATTCATTTTCGAAAGAAGTAGTTGAATGTATTAGAATGACCTACAGAATCATGAAATGCAATATTTGACGAAAGAAAGGGAGAGAAAAAAAAATAGACAATTAACAGAATAAGGGTTTAATCTGCCGGTTTAAATATCTTCAATAAAATCTGATGAGCGATAGACTGTTTTTCGCCTTTATAAACTTTTGTTTCATTTTCACCAATCAGGTGAATGGTATTGGAGTCTGACTGAAACCCGGAATTTTTATCGACAAGAGAATTTGCGCAAATCCAGTCGAGGTTTTTCTCTTTTAATTTTGTTCTGGCATTATTTTCTAAATTTTCTGTTTCCATGGCAAAACCAATCAAAATCTGCCCGTCTTTCTTGTTTTCACCCAGCCAGCTCAAAATGTCCGGGTTTTTGCTGAGCTTCATGGTCAGTTCAGCATCATTTTTTTTCATTTTTTGGGATGATGAGCTTGCCGGTTTAAAATCAGATACGGCTGCGGCTTTTATGATTACATCGGCATCTGAATGGTTTTTTATGATTTCGAAAAGATCATCTGCAGATATAAAATTTTCCGTTTGAAACCTGTTTTCTTCAGGGTGAACCCCGGGGCCGCATAGCAATAGTACTTCTCCTCCAAGTTTTCGGGCTGCTTCTGCCATGGCAATTCCCATTTTGCCTGAACTGGGATTGGAAATAAAGCGCACAGGGTCTATAAACTCTCTTGTGGGGCCGGCAGTTACCACTATTTTTTTGCCGGTTAACGGTCCTTGAATCCGGTGGTCGCGAATAATTTCTGCTGATTTTTGAATGATGTCCGGTATTTCAGGGAGTCGTCCCACAGCTTCTATACCGCTTGCCAGGTATCCGGTTTCAGGTTCAAGAATATAGAATCTATGTTTTTCAGCAAGCTTCAAATTTTTTGATACTGCCGGGCTCTCATACATTTCACCATCCATGGTAGGGCATAGTAGTATTGGACAACGAGCTGCTAAAACCGTTGACGTAAGCATATTGTCTGATTGCCCGTGTACGATTTTGGCAAGTGTATTAGCCGTACAAGGTGCAATAACAAATAGATCAGCCCATTCTCCCCAGTGAATGTGTTTTGTCCA